>Ga0209812_10001814_pt1 | contig 13794 bp, 13 predicted proteins | sample JI71714BDNA_FD_187502 | JGI IMG/M metagenome (GOLD analysis project Ga0209812, IMG submission 187502) | Wastewater effluent complex algal communities from Wisconsin, to seasonally profile nutrient transformation and Carbon sequestration -... | ecosystem: Engineered > WWTP > Effluent > Algae...
CACTTACTCCTCCTTAAATTTTGTTATGTTTCCTTGATATTTCAAAACGAATGAACCGGAACGACCGTCTCTGTTTTTTGCTACAATAACCGTAATCATTTTTTCATAATCTTTTAACACAAGCGGGTAATCATCCTGCCTGTGCAAGAATATTACCAGATTTGAATCCTGTTCTATCGAGCCTGAATCTCTTAAGTCGGCAAGAATCGGTTGTTTTTTTTCTCTCTTCTGATATTCCCTCGATAACTGCGAAAGTATAATCACCGTAATACCAAGCTCACTGGCCATATTCTTTAATGTTTTTGTAATGAGTTCTATTTCAGAAACTCTGTTATTCCCGGAAAAACCCGATAAATGTATTAGCTGAACGTAATCAATTATTATTACCTTCATGTTTTCCCCCATCGCTTCCTTGCGGCAGTGAAGATAAAAACTGCCCAAATCCTTAATGCGATCGGTAAAAACCTCAATATTATGTTTGTTTTCCTTAAAATATTCCTTAACGGCATTATAACGCTCTTTCAGATAGCGCTTATCCGTTCTGCCAATTTCGGTAATATTTGAAATGATCCTCTGATAAACTTCCTCTTTATCCATTTCAAACGACCAAAGACCTACTTTGTAACCCTGCTTTGTAATATTCAAAGCCAGGTTAACCGCAAAGGCACTCTTACCGACTCCGGTACCTGCTCCGACTGTAATTAATTGACCGGGTTTAAAACCGTCTATAATTTGATCAAGATCCTTAAAACCGCTACTGATTACGGCTTGTTCCTTACTATTTAAAACCCGCATTACTTCTGCTTCGTAATCGTGCTCTTTGTTTGGTATCATTCCGTCAAGAAGTGCGTTACATCGGCTAGCAATATCAGTTACTATCTCTGCTAAATCCCTACTATCAGCAGTATTTAGAATCTTCGGTTTAGCATTTTCATAAAGAAAAAAAGCTTCCCTCCTAAAATATTGCTTCTGTATCTGACCAAAAACCCCTTCAGCATAAACATCAGTACCAAGAAACGGTACACTCAGCACCATGCACTGTCTTAAATATTCATCCCTTGAAACTCCATGCGAAAAACTTTGCCAGTCATCTTCTGCTATGGAATTAGTATGGAAATAAATATCACTAACCGATTTCCCCTCCGATACATAAGATTTCACAATTTTGAAAACATGTGCCGCATGAGGAGTAACAAAGTATTTCTCATGAACCATCCTACTTGCACTAATAGCCGCCTGCTCATCCTGTAGCATATGGCCAATGGCTATTTTCTCGTTCCTTGCATCCAGGGCTTTTATTTCTTCCAGTTTTGTTAAAATATCCTGATCCATATCGCTACTACCTAGTTAAAAATATCTGATTACTCGGTGCTCGAAGTCATACATCACTTGTTCTGCTTCCCTTTTCTTCATTTCAGCAAGTGATTGCGATTTCTCTTCCTTGGTAAATTCCCTCTCGTTATTTACCGCTTTGACCATGTAATTGATAAAAGCATTTCTTCCTCCCCAAATTCTGACCTTAGGGTTGCTAGCAACAATGTTCCTCATAATCGCAATTATTCGGCTATTGGGAAAATGCGGTTTATTGCTCTTCTCCCGCACGGCATCAATTAATTCATCCGTAAAATCAAACTCGTTAAGCAGTCTGTTGCCATGGTAGACATTGCCGTTCTTGGTATGGATATCGTTTTGTTGTTCCTTAGCATGCAGTATTTCTTGCTTTACAACCTCTAACAATTCGCAATTAGGGTCAGGTTCAGTTTGTTTTATTTCCGTTGGCTTTTGCTGTTTTGCTAAGGCTAATCGCTCTTTATCACGATCGGCTTTAGCTTTTGCAAGCCGTTCTTCGAATGAGTCTCCTGCTAATTCCTCCCGTTCCCTTCTGGCTTGTTCCTTTGCTATCATTCTGTCTACACGGCTCATGTTGGGGAACTCCGTATTAGCCTCTAGCTCCGTCTGATTAGAAGAAACAAAATAAGTATCCTGATTTTTCAGATTTTTGGTCTCTATACCAAAACTAATATCATCACTGGAACAAAGATCTGAAAGATCTCTATTTATATCTATAATATCTAAGTTTCTATTTAGAACGCGCGCGTGTATCGCGCAATTTTTTGCCTCATGTAAGGTAATTTTTTGCGCAATATCAGGCAATTTTTTACCTTTTACCGCGTAATTTTTTTCGCTATCAATTTGGAATTTTTTATTAAATAATTCAGGATAAAATAACTCAGGGTTATTTATTCGTTCAATACCGTCTTTTGTATATTTTACTGTATAACCATAACATTTTTTTTCACCTTCAAAGTTAAGAAAACGATAGTATTCAAAATTAAAAACATCCGTTAATTCATCTATAATATTCGTATTCTGTCTTCGTCTTGCTTCAGTAATTTCTGATATTTCGTCATGGTCAATAAAAATTACTCCGGTTTTACTACGTTTAATTCTCTCTGCTATATGTGCTAGCAGGAATTTACTATTTTTATTACCTATGCTTTTAGTTTTATCATTAGCTCGGCCAATAAACTTTGCTATACGTAATATTTGATCAAAAGTTTTTTCTTTTTTATCTGTCTTCTTATTATAGAATTCTAAACTGATAACATTAGACGATGCTTTTGCCATAATTTTAAGCCTCCCCCATTTTGCAACCTATGTTCTTTAAAAAATTTGTTGATAGTTCCAAGTCTCTTAGGTCTTGGTTTTTAATCTCCTCTAACATTTCCAATAACCCACAAAAACGTTGTGCCTTTTTGTCTATGTCTTCTTCCTCTGAAATTTCTTTCAGTACAACCATTGATCCATAAACAATGTTCAATCGTTTGTTTAACTGATACCGGCACTCGGTATCTTCTTTATATTCAATAAATAATTTACAACCGTTTTTAAAATTTATTTCTAACCGGTCATAAACTATGCTTATTGCTTTATCGATATTCTGCTCAATAAATCTACTAGCCGCCTTACTCATCCTTTTCTTCCTCTAAAATCTTGTCTAACAACGTTTCTAAATCATCCCAGAAAATCCCGGGGAGTAGTGTCTGATCTCCAACCTTAGTCATTCTTTTTAGCCTTTTGGCTATCGTTCTTATATCTTCCATAAATTATTCCATTCGTTGTTATTCCGGCTAATTCCCCGCTTTATCGCATAACTTTGTAAAGATTCCTTTATTTCTTGGATACGTTTATGTTCTTTTCTCAAGGCTAGCTGGTTTCGTATTTTTTGGAGGAGGAAAAAAAAGAGGTGGGACATCAACTTAACCCCACTGAAAAAAATCCAAAATATTCGGGATCAATTATTATGTTGTATTTTTGTTTGTGGTACTTACCAACTTTTGCAAATGATAAAGCACCTACATTACTTAAACGTATAAAAATACCTTTTATACCTTCTGTAGTATCTACTTCTAAAACAACTTTTAAATCTTTTAAGTCCACCATTGTTTTACTTGAAATAAGATTTTGATCTTTTAAAAAATAACTAATTAACCTTTCGAGATAAGTTCCATCCAATAGCGATAATCCATTAATTTTTGAGAAATAACGGAATTGATCAATTTTACATAAAACATTTAAATCAAAATTCTCAACTGACATAAAAACTTAATTCTATAAGTCGTTGTAAGAATTTTAATCGATTGTTTTGTATATGAAAAATAGAACGTAAATTGTTTTGTTAACCATTTTTTAATAATTATGTTTAGCTTTTAAAGTAGACCATGACTACTAACCATCTGTTATTAAGAAATTGATAGTATCCGATATTTTTTGAAAAGTGCTCTCCCCAAAAGCGTACATATCTTTGTACAAATACACATAGGGCATTACCTAATTTTAGGAATGATAAATTTTGTGTTGATTATTTGTTACTACAACGGAAAATCGGTAAAATTTTTAAACATACCTCTTGTAATCCTCTCTTTGATAATGCTTAAATCAAGCTTTATAGCTTGGTAATAGTAACTTGAGAAGATTAAATAAAGAACAAAAAGGGGCTATATTCCTTTTACAAATAGGCACATTTTTGGAGTACTTCGACCTTATGTTATTTGTCCATATGGCCGTTGTATTAAACGAACTCTTCTTTCCGAAATTTGATCCATTTACTAGTTCTCTTTTATCTGCTTTCACTTTTTGTTCCACTTTTGCTCTAAAACCGATAGGAGCATTATTATTTGGTTATATCGGTGATAAAGTTGGAAGAAAACATACTGTTATTATAACAACAATGATTATGGCAATATCATGTATAATCATGGCAAATGTGCCAACGTATGCTCAAATAGGCATAGCTGCTTCATGGGTTATTACAATTTGTAGAGCTTTACAGGGGATGTCTTCCATAGGAGAATCTATAGGTGCTGAACTCTACACTGCAGAACTAATTGCTCCTCCTTTAAGATATAAAGCAGTTGGGTATATAGGTTTTGCTGGAGTTGTCGGGATGTCTGTTTCATTGATGGTAGCACAAGTTGTATTATCTCTTGATATAAACTGGAGAGTCATTTTTTGGGTTGGTGCAACAATTGCCTTAATTGGTTCTGCTGCAAGAGTAACATTGCGTGAATCACCAGAATTTAGTGATGCAACACGTAAGTTACGTAATATGCTTGAAAGAACAACTGATAACAGTCAAGCGCTAGAAAATAATGCCACATACTTAGAAAAAGTATCTTTTAAGACTTCTTTAGCTTACTTCTTAATTTTTTGTGGATGGCCATTTTGTTTTTATTTTTCGTATGTTTATTGTAGTTCGATATTAAAAACCCAGTTTCATTATACAAGCGCAGAATTAATTAATCATAATTTCATTGTGTCGATATTTAATTTAGTTGGCTTGTTTACGTTTATTAGACTCACAGAAAAAATCCATCCTTTATTTTTACTAAAATTAAAGCTAATAATTTATCTTCCATTTCTTTGTTTTGTACCTTTTTTACTAACAAACATAGACTCTGTTTCAACAATTTTAATAATTCAAATAATTGGGGTAGTGTTTGGGCATTCTACAATTCCTGCCAAAGCAGTGTTCCTAATGCACTTCCCTATTTTTAGGAGATTCCGTTATGCTAGTATGATCACAGCACTTGCACATATAACTCTCTATATCATAACATCATTTGGTCTGGTTTATGCAACCAATTATTTTGATACATATGGAATACTTTTAATTTCATTGCCTATTTCTATTTGTTTTTTGATTGGTTTATTACATTTTGAAACACTTGAGAAACAGTCTGGTGACTACATGATTTTTCTAAAAACTCCAAGTGCGACTGACATTCGTTAAACTGCAAATCATTACCAAATGAATAATCGATTGATAAATTATCGCAGCAAAGTTTATAGATTGCTTCTTCTAGATTTTTGTACCCCATGTATATAGTAGTTGCAATAAAAAGATTAAGTGTCTCATCTATTATTTTTTTTACCTTCGTTGGAGATTTCACACTTAAAGTTTGCATATTATGCAGTCTGTCAAATAACTTTATCAGCAATACTTCTCTATCTTTTTTATAATAAGCATTATTGATAATTTCTTGTACACTTAATTTACTGCTATTAAGTCTATCACGAGTGAGTCTATCAACCATTTCAGCTATTCGCCAATTAAAGTTATCAAGTATCATTCCTACGGTAACTTCGGTGTCCTCTACTATATCGTGTAAAATACTTGCTGCTATTACATCGGTTTTAAGCTTATATTCAGATACCATATAAGCAACTTCTAGCGGATGGGTGTAATAAGCCTCACCACTCTTTCTTTTTTGGTCTCCGTGATACTTCTTAGCCCAAAAAATAGCCTTATTAATCAAATCAAAATCCAGTACATTTTTAGTATCTAATGACTTCAGTTTTTCTATTAATCTGGTCGAATATTGACAAGGCTCGGAATAATTCATAGTGAGTAATATAAATAATTTATTAATTCTTATTAAATATGCTTTTTAAGCATATGCGCACAATACATTCTAATCAATATTGATTTTTTATTCTTCTTGATGTACATTTGCATCACTCCTTTAAATGAATCATTTAAAGGAGACTTATATTAAAGTTTTTTGCTCGCTAATTACCAATACAGGTAAAATATGGCCATATTAAATACACATGCAGTAGTAAAGAAATTCACACAACATGGCTTCACGGAAGAACATGCTGAGCTAATTGTAGATGCTATAAATGACCAAAGTGACCAATTAGCTACTAAAAATGATTTATCCCTTGCTGTTTCTGACATAAGAACCGAGTTTAGAACAGAACTACATGAGCTAAAAACAGAATTTGCTGATCTCAAATCTGAAGTAAAATCCATCAATATCAATATAAAATGGATTATGGCTATTGGTTTACTCATTGTAGGTATTCTGTTAAAAAATACTTTTATACATTAATAGTTACCTCTAAATTTCAATTTAACCGCCAATAACTACTGCCTATTTCCTAAGCATTTCCTACACCCCTTCAAAATATAACCTTTAGCAGATATAATACACAAAGTTATTAAGATTTTTTGTGAATTAGCTAATCTATAATCTTAATGTTAACAGCAAATACTTTTTCTTTTTTACTTGCTACCTCATACTCCACTTTCTGATTTGTTGTTATATTTTCTATACCAGACTTTTTAAGATCGTTCTGATGAACAAACACGTCTTTTGAACCGTCATCAGGTTTAATAAACCCATATTTACCATCGGTAGAGTAAAATTTAACAACTCCTCTTTTCATGAATATAATTCATTAGTTAAATATCTAATCCAAGATAGCAGACTTAACGTGCATTTAAAAGCATTTCTGATTAGTTATTCTGCTATTATTTGAGGATGATTGGTAAAACCATATGAACTCTGAAACTTTTTTATTACTTTATATAACTCTTTCCTTTTAATTCTGACATTTGTATATAATGGTTCGCCTAATTTAGAATAGAGAGTATCGTATTGGGAATTACGAATAAAGCTTTCCTGAGATATATAGTTTGATGGGATTGGTTCTAATTTTTTTGTTGATGAAAATTCTCTCTTTCCATATAAACGTAGGTTTTTATCTTCAACTTCACCAAGAAGTATAAATAGGTAATATTCTTTCTCTGTAAAATTAAAACCTTCCCTCCACATCTTATCATGACTGTTATAATAATAACATTGTGTTTTTGTTCCAAACTTAATTACAGCTTCTCCTAAGGTAATATAAGTGAGATTTAGTAAGTAATATTTAAACTTTTGATATAAATATTTAAATACTACTTCTGTTATTTTTTTATAAAAATAATTCTTTATTATTATATCCATAAAATTTGATTTTCTTAATTAAAAAGAAAAAGTAATATTTTAAAAATATTATTTTGTCAACTATTCTAGATTCAAATTTTTACTCAAGGCTATAGCCGCGTATCCGGTAATTTCCTTAATGCGATGATTTAATGCCGTACTAGTTGCAAGGTTATTAGGATTTTCGGCTAGTTTTAAGGCTAAATCCAAAAACTTTTTATCGGTTAGTAATTTCGTTGCTCCGTACCCAGCGCCAAGTAGCTTAGCTGTGGTAATAGGATCATAAAACAATCCAAAAATGGCCGCACTAATCCCGCCGGTAGTAGCAGTTCCTGACGGATTAGGAATATTTTTACTTTTTATAGCCATAGCTTTAGCAACAGTGCCTAATTTCTGTATTTTTTTAAAAACGTCGGGAGTAAGCTGTTTTTTAATGGATTCAGTATTTTTAGGATTGTATATTGCTTTAGCAAGAGCATTATAGGATAGACTATCAGTAGCGTAATTCGTAGCTTTATGGCCTAGTATATTTTCTAGTTTTTCTCTTCTGGCCACATCTCCGTATAGTTTATCGGCTTCCTTAAAAGCATCATACCACTCAGGATTAGTTTTACCGTACTCTTTAATATCCTGCGAGATCGCTTTCTGTATTTTCTTAAGCTGATTTTTAACTCCTGCGTCTGTATCCCATTTTATAATCGAATTCAGGCTCTTTTTAGTCCCAACGAGTTTATTAACGTCATATTCTTGTAACGGTAACTTTATAGGACCATACTGACTGACTATCTTTGATGCCGGTTCAATCTCATTTTTAATAGTTTCAAGTGATTGTAACAGGCTTTTTTCATCAGGTGAAAGAATAGCCGTATTTATTTTAATCTCATCAATTGCCCGTTTTAGATTAGTAGGTAATATTTTTGCCTCTGTTGGTAATGAAGTAGCTACCTTATTATATAAACTGGCTATCTGACCTTCTATTTCGGGAGTTCTTGCGGGACCGATTTCATCAAAAATATCACTTAGCACTTTTTGTGTCTGTTCTTCGGTAAGGGCATACTTATTTTTTAACTTATTACCAAAAATGGGAGCCTTCCCAACATACTGATCAGCTAAGGCGGTTAATTTAGAGTCGGTAACTGCCGCTGCCGGTAAATCTATGCCTAAATCTCTTGCAGCTCTAGCTGCCTCAATATTCATACTCTTAGGCGTTAATCCCATAAGTTTCATTGGTATTTTTGCGAGTGCCTGGCGAGGTTTCGTAAAGTTATTTAACAGACTTTTACTTTTAATAATAGCGGTAGGAGTAGCAACGCTAGATATCAGATCAGATACAAGCGGATCAACTCCTGCTTCCTGCATTACTCCTGATCCACCGCCTATGCTACTGCCTGTTCCTATATCCTTGGCAAATTTTGATAATAAAGATCTGCCGCCCCCTCGAATTACGCCTTGGGCAGCATTTACTGCCGACCCTGTCGGAAGAGGGAGACTTGCCGTAGCACCTCCAAACTCTCCTGCTTTATATAGAATATTCCCTAAACTATCATTCTCCTTAGGTTTCATGGCATCTAAAGATTCGAGGGCTTTATTTGTAGTATCAGACATTACCTCTGCTGACTGCGGCAGGATTGGAGCAACAACTCCCGGGGCAACTTCCATAACACCTGCTCCAAATTGATCTGCTCCCTCTGCTAGCCCGCTTCTCATAAAACCTGCTAATGCTCCCTTACCGAATTGACCAAGCCTATCAAGAAAAGATGGCGGGGTTTCTTTTGCTACAGCTTTAGGATTGCGGTATTTATCAAATACACCACTCCTTTGGCTCGGTAATTGATCTCTATCTATATTTTTAGGAACTTTATATTTATCAAATTTACTCATTAACTACCTGCAAACCATCATTATCTATGGCATCTTGTACCCAATCTTTATGAACCCAATCTTTTGCACCTGTTATCGGATCAACCATTAAAACCCTATCGCCGCCGTTAATGCTCTTATCCCCTTCATCAGCACTTATACCGAGCATGGCTCTTAAATCATTAATAACGTTTAAATTTGTTGCCATATCATTATCAGGCGATATCGTCGGTATATGTTTAAATTCTTCCTGATTTGTGTATTTAAAAGCTTTATTCAATTTCCCGCGTAATACCTCACCTATTGCCCAAATTTTTGCCTGATCCGGACTATATTCCTGATTACTGAATTTTGACCTGAAGTTTTTTGCTAAGAGTGATCGCTCCCCTTCAGAGCCAAGGTTCGTAACCGTATTTTCTGCATGAGTCAGCATTCCTTTCAACTCTTCTAAAGCTTCTTGCTTCTCCTGATCTTTTTCACTTTTCTTAAAATTATCTAGTAAACTTTTACCTGCTCCTTTTTCCCTTTTGAAGTTATCAAGTAAATTATGATACCTTTTTGTCTCCTCCAATTGCCTCTCTTGGAATTTACGATGCCAGGCTTTTTCCTCTTTTGCTGCTTCTAATGCTTCTTGCGCCCTTTGCTGCTGCAATATTTGATTAGCCAAACGCTCATTTTCGGCAATAGCTGTATCCTCGCTTGTATTATAAGCAGAGAGTGCCGGATTCATTGCCCGCCCTATTACCCCTAAATTATTTTTAAAACCGCGCACCTGCGGCTCGCCGGCTAAACCGTTACCAAGAGCAAGTAACGCATTATTTATCGCTCTATGCTCCTGATCCCTATTCATCCCTAAATTACTTCGGGTGCTACTAATCGCTTTTGCTATCCCTTCATCAAAAGGATTCCTTCTTTCCGGCAAAGCTTGCATGCGATTTAATATTTCTTCTTCCATAATCACAATTATTATTACATTTATAAAAACACTCTAAATCATTTTGACCACGCTTCTCGCCATTTTGCCGTTTGCTGTTGTCTTAGTGCTATATCATTAAACATTTTTGTTAAATTCTCCATGGATGGTAAAGGAATATTAGGTTTACGATTAGGGTTGTTTACTATCTGTTGTATCCATTGTTCTTTGTTTAAACCGTTTATTAACAAAGGTTTTGGTTCTTCATATTGCGCCATAACTTCATCCAACTTTCTAAACAAAGCAGGATCAGAAACTGTCCCGTGTGGATCATAGGTAAATAAATTTTTAAACTGAGTGTTTTTTACTACATTACTAAAATCTCTTTGTAACTCACCGTATCTTGGTGTATAAAATGCATGTTTACCAAAAGGGTTTCTATTATTATATTGATGAGAATAATCCATAAGTACATTGTGTGCGTTTCGTATATCCTGTATCTCTTTTAGTTTCTGTTGTTTATCATTAGCTTTTGCCTGAGCGGCCATTTGAGCTTGCAATTCTGCCTGACGTTGTTGTTCTGCTATTCTTGCCTGCTCGGCTCTAACTTGTTCTTGCCGTACTCGCTCGTGATTAGCGATACGGGCTTGTTCCTGTTCTTGCCTGATACGATTCTCTTCAGCTATTCTTAATACCCGCTGCCTTTCCTCTTCTTCCCTCTTTTTCTGAAGCTTGCTATTCTCAAAATCGGCATAATTCTTGATACTCCCCATATCATCATTCAAACTACTCTCAAACTCCGTCTCGCTATGACTGACAGGTACAGTCTGGGCATAATTAGCAAGGGCATGAATATTAGGTCTTAAAAACGGCGTATAAACGGACGGATTACTACTGATACCGGGATTAGCAAAAATACTGCTGATTTCAGGACTTACATTGTATTTGACAATATCACTACCAGAACCTTGCGGCCATTCCTGATTCCTCTCTTCTTCAAATCTCTCCTGCCTCTGGTTTAACTCATCCTGCGCATTTAGCCATTTATCTACCCCCAGTTGATTCATCTCGCCAATCTTACCAAGTAACTCCTGATATTCGGATAATCCTTGCTGACCTAAACTATTTAACCGGTTTAAATCATTCAGGTCGCTTTTATTTAAACTGCTCATTCTCCCCCGAAGTACATCCTGCAATAGATTGTTTCTATTGCCAAAACGACTTTTAGCAATTCTATTGATAGCATCTTCGGTTTGTGATAAATGTGACTGTGACCCGTAAGTGCCCTTTCGCTCATGATCCATACTGATTCTAGCCTTTTCCGCTTTTAAAAGACGTTTGGTATCGCCGTCTTGCTTATCTGCTTGTGGATTATAAATCGTAGGTAAATCACCAATAGCCCGCGAGCCAACATTTTCTCGTCCCATTAACGAGCCGTAAAGCTTATCTCTTGCTTCCCTTGAGGAATCATTATAATCGTGACTCAAATCTCCAAGTAAGCGATGCGAGGTCGCTAATTCTTCAGGCACATTAGCTAGTTGCTGACCACTATAAGTGGGAATTGGGCTATTATAAAGATTTAACCCCTTCTCAAGTACCTTGACTGCTGCTGCTTCACCATAAGGCTCCATGTTATCAGGATTACCACCGCTATTTACTATATTGTATAACGCCTTCATCTTTTGCTTTGGGGCATTTAATTCTTCGTAAAACTTATTCTTATCTGCCGAATTTGCTAGATGTGAGTATATATGCTGCTGATTGCCAAATTGCCCCAGCATATTAGTAAGTCCTGCCCTCTTTGCCTTCTCGGCGTTACCAAGCGCATTTAAACTATTGCCAAACCCTGAATTAAATTCAGAATCAAGGCTTGAAGCATCATTACTTAAGGCATCCGTGCCGACACGGGATAAATCAAGACCCTTATTCAGGTTCTTGTCAAACTTATTATAAAAACCGGTTTGTCTACTACCGGTTCTATCTCCAAACTGTTTTCCCATCAGCTTCCATCCGGTATCGCCTACCCGTCTTTGACCTGACGTAAGTATATCCAGTAAAGAGCTTTTCTGCCCCTCATTAAAACCTTGTGGCGTTCTACTTAAAACACCGCTTGCTTCCACAGAATAAGGAGCAGGAGAATTATTAAACTGCTCTTCCAGCATTCGTTTCTTCTGCGTTAAAGCAGACATCGGAACACTAGTCTTTCCCCTATATACAGGCGCTTGGTTACTTACCATTCGCCCTACATCACGATTAATTATGCTAAGCGCCTGCTCTCTTAAATCATTTAAGTTGTGTGTTTTCATATTATCCCCTTAAATAACTCTCTAAAGACTTCACGCGTGGCGGGAGACCAATTTTCCCCCCTCTTTTGTGTTTACGAATGTTTTTTACAAACATGTCTAATTTTTTAGCACCCAAATCGTTATCTCCGTTACCTAATTTACTAACAATCTCAGGACTAATTTTCATTTCTCCATGAGAAACTAATGCTTTAATCTCTTTTTCTCCTGCTAAAGAATTACCATCTCCAGCATCAGCTACTACATCAGCTGGCATTATGTAAGCACCAGGCGGTAAATCCATTCTAACATCATCATCTTGACCCCCGCTATCACCACTTAAATAAACTATAGGACTTGCGGGATAATAGGTTTCTTCTGTCAAATAAGCATAAGGACTATGCACACTTCCGCCGCCTTTCATTCTAATAGGTCTACCTTCCTCATCCGTGTACTCAAGCCAGCGGCCTGTTCTTGCAAACTCCTCAGGCGATACGACACGCCTTTGAACAGAACCCATGTTCTTTATATCTTCATCTAAACGCTTGTTTTTTTGCTTTTTTTGTAAATCGGCACGTGCGGTTTCTAGTGCCTCGTCAGCTTCAATCTCGGCAATAGTCTTACGGCTTGCATTGCGATATCTTCTCTCTTCTTCTGCTATTTTCTCCGGGCTCTTTGGTTTCTGGCGACCTGCATACTGTGCTGCTACAGTACCAAGAGTTAGTAAATTACCCGGTTGTGTTAAATAGTCTTTGGCATTATCACCAAACTTTTCTAAAAAACCTCTATTATCTACATAAGGATAACCGGGATATTGCATTTGCGGATATTGTCCATACTGGGGCGGTACTCCTCCCATACCTGAAGAAAGTGCAGTCGCAGCGCTAAGACCACCACTTACATAAGGATTACTTCCTCCAAGCCCGAACAGTCCACTACTACCACTTGAACTACCCATGCCTAAAGCAGGTAATATCGCATTAGTACTGCCGTAATTGCTAAGACTAGAGCCAAGAGCCGTGCTCCCTAGCTTACTTGCTCCCCATCCAAGTCCTGAAGCAACCGAAGGAAGTGCCGCTCCCATACCTGCTCCTTTCAAAGCTCCGCCGAGTGTACTTTTACCTCTTGCTGCGGCTTGTGCACCCTGACCGATAGCCCCGCCTATAATTCCCCCTATTCCGGGCGCAATCATATTACCGAGTATAGCTCCTGCTCCCCCGCCAAGGACGCTTCTTATTGTCTTAAAAGGTTTTTTCCAGAAACTATATTCATGAAGTCCAGTAACAGGATTGATTGTCCCACTTCCTCCTAAACTCTTTAATATATGGGCTTCAATAGAATTAATATGGGCAAGCTCGGTATCGCCGTTCCTTCCGTACCTTTCAATTAACTCGGCAAGCCTTGGTAGCCCCTCTTCTCTAACCGAGCCTCCTTCTTTAAAAGAATACTGCGCACCCGTATT
>Ga0209812_10001816_pt1 | contig 13759 bp, 14 predicted proteins | sample JI71714BDNA_FD_187502 | JGI IMG/M metagenome (GOLD analysis project Ga0209812, IMG submission 187502) | Wastewater effluent complex algal communities from Wisconsin, to seasonally profile nutrient transformation and Carbon sequestration -... | ecosystem: Engineered > WWTP > Effluent > Algae...
GTTTACCATTCGAGGGCAAAAGTGATCGGCTTGCGATGCTATTGAGCGATCGGCATGGATGTTATTACATGATCGGCATGAATGTTATTGGGCGATCGCCATGCGTGGGAATACGCACTAGTTCAAGCATTGCACCTCAGTACTCTCATTAGAGTGCCAAACTGGGCAGGGCGAGTATTCAAATTCATCAGCACGTGTTACCAACATGACATTGCTGGCGAATTTTTGGTAAACACCTGCAAGCCATAGCTGTTATCACATAGCTGTTATCACATAGCTGTTATCACATAGCTCTTATCTTATAGCTCTTACGCATAGCCCTGTCATTGCATGTACAGATGAGGCAAATCAGCGGCGCCAGATTCAAGTATTGTGGTCGCTTGTGCTACCATGCCAGTCGATGACGTGTGCTTTTACTGAGGATTATGATGGTGACCGCCCCTTCTTCCATCGACGAATTGATGCAGCGCTGTTACCGCATTGCCGGCTTTACCGCTGGCGAGCTGGCGCAACAACTCGGTGTCAGTTTGCCGGAGCATTTACAACGCGAAAAGGGCATTATTGGTCAATTGCTAGAACAAGTCCTTGGCGCAGAATCCGGCAGTAAAGCCGAACCCGATTTCCCTCATTTAGCTGTTGAGTTAAAAACGCTCCCCATCAATGCCAATGGCACCCCCTTGGAGAGTACCTATGTCTGTGTGGCGCCTCTGACCAATGTAGCGCTGCTCCGATTTGAGGATTCATGGGTTTGCCGCAAATTAGCGCAGGTGCTTTGGATCCCGGTCTTGGTCGAGCCAAACAGTACACCGGCCGAACGCGTGATTGGCCAGGGTTTTTTATGGCAGCCATCTGCGCAGGAATTTGCACAGTTGAAACAAGATTGGGAAGAGCTGATGGAACGGATCGTGCTCGGGGGCTTGGACGACATTCGAGGGGCGCATGGCGAGATATTACAACTCAGACCCAAAGCAGCCAATAGTAGAGTCAGAACAGCGGCCATTGGTGCTGACGGCGCGCCCATTCAGCACCTACCGCGGGGCTTTTATCTAAAAGCCAGTTTTACCAAGCAACTATTATTACGCGCGCAGCACTAATTATCACGCGCGCAGCACCAGCTCGCTTAATGAGGCCAGTTGCTATCGTTATCGTCGCTATGCATGGCGCGCTGCCAGGTTTGCTCTACCGCTTTTCCATCCACACTGAAGGATTGATACCAATAATGCTGCTCAAAACGTGACTGATAAGCTTGATGCACGGCGGGTAAGCTTTTGGCGGTATTAAAGTCAATCACCTCACGCAAGCCATCACTTGAATACTCCAGACGACCACTGACGGCATGCATACCATGTTCAGGGCTTTGGCTCATCAAACTAAAATGACGACCACTAATCAATTTAACCGCACGCAGTTGACCGACACTGGGATCAGCATGCCACTGACCGGCGTCATCTTGAAATCGCACAGCCACCAATTGCCACCGACCTTCCAACCGCTGAAACATATCATCAATCGCAGTCTCGGATTGCTGCCGCGCAAGACCAAAAAATAATCCAGAACTTAAAAAAATTATGCCAACCAAAGAGCCACTGTAAAAGTTCATCGTTAAGTCCTTGTTGTTATAACCAAAGTAAGCTTTGGCTCACGACGCTCATGGATTAAGTGTATCTACAGGTTGATAAAATCGACAGTAAAAAAATGCGTAAAATTGGGAACATCAACGCTTTATCAAAAGTTGATTATAACAATGGGCATTTTCGTACAGCACTGCGCGCAAAAGCCCTGCCTTAACCACTGATTTTCAGCAAAAAAAAAGCAAAAAGTGGCGATATCGCTGTGCGAGATCTGCCACTTTTTATGTCATCAAACAAGGATAACTAGGTATAACGGACACTAGCTCGTCTGCACGCCCTGCCGATGGCTGCTTTTTTGAGGCCAAGAATAGCGCCATATACGTTGTAAAACGGTGCAGTATTGGCCAAAAAAACTACCCGTGTGATACGGAATTTGATGCTTGGCGGCAATTTTTTCCACCTCAACCGCCAAGGCTAAGTAGCGCGAGGATGGCAGATCCGGGAACAAATGATGCTCGATTTGACAGCTTAAATGCCCTGTCAAAATATGTAACCAGCGTGGCCCCGTAAAATTGGACGACCCTAGCATTTGCCGGTAAAACCATTGTCCTCGGCTTTCTTGCTCACAATCCTCGGCGCGAAATACTTTGGCATCTGCGGTAAAGTGCCCGCAAAAAATAACGGTTGATGTCCACCAGTTGCGCAGAATATTTGCCGCCAAATTGCCAAATAGCACATAGAAAAATAGCGGGCCAGCTAACAACGGAAATAACAAATAGTCTTTAAGGAGCTGCCGGGCACCTTTGCTAAAAAATGCTTTTTTTAGATCTTCATCTCTCACTTGACTGTGGCGGTCGGCTTTTTTACGCCCCATAAAAACACGCTGCGCCGCCAGTTCGTGATACGCCACCCCCCATTGGAAAAATGTACTGAGTAAAAAATAGGTGAGGATCTGCCAACTGTTGTTAATTCTCCAGCGCAAGCTGTGACTGAGGCGCAACAGGCCATAGCCATAATCACGATCTTTGCCCAAGATATTGGTGTAGGTGTGATGCTCGAAATTATGCGTGCGTTGCCACGATTTTGCATCGCAGGCAATATCCCATTCGAAATGGCGCGAATTTAAGTAAGGATGATTCATCCAATCGTACTGACCATGCAGCACATTATGGCCAATTTCCATATTGTCGAGAATTTTGCCAAGCGCCAGTAGCAAGACGCCAAGTCCCCAGCCCCACCAGGACCAAAACCCTAGCAACATACACAGACGCCCACTGATCACCGCACAGCGCTGCACCAACAACACACGTTCAATATAAGCCGCATCACTAGCCCCGACCTGGCTGCGCACCTCACCGGCTAAGGCATCTAAATCGGCCGCCAGCGCTGCTGCTTTTTCCGCGGATAACGGTTGTATAATTTGAGTCACATCTGATCTCCTGATGCTAATTCCAGCACAACATCAGTTAAAGCTTCACTGATACACAACTGAATAAACCCTGATTCGGCGCCTGACACATCGCCGGTTAAAACATTACGCACCTGACCACTGCGTTTTTGGCATAAACACTGCTGACAAATGCCGCGTCGACAGCCAAATCGTGGCTGTAGTTGATGTGCCTCAAGCAGCGGCAGCAACAAACCTTGCCCTGTCAAATGATGACGCTGTCCAGCCTGCTCCACCACCAACGCCACCGCAGGCGCTTGTTCATGACCTGCCACCGCCGAAGGTAATTGGAAAAACTCTTGCTGGATCTGCCGCCCTGCCACCCCTAACTGCAACAATTGCTGCTGCCAATCGTGCAGTGCCGCATAGGCACCCGTCATCATGATCTGATGTGCGGATAAATCCGGCAGCAGTGGCATTAATTCGCTGACATGAAAACGGTCACGGTAACTGGTATCCACCAGCAGTAACTGAAATCCCGGAAATTGAAGTTGCAGCTGCGCCCATTCACGTAAAAATAACGCGTTTTGGGCACCGCGATAACTGTAAACCAGCGTCACAGATTGCCATTGCCGACGCATCGATAACAAAATACTGCGCATAGGGGTAATGCCACTGCCCGCCGCCATCAGCAGCATGGGTTTGGCATAATCAACTATCAAACCACGTTGCGGCGACGCGAGGTAAAAATGCCGTTGCCCTTGCTGGATTTGCTGCCATAACAACGGCGTAAACTGACCATGTTCCAGAATTTCCACACAAAGCTGTACCACACCTTTGCCGCTGGTTCGCTTGGCCCCAAGCGCCTGTTGTACGGCATCAGGTAAGTGCAGCACATGGGTACCATCGAGCTCATCCAACGAAGAACACACCGAGAATGTCCGTCCCTGTAATCGGCCATTGTTGTCTAGCAATAAATCCAAATGCGCACCGGGCGTCAACGGTGGCAACGACGACGATGGTGTAAACCATAAATGCAGATATCGCCCCTGCCGCTCAACATGAAGCAGGGTTACATTGCAAAGCCCTGCGCGATACTTAGGTCGCCACAACCGAACCAGAGGTTCAACATAACTACGCATTGATGGCTGCACCAACGCAATACGCATCAACTGCTGCCAATACCCACGCCACCTCGATACCGCCGACGTGGCCGACAAAATCCCCATACCTCAAACCCCAACCTTTAATTTCAGCGCACATTTGTACTCTATTTTTAAAGGTTAGACCAGATAAAGTTTCATAAACCCTCCAAACAAACATGATAAACCACTGATTTTAAGTCATTTATTTTTTAATATGAAATGCAAAATAAAATACAATAGCTCCATATTTTAGCGAACACATGTTCGCAATCACTTAAAAAACACTATCAATTGGCGGGGCTGGCTAATGGCGAACCTTACTTGGCAAAGCACTGGATGTCTATTTTTGCTTCCTTGATCTGTTCGCATGGTTTTATGGAACACCATTGCCGATACCGCCTGTATTCAACACCGCGCTTGATGAAGAATACGGCGCAAATAAGAGGCCGCGATGGCAAAAAAAAGCCCGCAAACGCGGGCTTGGATTGAGGTTCTAGGTCTTATCAACCTAGCATGATCGTGAGGTCTAACCGCAGGTACAACCTGCAGCCACAATCGCATTCAAGTGGCGAATTAACGCGCTAACGCAGCTAAGGCCGCGTCATAATTGGGTTCGTCGGCGGTTTCTGCCACTTGTTCGGTGTACACTACGGTACCAGTCGCATCAATCACAACAACCGCACGCGATAACAAGCCACGCAGTGGGCCATTGGCAAAACTTACCCCATAGGACTGCCCGAAATCTGAACGGAATGTTGACGCATTTTTAACCTGCTCTAAGCCCTCAGCGCCACAAAAACGTGCTTGCGCAAATGGAAGATCTGCGGAGACACAAAGCACAGTGGTATTTTCAAGCGCGCTTAACGCTTGGTTAAATTTACGAACCGAAGTCGCACAGGTCGGTGTATCAACACTTGGAAAAATATTCAGAACTACACGTTGCCCTGCCAGTGACGCCAGGGTTACATCAGATAAACCAGCACCTGTCAGGGTAAAATCTGGCGCTTTCTGACCAACGACAGGTAACTCACCAACGGTTTCAAATGCAGTGCCTTTCAGTGTTACGGTTGCCATCACGGGCTCCTTTTAAGTTACAAAAATACAATATCGTGTTTGACGTCTTGCTTAACATCTTGCTTAACATCTTGCTTAACGTCTTGCCTAACATCTTGCTTAAGATTGTGGCGAAACTTGTCGATATCAACATGCGTCGGCATGGCTGATCATTTTATTGATTTGCCTCTGCGGCTGCAGGCATGGATGACCACGTTTGTTTGAGCTGCTCATAGCCGCCCGCATTCGTCACCGCAGTATATCCCATATCTTTCAGCACTTGCGCGGCAATACCTGAACGCCGGCCTGAGCGGCAATAGAGCTGAATAGGTTGCGACTTATCGGGTGCCAAGGTTGCAATCTTCGCGGCAATAGTGTCATGCGGCACAAGAATAGCGCCAGGCAAATGCCCCTGCGCAAACTCGGCTTCGCTACGTACATCTATCCACAGCACGGTCGGTGATGACGCCGATGGTGTCGGCTGCGAAACTGACGAGCTGGTCGCTGAGGATGTTCCCAGCTGAGCAAGCGCGCCGTGATTCAAAAACACGCCGAAGCAGCTGCATAGCAGAATGATAAATTTAGTTCTGGTGCTCTTTTTAGCCATTACCGAGTACATTGATGAGCCTTTGTTTGCTTGATATTGACATACTAATCGCATAAAAACCTCCAACGTCTTGATGGATGAGACAGCCCGCAAGCCACGTAGGATCAGGTCCGCCTGCAAGGGGGATGCCCTTAAAGGATGACAACCATTATCAACCAACAATCATCCAAATGGCGACCGCAAGCATCAGGCTGCCAGTGATTCGATTCATCAGGCTCACCCGCTCCGGTTTTAACAACCATTGCCGTAACGCCTGCCCGCCACTGGCATAAACCAGCAAGCTAAGAAATTCGATGAAAAGAATAATGAGCAATAACAGCATCAATTGCGGCCAGAATGGGGCCTGGCTAGAAATAAAATTCGGCAACAATGCCATATGAAACGCCCAGCCTTTTGGATTGGAAACTGCGGTAATAAAGCCTTGTCGCCACAACAACCAACGACTGGCGGGTTCACTTGTCAATGCGTGTTCAGCAATCGCCAATTGACCTTTAGATTGAAACAATTGCCAACCAATCCAACCGATATAAGCGCCCCCGGCCCACTTCACCACTTGCATCAATATGGGGTATTGCAACACCAAGTGTGCAACGCCGAGCACTGCGAGCGTTGCAACAATACCAACGCCGAGTAGCTCACCCCACATCATCCAAAAGGTGCGCTTCAACCCTTGGCTGATCCCTAAAGTTAATGCCAATGTCATGCAAAATCCTGGCGAAAAGGACACCAACAAAAACGTAGGAATAAAGATTAATAAGGTACTATCAGAAATCATGGGGAACCTTGCTCGACATATATTATGACATCAGCATCTTAACCGAACCTTCGTTGGTATTGAGCAACCATTTTTCCAAAGTGCAGCCTCGAACGTGCCAAATCCAGCCCCAATAGATTTGGCACAGGCAATACGCTAAACGCCACGAGGTCGACTTTCGGCTGCACCCAGTATTGTGCGGCGCTTAGCATTGTAAAACGCTTAGCATTGCGAAGCACTTGATATTCTGCCGCGCTTTATGAAGTCATGTCGGATTTTTTGCGACAGACTCCGAACTTTTATCGGTTAACGGTAATGACTCGGCCGGCATCAAACCATCATCGGCGATGGCCTTACCCATAACCTCGTCGTGACACTGGGCATGCGCCGCCGCGGTCAATTGGCCAGTAAACTCAGCCGATTGCTCCGCGAAACGCTCTGGTGCTCCAAACAATAATTGCCAGCGATCAGCCGCTGATGGTAACCGTGGCCATAACCACCACATCTTTCGCCATTCATAAAAGGTAATGGTGATGGGATTGGTCGAGGTAAAATCATCCGTAATCCCAAAGCGACATGGTGCCAGCTCCGCTTGGTAGGTCCCAAATAGCCGATCCCAAATCACCAGCACGCCGGCAAAATTTCGATCAATATACTCAGGGTTACAGGCATGATGCACACGATGCACCGCAGGCGTATTCAATACATACCCCAACCAGCCCCAGTAGCGACCATGCTGCGTGTGGACAAAAAATTGGAAAGCTAAATTAATTGCCACCACGGCCAACACTAAGCTGACATCAAAGCCGATCCACACCAAAGGTAACCAAAACAACCACATTCCTGATATTGGATAGGTTAACGATTGGCGAAACGCCGTACTGAAATTCATCAACCGCGAACTATGATGCACCACATGCGACGCCCACAACCAGCGCACCCGATGCGATGCACGATGAAACCAGTAATATAAAAAATCTTGCAGTAAAAACAATGCGACCAGTGCCATCCAACTGAACTCAATCTGCCACAGCGCGTGCTGGGATACCCAATAAAACACCGGCAATAACAGCAAAAGTGATAAGGCATCGCCGGCTTGGTGCATCGCCGCCAAACACATATTGGCTAAGCTGTCTTGCCACTGATAACGCGGTAATTTTTGCCGAACACTATGTAGCCACTCCCATCCAATAAAGATAAAGAAAATGGGACTTAAGCAAATTAAAATCAATTCAACAGGGATGGTCATCATGACTCCTTTTTATCGTTTATATCCCACAGGTACATTTAAGTTTTCGGCAACAGGCCTATCATCTGGTGACTGCCAAGCTGTTGCCCATGAGAACCGGATCATCATCGCCAGACCTAGGTGGTGGCCGTGAGCTAGCCACGACCTTTGGCTAGGATTTTTTATCAACACGGCGGCCTCAGGGTTCACGCGCTGTTTTTGTGCAATTGCGCAATACCAAAGCATCCAATCACACCATAGTTGTGCAATAAGACCTATGTTTGGAATGACGCAACCAGTGGGCCCTTTCACCATTCGCGCAGATTACATCACAAAAACGATAATAAATAGTTATAAAACCATATTTGAATTTCAAGTTATCGTCAAACCTAGTGGCATGAAATGCGGCGTTGTTGACCACGTCCTATCACCTAACAATCATCACCTAACAATCGCATTGGCGGTATAGCCCTGTATGACAGGTGCCAGTGTTCAATCAACTGACGTGAAACGAGCTGATGTTAAACGGATGGTGTTAGGCAACAGCGTTTAGCACATCGTTTCGCACATGGCATGCACTTTGCCTAACGTTCCATGCATGACGCATATGCTTGTTGGCAAATCGAGGTTCTTGATGGTGACATTCCTACTGCACCATTCCTACTGCACCATTCCTACTGCGTTTTGCCTTCATTCGCACCCCATGCGCTTTTGCTGTCCGCGTATTTAGCACAAGGAGATCAAGATGCCCATTCGCCAACACCCAGTGCGCGATCTCATCGAGCAAGAACTGCAACAAGGATTTTTTAGCGCGCTCCCTACCCCCTGCCGCGTGCGGCATTTTATGTTGACTCGACATGCATCTTCACGCCAGATGGAACTGCACACCTTGCAAACCTTGGCGGATCGCTACGGTTTTGTGATGCAAATGGCGCCACAGCAGGTACATCTGCAATGGCCACATGGCCAACTTCGTATCCAGTTTCATACCGAATATAGCAGTTACAGTTTTATTGATGCCCTGCCGCATGAGGTTACACAATGGTTTAGCGATCCCTATCACGATTTACCTTGTGCTGATTTTTTCTGCCTGTTGCCAGGGCAAATGCTGCGGGTGCATCAACTGTTGCTGTTACCCAGCATCATCAGTTCCCCATCGGACAAACTCCAGCCACGGGTGCATGATTTTTTTCACCACGAACATACGATTGGCAGTGTGATATGCCAAGGCCGTGCTCAATTTTATACGGACTTTATCAAGCACCCAGAAGGTGCAGGGCGCAGTATTTTAGTGAATCAGGGGCTCACCGCCGATGAGGCGGCACGTCTGGTGCAGCAACTGTGTGATATCGGAAATTATCGCAAGTTAAGTCTGTTAGGATTGCCGATAGCGCGGCAAGCGCTGCAGCAATTGCATGACATGGAACTGCAATTAGCAGAGCTAAATCGCTACCTTGCGCAGCAACCTGCGTCCTCTACGAGCGATTTTAGCTTGGATCACATGACAACAGGCGGCACAGACGTTGATGAACTCACGCAACTGAAGACATCAGCGGCCAACTTACCATCCCGTCAACCGCCATATACCGATACCCAACTGCTGGCGCAACTCTCACAATTAGCGGCCAACACTGAGCAATTGATTGCGCATAGTTCAACGCGTTTGCACGCGAGTGTGGCCTACTACCAACTGACGATGGATAAAATTGGCGCCCTGCACGAACAAGAGATTGCAGGTTTATTGTCATTGCGTGAATTTACCGCCCGCCGCTTAACACCGGCCTATCGGACTGTGACCTCGGTGCAACTGCGTCAACGCAATCTCTCGCAGCGTTTAGGTCGCGTCACTGAGTTATTACGAACCCGGGTGAATTTACGCTTACAGCAACAAAACACACAAATATTACAAAATTTAAGTCAGCGCGCTGGCTTGCAACTGCAATTACAACGCACGGTTGAGCCATTATCGGTGGTGGCTTTGGGCTATTACAGTGTGGCGTTTTGGCAGAATTTAGCGGCGCCCCTTCGCCATTGGCAACCGCAGTGGCCATGGCCACAGATCCAAGATGGCGTCCTGCTTATGGTGGTATGTCTTTGTATAGCGCAGCTGTGGCGGCTAAAGCGCCACGCTACGTCATAAGTCAACACTCATAAGTCATGAGTCAAACGACACCATGATGCCAGGCGATCGCCTGAGCCAGGTGATGTTCTTGCGCTTCGAGACTGTCACTGGGCCATCAGCAACAGCGTTATTTATTTCTGCGGGCTAAGGCAAAAAGCATATTAGCGCTTACTGCCAAAGCATAAATCACCAGCATCACCAAGTCCTGGCACTATGTACGCATGGCTGTTTAAACCTTGATCCAAGGCGCCCAACCACAAATAACTTTGCCCATAATGCCGCTGCTGCGCGGCAAAAAAGTCGGCCAATGCCTGCACGCCTTCTGGGGCGGCAATCGCGGCCACAATATGAACGGAGCGCGGCTGTCCCAACGCGACAAGCTGCTGCAATACTTTAATTAACGATGAACCTGTGGCGAGCATCGGGTCTATCAGCACCACATCTCGCCCTGCGATCTCTGGCAGCGCACTGTACCCGACAAAAATATCAAGCACTGGCGCTTTCGATGGTTCAGACGTTGGTGTTGCAGCATCAGGTTCTGCGGCTCGATAGGCGCCGATAAATCCGCTATCGGCATCCGGCAACATCTCTAGTACGCCTTGGTACAAAGGTAACCCGGCTCGCAGAACACTCAGTAGCACCGGCTGTTCCTGCAAGGTCAACTCAGTCGCCTGCCCTAGACCGGTGGTGATGGCCGTGGCTTTAAATCGCAGCGATTTTGACATCTCGTACCCAAGTAACCCACCCAGTTTTTGCAATTGACTACGAAAGCGACTGCGATCTTGCTGGCGATCAGGATGACGTAAATCATGCAAAATGGGGCCTGCCGCCGACGGCTGTTGATTTAGAATAAATTGTTGCATTACAAGGTTCCTTCATCGCGACTTGGTAAGTTGGCATGCACATACGTCCATACCATCCTCGATACATTTCTGCATCATTTTGCCTGTTTTCTTATCGCAATGCTGCATCATTTTCGGTGTCATGCCTAGCGTAAAGGCTGCGGCGGCCACATATTGTGATCGTTTGGATATAGTCTCGATGTCGTGGGAAGCTCATCGAAACATAGTGTCGACCTGATGCCAGTCTAGATAAGATGATGGTAAGGTGATGCAAAAGAGAATGGCAAAACTGCCGCGATCATCGACGAAAAACAACACTGCGACCACGGGATTCTATATCTTTTTTCTATACAGCTGACTGAATCTACCTTTGATATCGAGTCGATCCTAGGCGTTTGTTAAGTTTATTGTGAGGTCCTTGAGTTCCCCCCACTTTGCCACGACAAAAAGCGGCATCATCGCTTGATTTTGTGCGTAGGTGCCCCAGATCCATGTCACGTTTATCGCTGGGCTACACGCGGCCTGATGGCTTTGCAAGGACCATATGACCCTGCTTCAACTGCTGTGTTTATTGCTACTGGGCGGCATCATTGTGCTGCTTTTTAACTATCGTTCATGGTGGCTGCGTTGGCGTCAGTGGCGCTTGCAACAACATGTAATGTCGCGTTCAGATCGTAAATTGCTGCGTCGCCACGTCTGGTTTTATCGCCAGTTAACGCCACAACAGCAACATCGCTTGCAACAACTAGTTTTGCAGTTTTTTGATGATAAAACCTGGGTGCTCACGCAAGGTGTGCGGCCCAAACGCGCCCAACAATTGGCGATCGCAGCACACGCTTGCGTTTTGATGCTAGGCAGACCTGGGCTGCTGTTTCCTAATATGCGCAGTATTGTGCTCTATCCCAGCGCTTTTGCCGTCGAGCGCGCGGTGACCGATAGTGCCGGTGTAGTGCACCCTGTGCAAAATGTTCATTTAGGGGAGTCTTGGCAACATGGCAAGTTGGTTTTATCACTACCAGACTGTCCAACAAGTGCCCATGCTGACACCGAACATAACTTGGTGGTGCACGAGGCTGCGCATCAATTAGCCCAGCAAGACGGTAACAGTTATGGTATGCCGACCGTAGATACGCCAATTCTCAACGCGTGGCGGACACAGATGCAGCAGGCGTATGTGCAACTTTGTGAAAGCTATCAGTGTTTGAACCATCCTCATATCGTCAGCTCAAACCAGCATGAGATAAAGGATACCCCTTGGTTAGATGCCTATGCATGCACTGCGCCAGCGGAATTTTTTGCCTGTGCCAGTGAATTATTTATCCAGCGCCCGTTTCGCTTTGCGCACGCCCAGCCCGAGTTGTATCAGCTTTTTTGCCAGTTTTATCATCTGGATCCAAGGCAGTGGCAACCGCAGCCAATGGCCTAAGCCTTAGCAACCCTCACAGAACGCCAGGCGATATAAAGTGCATGCGAATCTTTTTTGTCGGGTTGTACATTTTTGTAGCGTTATACATTAGCGAAATCAATTAAGGTAAGGTTCAGCCAGCCTATTGCATCTTTACCATCAGCATGCGTTGACATCGCGCATGTATCTGGCCGCTACAAGCTGTTGTCGCTTCGCTAGTGCCGGTGAATCGTTTAGATACCGCTGGAGGTTCTATGTTTGGTTTTATCACAATACAAAGCAATACCTTAACTGTCACATCCCGCACGGTGCGCTGGGCACGCTATATCGGAGCGAGCACCATGTTATGGATGTCCAGCCAGGTCGCGGCGGCAGAAGTACAATTGTCTGTTTCTGGGCAATTGGCCCCAGGCGTACAAGCCCATTTACAGCTGTCAGATCCGGCGCCGAGCTACTACAGCACACACACCCATTATGTCCAACATCGTCCTGTGGTGGTGTACCGTGAACCGACGGTGATTGTGATCAATAAACCGAAAAAACATAAGCGACATAAACATAAAAAACATCATCGCCAGTACCATAGTCACGACTATCGTTACAACCCGCGTGAGGTGATTGTCTTAGAACAGTATGGTCATGACCGGCGTGAGCATCGGCATTATCAACATGGCCAACGGCCAGACTATCGTTATGAAGACTACGATGATTAATTCGTGGTTGCGGAAATGGTATGGTTTTTATCTAGAGCGTTTAACGGCAAACATCACGTTGCCATGAAAGCTTGCGCGTCACCGCAGAAAATGCTCGCACAGTGCCAGAGGGATGAATGATAATAGCGCCGCGAACACTCGCTTAGATTGCGTATATAGGTACATCATGAATATCGAAAAAAATACAGTGGTTCAATTGCATTATCGCTTAAGCGAAGGCAATGACCTGATTGAAAGCTCACACGATCATCAACCTTTATTGTACTTACACGGCCACAATGGCATGTTACCGGCCGTAGAAACCGCGCTCACGGGCAAGCAAGCGGGCGATAAGTTGGAACTGGTGTTAACCCCGGAACAAGCTTATGGTGAACGTCGTGCTGATGCGATTCAAAGCATCCAAGTAAAGCATTTACGGGGTGCCAAAAAATGGGCGCCGGGCATGGTCGCCGTGGTCGATACCGAACAAGGCCCACGTCAAGTAACCGTGGTCAAAGTGGGGATGTTTAAAGCAGATATTGATATCAACCACCCACTGGCCGGCAAAACATTAACATTCAATTTAGAAGTGCTGGATGTTCGTGCGGCAACCGCTGAAGAAGTTGAACATGGTCATGCGCATGGCGTTGGTGGTCATCAACATCACTAAGGCATCATCACAACGCCGTCATCTGACGTCGACGACAACAACCTAAGCTGACCATTTGGTCAGCTTAGTGCCAGTTTCGGACATTTGCCTTGCAGGCGGCTTGGTTTAGATCTCATGTATTGCCTTGCAGGCGGCTTGGATTAGATTCCATATTTTGCCGAAGCGGCGAGCTTTTTTAAAAGCGTTTCGCCCCTTGGGCGAGTATCTTTCTTTTGCTTCGCCAAAAGAAAGATACCAAAGAAAAGGCGACCCCATGTCGCTCGAAAGCCCGCTGAAAAATGCC
>Ga0209812_10001822_pt1 | contig 13704 bp, 13 predicted proteins | sample JI71714BDNA_FD_187502 | JGI IMG/M metagenome (GOLD analysis project Ga0209812, IMG submission 187502) | Wastewater effluent complex algal communities from Wisconsin, to seasonally profile nutrient transformation and Carbon sequestration -... | ecosystem: Engineered > WWTP > Effluent > Algae...
CATACGCATGACATCGTCTTGTTTAATATGTTGATGCAGTTCTACTTTGGCAAAGGCTGGGCTACTGGCTTTTACCAGCTCTACGGTAGCGGCCGTGGTATTTTCCAGCGTAAAGTAACCCGCGGTGACAGTGCGACCTGGCATTGGCACTCTCACTTCGCCTTGTTTAAGTTGCAGTTCAGCAGCAACTGCCGTGCTTTGTATGACGCAGCTCAGCGTGACTATCAGTGTGATTAGAAGAGAGAATGGCAGCAATAATGATCGCATGGAATGTCCTATTGTTGATGAAAAGCTGAAGAGTAAAGTAGTGATAAAAAGAGGTAATGACAAGTCTTTCTATCACAACTGCGACATTATGTCGCAGTTGTTTTTAATCGCCTGAATATACGTTGGCTTTACTGAGCAATGCTGTCGTCAAGCAAATACATTTGACTGCCATAACATAGGCGCTTTCGTCCGCCATGTTTTGCTTGGTATAAAAAGATGTCAGCATCATGACAACTTTGCTGAAAAGCCGAGAGTAGGCTGTGCGTTATGCCGCCACTAAACGAAAGCGGTTTTTCTAGTTTTAACGGTTCAGCGAGCATTTGGCATTGCTGATATAGCTGGGTAAAAGCCTTTAATAGGGAATTAAGCTCACAGTCGGCAATAATAATAAACTCTTCACCGCCAAACCGTGCAAAAAAATGTCCTTTAAATGACAGCGTCAATGCATTGGCAAATGCCATCAAGACGTTATCGCCTGTGGCATGTCCGTAGGTGTCATTAATGGATTTAAAATGATCTAAGTCTACTAGGCAAATATATATCTGTTTCGGTTTATCTTTTTGTTTTGTAACAAAATCATAGGTTGCATGACGATTATTAATTTTTGTCAGCGGATCTTGAAATGCCGCTAATTTTAGACTGGCGGTTAAGGTTTGTCTTTCCAACATTTTCATTAAACGCGCGGCTAATTCCTCTTGGGTAAAGGGTTTGCGTAAAAAGTCGTCGCCACCGTATTTAATAAAAGCTGAACTTAAGCTGCCGCTAGCATCAGACGACATTCCCAGTATCATTGGGGGAGAGTCCAAGGCATGCGTATCAAGTTGTTCAATCAGTTTAAGCCCGGTCATATCGGGTAAATGATAATCGACCAATGCGATATCAAACTTTTGTGTTGCAGCAACCATCAGCTGCAGCGCCTCTTTGCCTGTTTCTACGAAATAGAGTTGGTAACCATGGGGCTCGAGCGCATTATAAATATGCTTGGCCGCCAGCGTAGAATCCTCAATAACTAGAATTCTTTTGTCTGTATTGCTTTTTAAATTTTGAATGAGCTTAATGGCATAATTTAGGGCTTTACGATTACTTTTTTGAATGTAGTCTAATACACCTTGGTTTAGCAGCGTGTTCCGCAGTGAGTCGTCTTCTTTTGAGGTAAGCACAACACACACCATTTGTTTATCGAGCAAATACTGTACAATTTCACCGTTTGGGGCATCGGGTAAACATAAATCAACTAAGGCAGCGTCAAAGTAGTTATTGGCTAACTCGATCAACAGCGTCGCCTCTTCCATACTGGTACAAAATGTGACGTCAATTGTAGCGGCGTGGTAAGAAAATACGCGTTTCATAATTTTTAAAATTAGCGGGCTGTCTTCAACAACTAACAATTTGAGCATTTATTGAACCTTAACTAAATCAAGGCATACCGCAATGGATTTTGGCCAAGGCCGTAAGCGACATATTTTATGTACGTTATAGTTATCACAGCAGTATAAAATGTTATTAGTACGCTGCAAGCGATAAATCTCACTGTCATTCGGAACGTTGTTACACAACATAGAGATACGTCATCTGAATATACCCTTATATACCGCGTGTAACCGTTAAATAAGTAAATGATGCGTCTGAAAATTTTGCAGGCTGTAGTGTATTTTAACTGACGCGAGTGATTAATGTTAATGGCTATTTTTTCTTGGGTAAGTGTGTAATATACAGCTTAAAAATCGTTGTTTTATGTCACATTTTGTTATGTATGCAGGGAGAGTAAAATGTATCAAAACAGGCAAGTCCTCGCCTTAGGTTCGTTGATGTTTTTGTTTTTCGCCATTATCGCTTTAATTGTTATGTCGTTTTGGGCATGGCCAAAATACAACTTATATCGCATGGAAATGAGCGGCCGAGCAGCGCTAAAAGAAGCGGAGTGGAGCAAGCAAATTTTAATTGAGGAAGCGCGCGCTCGGGAAACCGCGTCGTTAATGCAAGCAAACGCCCGCGTTACGTTAGCCGAAGCGGAGGGTAAAGCCGCGCTGGTAAAAGCGAAAGCAGAAGGCTTAGCCGATATTGAACGCGCCAAAGCGGCAGCAGAAGCGAACAAAATTATCGGTGAATCGTTAAAAGGAAATTCTGAGTATCTGCAGTATATTTGGATAAAGGGCTTACAAGAGGGGACTGGCGAGAGAATTTATATTCCAACAGAAGCGGGTTTACCCATTTTAGAAGCCGGTAACGTAAAAAAATAGCTACAAATTGCCATGCTAAGCTTTGGTCGCTAGTGTTGTAACGCAATGGCCAGCTTGCTGCTAATTTCGTGATAGAGCTGTTGATGAGCAGGGCTTAAAACCTCAACGTCAATTTGAGCGTAAAAGCCTTGGGCAGCGGCATAGTCTTGCAACTGAGTGCATATTTCAGCCAAACGCACTAAGTGGATATGGTGTTGTGTGCGATATTCAGGATTGGCGGTATAGCGTAATGATTGCTCATACAAGTTAAGTGCAGCGGGCAATCGCCCCAGTAATTGCTGAGTTCGCGCTAAATTACCCATGGCGACAATCATTTTTTGGTGATGCCCTAAGGTCATTGCTGCATTAAGAGCCTCGTTACGATAGGTTGCCGCCTCTTCTAAATTATTACGTTGATGGCTTATCAGGGCTTTATTCGAATAGAGCTCGAATAAAAACAGGGGATCTTTACTCTTTTGGTAGCTGTGTTGTGCTTGTGTGAGCAGTCGATCGGCCTGTTCCAGCTGCCCCAGTGAGTATTGCAAGTTAGCCAATTCAACCAAGCGCAGTGGATTGCCAAACGCTGTATAAATGTCTTGTAATATTACCGCTGCACGATTGGCGTAGTCTTTTGCTTCTGCAGTGTGCCCAGTATGAAACAATGTTTTTGCGTAATAAAAATACACCTGTACTTTTAGCACTGTAGGCATGACTTCTGCCGAGCCATCGCTGCGGCTATCCTGCGCTATTAACGTGGCCGCCTCAGAATGTAATACGCTAAATTGATGCTGGTCATAGAAATTATTGAGCTGAAACGCCTTAACGCGATACCACGCGTGGCTATATCGTGGCAACGTTGCTAATTGCTGTTGTAAATAGTCAGCACAACTTAACGCGGCGTTCTCTGTGCAATATTGCTCGTCATCGCTTAGGTTTTCCGAGGCGCTTACATTATTGGCTAATATTATGAGTAAAATAAGCACTCTGCGCATAGCAAGATAACAACCGTTATTTTATCAACGTATCCAATGTCTACTATGCCGTGTTGCGCTGGTGTCGTCAATTAGCAAGTGCTGTTTTAACCTACCTGTATTTTTGTTTCCGCGTAGCGGGTTTTGCGCTTTTTAGGTGTGGCTAAAAAGTAGGCGAGCGTGAGTGGTCCAAGCCGTCCTGTGATCATCAAAAAAATCACCACCGCCTGACCTGCTTCACTCAGGTTGGCGGTTAAACCTCGTGATAACCCTACGGTACTTAACGCCGAGACTGCTTCAAACGCGATATCTAAAAAGGGCGCATCTTCTAGGATGGTCAGCAGAAAAATTGCTAGAAACACCAATACCATAGACACAAAAGTTAGCGCTAGCGCTTTTAATACCACTGTATTTGGAATAGTACGGTTTAGGACACACGCTTCATCGCGACGCCGTAAAAACGCGTAAGTGGCCATGATCAGTACGACAAAGGTACCTATCTTAATACCACTGGCGGTACTCAGTGAACCACCACCAATAAACATTAACAGTAAGGTAAGTACCGTAGAGGCATCGGTTATTTGGCTGTAATCTAACGTATTAAATCCAGCGGTACGGGGCGTAACCGCTTGAAACCATGCGGTGAGGATCTGATCTTTTAGGGATAGACTGCCCAAGGTAGCTGGGTTTTGTGCCTCCAATAACCAAAACAGTAAAAATGCGATGAGGTTGATGTAAAAGGTCGCTAATAATACCAGGCGAGTATTGACACTGAGTAAATGCCAACGACGCTGTTTTTTTAGATCAATCAGTACGGTAAAGCCAATGCCGCCGGTAATAAATAAGCCAGTAATAATGAGATTAACACCGATATGGCCAGCATATGGCATTAAACCAGAACTGTGCAGCGCAAAACCGGCATTATTAAAGGCTGAGATGGTGTAAAACGTGGCATGATACAACGCAGTTGAAAAGCCTAACTCCTGTAGCCAAACGAGGGTGAGTAAAACGATGCCGAGTAATTCAATAACCAATGCATATATCAACACGGCCTTTGCGGTATCCACCACCTGTGCCAAGCTGGTTTGATTCATCGCCTCTTGTGCAATTTTTTGCTGAGTTAGGCCAATCTTTGCCCCCAAACTGACCACTGCGACCACGGCAAACGTCATAAATCCTAAGCCTCCCGCTTGGATCAATAGCGCAATAATCACTTGGCCAAAGTGTGTAAAATGGGTACCCGTATCCACCACGACAAGTCCTGTAACGGTAACGGCAGAGGTCGCCGTAAACACAGCTTGTAATAGGCTCAAAGGTGTTGTCGTTGCAATTGGCAATAATAATAACAGTGCGCCCAGTACAATTAACGCCATAAATCCTAGTGCCAATACCAGTGGTGGGCTTAGATTTAAGGTATCTTTTGCAAAGGGTAGGGCGCGTTTGTAGGGTAAGTCTTGTGGTAACCAATTTTTCATTTTATTCGGTTCTTTTGCTACAAAGGATGGCTTAGCGTAATTTAGGCGCGAGTGATTTTAGTACCTCTAAACTGCCTGCGAGCACAAGGCTGTCATGGCTTTCTAGCACAAAATCATGCGCAATAGGTGTGAAGAGTTTGTCGCGGCGTTTAACTAAAACGGCTTTTACAAACGCTTTGCCATCGGCAAGCAAGGCTGCGACAGTGCTTCCCTGTAGGCTCGGTGTTATATCAATTTCTACTAGGTATTGTTGGTGCCCCAACGCCATATATTGGTTTACCATGGGATAGTTCAGCGCTTGCGCTACTTTTACACCCATTTCTTCTTCTGGATGAATGATTCGGCTTACCCCCAAGCGGCCTAAAATGGTGTGATGGGCTTTAGAGGTGGCTTTAACCCAAATTTGCTTAACACCCATATTTTTCAGGTTTAACACACATAAAATACTGGCTTCTAAATTCTCACCAATCGCGACCAACGCCGCATCACAATTGATAATATCTAACTCGTGCAGAGCGTGTTCATCGGTAGCATCGGCAATAACTGCATGGCTTAAATGATCAGCTAAACGATTGATAAATTTTACGTTGCTGTCGATTCCAATAACCTGATGTCCCAAACGCATGAGTTCCAGTGAGGCAGCTGAGCCAAACCGGCCAAGCCCAATAACGGCGAATTTTGCCATGGTGATCTTACCTTTCTTACCCAAATGGTTGACACAGCCAGTATTAAAGCGGGTTCGTAGCGTGCTGTCAGGAGGGGGATGGTAATCTTGATAAAATCTTTATAGTAATGGTTTAAATCTTTAGAAAAGCTTTATAACGGAGCTGGCAAAAACATGATAATAATAGCTAAGTCGAGATTATTGATGCCGAAAGCGCGGCATTTTCGGAACAATTGAATGCGTAAATTTGGTTTTGCAAAGCCGTATAGTCTGTTGCAGCGTCTGATATTGGCTGTGCTGGTACCTTTATTGATTGCGCTATGCTTGCTGCCCGCGCGTAATATGGCCACCACGACCGATGTGGCTATGTTGCAACTGCTGTGGGTAACCTGGGTTGCGCAGTATGTTGGCCAGCGTTGGGCCATAATGTGTACGTTGGTCAGTGTGGTATTGCTCAATTTGGTCTTTGTGGAACCGTATTACACGTTACTGGTGCATCAAGGCGATTACCTTGTAACGTTTTTGGTCATGTTATTATTGGGTATCTTTATCGCGCGTTTGTCTGGGCGTTTACGCATTGAACTGGCGAGAACCAAAAAAAATCTGCGGCAGCGGCAGCGGTTAATAGGCCAAGCGCGCCAAGCAAAAATGCGTGCAGAACTTGAGCATAATCGTGCGATGATGCTGCGCTCGTTATCGCATGATTTACGTACGCCTTTGGCCACGATAATGGGGGCATCTAGCATGTTGGCTGATCCTGAATTAGCGTTAACACCAGAGCAAATACGCCAGCAAGCGCAAAATATTTACTCGCAAAGTCATTTGCTCAGTCAGCACTTTGATAAAGTGATGGAGTTAAGCCGTGTGCAACAAATGCAGCGCTCGGTATCGTTAGCAACCCATACGCTTAGCGATATTGTTGCCGCGGCTATTGCTAGGCGGGGGCTACTGTTAAGCGACTATCCTTGTGTGATGCAGTTTAGTGATACCCATTGTGTTGCTGACGCAACCTTATTAGAAATTGCCTTGGCTAATCTGTTAGAAAATGCGGTGAAATACGGTGTGCCGCCGTTGTCGTTAGAATTTACGGTTGCAGAAGGGTATTATCATCTTACGGTAAGTAACGCCCTTGTCTCCATGATATCCTCGCCGACAGTAGTGTTACCGCCAAACCACACGTACCGCTCATCGCCAGTGCAGCGCGACAGTAGCAGTGGATTAGGCACAGCGATTTGTAATGCGGTTATGCAGCTGCATCAAGGTCGTTTTAGTGCGCAGCATGCTGCAAATGATACGCTGTTTGTGGCCACGTTAAGTTGGCCACAACACGCGACACATATTTAAGGAGTAGCTGTTGGCGAATACCATATTGGTTGTTGAAGATGATTTGGCCATGCAGAGTTTTTTAACCACCTTACTAAACTCTAAGAATTATCATACGCACAGTTATACTGAGGGAATGCAAGCGTTACAGCATATTGCGCAGCATCCTGTTGCGCTTGTTTTATTAGATCTTGGGCTGGCCGATATGGATGGGCAGCAGTGGTTACAACAGTTGCGTAGTTGGAGCGATACACCTGTTATCGTTATTTCAGCCAGACAAAGTGAACACGATAAAGTGCTGGCGCTAGACCATGGTGCGAATGATTATGTCACTAAGCCTTTTAGTGCCGCAGAACTATTGGCACGTATTCGTGCCAATTTACGACAAACCGCGCCACATCAACCGCGATTTCAGTTTGGTGAAATACTGGTGGATCCGGTACAGCGTAAGGTGATTAGAGCAAACGAAGAAATTCATTTGACTAAAACCGAATATGATATATTGCTGTTATTACTGCGCCATAGTAATAAAGTACTGACTCATAACGCTATTTTAAGCCAAGTGTGGGGGCCAACGTATATCGACCGACCTGAGTATGTAAGAGTGCATATGGGGCAGCTGCGACAAAAATTAGAAGATACCCCCGCGGCACCGCGCTATTTAAAAACGGAGCCCGGCGTAGGGTATCGCTTAAGTTTACTGGATAACACGGCCGAGTGAAGCAGGGATCCCCACCTTGTTGTTTATAAACGTGCTGCGATGCAGTAATGCTGTTTTTGTCGGGGTGTTGGTGGGGGTGTGAGTTTATTGCGTATTTTGGAAGGCAAAATGAAGAAAAGGTTACTGTTAAGCATTGTGGTTTTAGTGGGTATGACCGGTTGCGAGCGAGCGCCGCAATTGCATAAGTTTTCAGGTGCGGCGCAAGGTACAACCTACAGCATAACCTATTGGAGCGACACTGAGATTGCACAACAGCCAGTAGAATTGGCTATTAGTACTGAGTTGGCGCGGTTAGATAAGCTGATGTCGAATTATCGTAACGATTCGATTATAGAAGGGTTTAATCGGACCACAAGTACGGAGCCCGTTGCAGTTGGTACCGAAATTGTGGAGTTAGTGCGTATTGCAAAGCAGATCAATGAAGCAAGTGCGGGCTGTTATGATTTGACGATCAGCCCACTATTTGCTGCCTGGGGGTTTCGCGATAAAGCTTTACAGATCCCTAGCTATGAGACCTTGGCGCAACTTAGTCCACAGCTTGGACTGGCAAAAGTTCAGATCGTTAGCCCTGAGTCGTTACAAAAGCAGCACCCGCAACTGAGTATTGACCTATCATCCATAGCGCAGGGGTATTCGGTGCAACGCTTAACGGCCATCGCTGAACAGTTTGGCATTCAACATTATTTAATCGAAATTGGTGGCGAATTACAAACGCGTGGCCATAAGCCTGATGGCAGTAAATGGCGAGTAGCAATAGAGCGTCCTTTACCCGGCGCGCAGCAATTACAAAAAATTGTGCAGGTTACGCAAACCGATCCTATCGCTATTATGACTTCAGGCACCTACCGGCATTATTATGACAACGCGGGTACCCGTTATAGCCATATTTTAGATGCACGGAGCATGGCGCCCGTGACCCACAATACGGTATCGGTGACTTTATTGCATGACGATTTAACCGAGGCAGATGCCTGGTCAACCGCGTTATTGTGCTTAGGCACGGCGGCTGGCTTAGAGGTAGCCAATAAGCATGGCTTATCGGTGCTCTTTATTGATCAGGTTCTTGCACAGAGTAATGAACAGGTTCAGTTACAAGGCGTTCAGACACCTCGCGAGCAAAACAATACAACAGACGCGGCAGTTTCAATACGTTTTACAGAAACGCAAAGTAAAGCATTACAACACCACAAGGGCGTTGTTTTACAGGCGGTAAATTAAGCCAATATGTTTACACTAACACATTGAAATTAGCTGACTTGTGTCAACCAACAAGGAGTTGGCAACACATACCCGTGATATCTTTAACGTTACGGGCAATTTGCCTAAAATACGTTATATTTACGCCATTAAACGTATCGATGTGCGTTTAACGTTGTTTTAGCAGACTTGCGGCTTGGTAGGAAAAGAGAACGCCTATGATTTCGCCACCATTTTCATCGCTCGCTGATTTTGATGCGTTATTGGAACAAGATTTTATTGCATTTAGGGCGATTAACGTTAATGTCGCGGAACATGTAGTACAGCGTCGATTTGCGCAACTGGCTATTTTCCCTAAACTGGGTTGGTGGTTATTGAATGTTGGGGCACCCCCTTCACCCATTTTTGAAGACTTTACCACTGTTGACGCTGCACTGGGCCGTTTTTTAAATTGTGCCTTTAGTTGTTGGGGGCCTTCTGATGAGCAAGGCGCGCATTGGGGCGGTGGGGATCATTGTGCTATGGTGTTGCCCATAGTGTACTCATCGCTTTGGGATCTTTCGTACACGCATGCTGTTTTTCATGTTGATCGTGTGATATCGCGCACGGGGCCAACGGCTTACCAGCATGCAGCCAACCTCATAACCCTTTTAGCTAATCCAAATTGGGTTGCGCGTGAGCGTGCACTTATGTTGGCTAATAGTTATGTGACAAAGGCCCATAATAAAGTCTGTGATCGCGCTTTTGTGCAGTTTTTCTTAAGTATTCTTGCGCAAGATCGTAACGCAGTGACGGCTGCATTTGGTGCTTTTGCCACCAGTTACCTAAAAAGTGATTGGGGCAAGTTTAGACCTTACACTTATCAAACAACCTTGCACGCGTTACACGCATATGCCAGCCATTATATGGCAGAGCCTATTCACCACAACACATTATCCACTGTGTTACCCGCCGCTTCAGTAGGATTTTGGCAAGGTTATACCGCGCACAGCGTTACACAGCAAGCACAAAGCCCGTTTACTGGTGTGTTAACGTTTTTAAATGTGTTACCAAATTACTGCAGTTAAAGCCGCAACTTAATGCTTTGTTTGCGTCTGAATTTACCCTAATTCGGGTATTTCATACAGATATTGTCGGCAAATAGCAGATAGTGGCAGTTATCTGCGCGATAACCATGTAGAATACGCCGCGATAAGCGTGCTCACTTGGCGCTGTGTACATTTTTGTAGGAATTTTAATGAAAAAAACATTCACGTTAACCCACCCCAAGTTGAATACCGCGCGCTTAGTGGATTCGATTAAGCATGATATTAAAAAATATTTAAGACGCGAGCGCGGCAAAGCCTTGCCAGCAGGGCAAGATTACTGGGCATTTGATTGTCGGTTTGGTGCATCTGAAGAAACCGCAGTTAACATTTTTAACTCGGAAATTAATAAACATATTGATGCGGCTGTCGCACAGGAATATTCGCAGTTTTATCTGGAGATCCTGGCCAAGGCATCTAAGTTTAAACCACGTACTGCTCTTGATTTTGATCTTGAGAGTGCTGAGTAGCACTTAGCGTTAAACACAGCAACATATTAGGATTTAACGTTTTGCCAGCTTTGTGCATCGCGAGGTCCTCAGGTTACCGTTACATTGCAGAGGAACCGTTATGCAATTTTCATCATTAGATTTAGCCCCCGATTTACAACGCGCGCTGCTGGCATGCAATTACCATGAGATGACACCGGTACAGGCGCAAGCGATTGTTCCGGCTCGTCGCGGCAAAGATTTACAAGTTACCGCGCAAACTGGCACGGGTAAAACCGCCGCTTTCGCTATTCCGGTTTTACAGCGGATGCTAGATAAACCTAAAGCCACCACCGAACGTCGCCCCAGAGCATTAATTCTTACACCTACCCGCGAGTTAGCCGAACAAATTGCAAATGCGATAACGGCTTATGCGCAGTTTTTGCCGATCAGTGTTACCGCGCTTTATGGTGGAGTAAAAATGGGTGGCCAGGCCAATAAGCTTATTGCTGGTGTTGATTTAGTGATCAGTACACCTGGCCGTTTGCTAGAGCATATGGCATTGGGTAATGTGATTTTAAGCGACGTCGAGTTTGTGGTGCTGGATGAAGCCGATCGTATGCTCGACATGGGCTTTAGCACCGATGTGTTAAAGTTACTGCAAATGACCGCGGATTCACGTCAAACTATGCTGTTCTCGGCTACTACGTCACCGGCTGTGAATGAGTTATCGCATAAGATTCTAAAAAATCATCAGCAAATTCGGGTAGCAAAAACTAATAGTACAGCGGATACCGTTGAACATGTGGTATACCCCGTAGAAGAAAGCCGTAAGATTGAATTATTTGAGCAATTGTTGGCTGAGCAAAACTGGTTTCAGGTGTTGGTGTTTACCAGTACTAAAGAGCAAGCCGATCGCTTGTTAGCCGATTTACAAAAATCGAAAATCAATGCGGCAGTTTGTCATGGCGACAAGAGTCAAGGTACGCGCCGTCGGGCAATTGCTGATTTTAAATCAGCAAAATTACAGGTGTTAATTGCGACTGAAGTGGCCGCCCGTGGTCTAGATATTCAAGGGTTAGACCATGTTGTTAACTTCAACTTACCGTATTTGCCTGAAGATTATGTGCATCGTATTGGCCGTACCGGGCGTGCTGGCGCGTCAGGTCAGGCTATTTCGTTTGTTAGCCGCGAAGAAGAGCAAAGCTTAGAGCGGATCCAAAAGTTGATTGGCAGCAGCATCAAACGGGTCGTTAAGCCAGGTTTTGAAGTCAGTAACCGGGGGGCGTTATTAAAGACGATATCGCGCAAAGTGCTTACCGGTCGGTCTAACAAAGCTTCAGAGACAACAATAGAATTAGAAGCGGGTGCTAAGGCAAAACCGAAAGCCAAGCCCAGATCTGCGCCAACGTCCGGCGCAGTGTCTAAGCCAAACAGTGCTCCAAAAAAGCCTGCCACATCAAAAGCTGGCAAGGCACCACGTCAACGTTAAGCGTAACCGCGTTTGATCATCGCCGTGCCATAAACGCGGGACATCGATAATAGGCTGCAGCATCACTGCAGCCTAATAGCAGACAGTCGTGCAACAACATCACGATAGCATGTCAAAAAATCAAAAATTATTGCAATGAAATTAAAATTTCATTTCGGCGTAGCATCGGAAGTGTAAGCGGACCATTATAGCCCGCTTCAATGGGCGCGCTGGCAGCCGTATAGCCATTAGCCGCCATCCATGTTTCAAGTTGCTTGGTATACTTGGCCACATTGCTTTTACTTAAAGTACCACTAAATTGGATTGCGGCAACCGTGTAATCATTAACCTCGCTGACGTTAACGCTAGGATCATTGGGCTTGGGCGTGGTGTCGAGCGTAAAGGTTTTTGGCATAACAAATGACATCAGCGTATCCGCATCACTGTTATTCATAAAAACGGGCGCAGTCATCGCAATTTCGGTGCCTTTAGGCGCACTTGTTGCGGTATTGTTGTCCATAAATACCGGCGCGGTCATAGCAATAGGGGTGGCGAGGGTATTGTCACCGCTGATGTAGCGAAATAGTTTACGAAAGGCGGTATTGCGACCTTCTGCCATACTGGTGGACACGAGTATCATCTTATCGTAGCGTCGCACTTCAATCTTTTGTGTCTCGTCGGCTTTTAGCAAGGTATAAGGAGCCGTTTCAACTTCACTGTGGCCGACAATGGAGCAGCCAGCCAAAAACAGTGCCATCAGGGTAGTGCCTAAAATTTTCACGTATTTCTCCTTTATTTCAGTGGTGTAAACCGTTATACGTGCCAAGCCACTTTAAAGCGCACTTAAATAAACACGCTCCCCTTTATAATGCCGCCAGCGTTAATTTATAGCGCAAAGGTCTGATAACACATTCAGCAACAATAGCCGCATAAACCCATAAAATAGCCAACACTTGCAGCCCGGCAAAAAATTGGAGGTGATTGCCTGTTGTTGCCAGCATCTCTAATAAACTTATCAATCCTATGCCGCTACCCAGTGTTGCGGCTATGTAACAGTTTAAATAGATATAGCGATAAAGGGAGTGTAAATACGCAATTGAGCCTTGGGCATAAAGCGTTGAGCTCGCTAAAAACCTTATACCACTCAGTGCACTTTTTATACCCTGTAAACCAAAGCAGAGCAGTGTTGACAGGGTTAGATAGCCGATAAGAATGAGTAGTGCGATCACATCAATATAAATAGTAATATTAACGGTAGCCAGCCTCATTAAGCTCAGCACACCGGCAAACAACAGCATAAAAAGGAATATTTTGCTAAAAACAGTAGCGCGATGCCAACGACTATAAAGTGGTGCTTTTTGCTGTTGTAATTGTTCGGCGTCAATATTGAAGGTGGCACACAAAGCGTGCAATGTTTCACTGGAGCCACCACCTTCGCGTTCTAAGCGCTGAATAGTGCGAAGACTCAGTCCTGATTGTTTGGCGAGTAATTCCTGCGAGAGGTTATGTCGTAGTCGCATGTTTCTTAATTTATCGGCTGAGATATCCATAATACACTTTTGCAATTAACGGGCAGCTTAGTTAAGCAAGCTCGCTGATTTTCTGCAAGCATCTGGAACCGCATGGCGCCGTCAAAGCACCGCCAAGTTACCGCCAATCCCTTTTTAGCCAGCTCGCGTTAGGAGCAACAGCGTTTATTCGACGAAAAAAAAGGGCCCGAGGGCCCTTTTAATCGTTAAGCAAAACTTAGCGATCGAGTTCCATTACTTTAGTCCATGCTTTGACGAAGTCATCAACAAACTTCTTTTTAGAGGTATCAAACGCATATACTTCAGCGATGGCGCGTAGTTCAGAGTTTGAGCCGAACACTAAATCAACTGATG
>Ga0209812_10001825_pt1 | contig 13697 bp, 11 predicted proteins | sample JI71714BDNA_FD_187502 | JGI IMG/M metagenome (GOLD analysis project Ga0209812, IMG submission 187502) | Wastewater effluent complex algal communities from Wisconsin, to seasonally profile nutrient transformation and Carbon sequestration -... | ecosystem: Engineered > WWTP > Effluent > Algae...
TGCGAAGGTTGCACCCATAGCTCAGCTGGATAGAGCGCTGCCCTCCGGAGGCAGAGGTCTCAGGTTCGAATCCTGATGGGTGCGCCATATAAATCAACCACTTACGTGAAAGCGAGGTGGTTTTTTTGTTTTATGTGCCACGATTGTGCCATGTTTGTGCCACGCTTAAAAAGTGCCTCATGAAAAATATCATTTTTTTGACCTCTGCCCGAGATCTATGCGATAGTCCAATTTTGAAGTTAAAACTATAAAACGTTCAAAACGCATGCCGCTTAACCTCATCTAAATTTGCCACCATAATCTGCTGCGCCTCCAGGCGCGGTTCAATTTTAGCAATCTCCAGGTTTAACGCCTCTACGCTGCGCCATTCCCTTCGTGCTATTTAAGAGTTTGCAGGTTGGTTACCATAAACAATATGTTTGAAAAGTGTACACTAATTGAATTTACAGTCTGGTGAAAATTAACAGCTTTACGCAAAATAATGTCGGTGCGCTTAACTTGGCTCAATGAAATTATACAGAAAGACTTTTCAAATCAGGAATTAGCAGCTAGATTGACTTTATTAGCTAATTCAGGGACGTAATGTTAGCAAGTCTTCGACTATTTTAAACACGTTATCCCTGCCCTGAATAAAATAGAAAACCTGTTTTCGGCTACTTTTCAATTTCCCCTATATGAGATTAGCGGAGGTCCAGAAATTAAAGCCGAAGACGGATACCTTTAATATTTATCAATATTCTTGTTGGGTAATTGAGCTTATGTCTGTGGAAAAGAATAATTCTTTCGAGTTTGAATCACTAGAGGCTGTTCGGAAGCGTTTGCTTGATTTAACGGGAAGAAACAGATTACTTAATTATCGCTTCTCGGCTAAAACCAGCCTGAGGATTGTTGATGAATTACCAAGTCAGCTTTTCGAAGATTTGCTAAAGGAAAAGGAGTTTTTGTTTAGTCCTGTTCCTGAGCCCACCAGAGACGAATTGGTCAAGGCTGGCTATTTAGAATATGACGGAAAAAGAAAATCTTACACAATGCTTAAAAGTGCGCCTAATGCGGTTGATTGGGCTAAACAATTACAAATCAATACCGCATATGACTTGCCTGCAAAGTCAACTAGTCAAGAGAGTAAGCATAACGACACTAAAATCCAAACACTATTATTTGCTGGTGATCTTGAGGCTGTTCTGAGAAATATCAGTACAAAAAGTCGTTTAGCGATTGAAGAAACAGGCGCCAATATACTTTATCTCAGTATCGGTTTTTTGGAATGGTTCGAAAGCGACGATTCAGAAAATAAGAAACTCGCACCATTAGTTAATATTCCGGTTCGCATAGAGAAAGGTAAACTTTTCAACGGTATTTTTCAGTATTCCATTACGTATACAGGCGATGATTTATTACCTAATCTTTGTTTAGTCGAAAAACTTAAGCAAGATTTTGGATTACAGTTACCAGAACTTAGTGACGATATCAATGTAGAGGACTACTTCAAACAGGTTAATAGTTTAGTTTCAAAAGTTCAGTCACGTTGGAGTGTTAAACGTCATGCAGCTTTAACCTTACTCGAATTTTCCAAGCTATTAATGTATATCGATCTTGATCCAAAGCGTTGGCCTGCTAAGAAAGGTATTGTCGATCACGAGATTATCAGTAAGTTTTTTACTGCGAATTCGGTAGAGTTACAACGAGACTTAAATGTTGAAAGTTATGATATCGATAAAGACTCCAAGATACATTTTGCTTTCCCCTTGGTTGATGACTGCGACAGTTCACAGCATGAAGCACTTATAGATGTTGTTGCCAACAAAAATCTAGTGATTAAAGGACCTCCAGGGACTGGTAAGTCACAAACAATTACTAACATCATCGCTGCAGCACTCGCACAGAATAAAAAAGTTTTATTCGTTGCAGAGAAAATGGCCGCTTTAGAAGTAGTTAAAAGTCGCTTAGATAAAGCAGGATTAGGACAGTTTTGTCTTGAGTTGCACAGTCATAAGTCGCAAAAGCGTAAAGTCTTAGATGATATTCAAACTCGGCTAGAATTTAGGCCTAAGCCGATAATTAATATTCAATATAGCCACAATATTTCAAAGTATGAAAAGTTAAAGGATCAGCTAAATACGCATGCTGAAACGATAAATAAACTATGGCAAAACACTGGACTATCGATATATCAAATTCTAACAAAAGCGACACGGTTAAAGCTGCAGGCGGATATAAACCGAGACGAGGCATGGTTTAAAAGTTCTAGCAGCTACTCATCTGAAGTTCGTGAGGATTTATTAGATAGTATTGAGCGATTTAATTACGCTTTTAGAATATTGTCAGAACAGTCCGAAGAGCAGAATATAGCGTTGCATCCCTGGTATGGCGTACAGAATCCAGTGCTATTGCAAAGCGACATTCAATTAATTACGAAACATCTTCTTAAAGCAAATAATTCTTTTGAGCAAGTCTTAGAAACTCAAAAATTACTTAGCCTTGAAATTGGTATTACGCACGGGGAGAGTATTGCTGAAACTAGGCAGCTTGTACCGCTAGTCCAAAACCTAATGTTCGAAGTCGAACACGTTAATTATCCCATATTAGTTAAATTAGACCTGAAAAATAAAGAAGATTTATATTCTGCATTAAAAGACTACATTTTATTACATGAGGGTTTTCATAAATTATCTGATATTTTAAGTCATGATATTTTATCGGAAAGCAACCAGTTGGGCACGGTGCTCTCCTCGCTCAGTTTATTACTCAAATTTAATTCTGACTTTACTAATTTAAATGAGTTTGTAACGCTTCGAAATGCGCTTCTTGATGGAGCAAAGTTTCTTGATTTAATGCAGGAAACTTTCTCACAGGTAACATCACACATTCCAGCCAGCCTCAATAGCCATTTCAATTTATCGATAAATGGCTTGAAAGAGCTCATTACCTTCGTAAATATTGCGAGTGAATTACCCCCAGAGTTAATTAGTGAACGTAGTAATTTCTTTGATAATGAGAAATTAGATACTGCTTTGCCGATGTTTGCAGCAGATATTAAAAAGCTGGGAATGCTTGAACAGAGCGTTTCGAAAGTATTTGATTGTTCAAGGCTGCCTGACACGAGAATTCTGCAAACCTATAAAGTCGATTTCGAAAATGGTGGGCTCTTTAAATGGTTCAGTAAAGTGTGGCGTAATGCGAATAACGCTTTGAGGAGTGTCGCCCTCTCACCTAAGTTATCTTCATCCCAATTAAGTAATGCACTAAATGAAGCTATGTCGTTTAAAACTGCAGAGCAATCCATAAAGGTTTCCCCTGAATATTTTCCACTGCTCAAAGATTATTATCAGGGAACACAAACTAATTCGCATAAGTTATACGTGCTGCGTCAATGGAACAAAGCTGTTCGTATGAAATATGGCATTGGTTTTGGTAAAAAGGCAGGTATTGGAGACTATCTTATTGAAGCCCCAATATCTTTTTTCCGTGGTTTACAACATCTTAAGCAGTCCGGTGAACTACAAAAATTGGAACAAGTCGTTGACTTGATGCAACGGGCGTTAGCTGACTACGCAAATACAGTACCTGGTGATTATGAATCTGAATTGTTATGTGGAGAAAAAGGATTAACAAAGATACTGCTTGCTTGGCTTGATGCGCAATTATCAGTGGTTCAGCCTGCGCTCCAACAGAATAATCCTTCGCGAGAAGCATTGCAGTTAGCTGCTGCATCAACTGGAAATGTTTTATCATTTCAGAGCAATCTTACTGAAAATGCATGGCACAAGATGCTCGAGTCAACGGAGTTATGTTTATCTGAGCGATATAACAATTACAATGAAAATACGGCTCAATCTCTTGAACAGACTTTAGCCTGTTTCGAATGGCTGCAAGATTTATCTCCTGACATTAACAAGCGTTTATGTTCTAGCTCAGATGGTGAGGTTTTTAAACAAGGTATTTTTCTACTTCAACGTATCACAGCTCAGGCAGTTGAAGGTTTTGACTACATTGACCAGGCATTGAGTATTATGAATTGCTCTTTTGAGCAATGGTTTGCAGGTTGCAAGGATATGATAGCCAAACTGATTGAGCGAAATCAGCGTGCTATGAGCAAGCCAGACTGGTTAGTAAATTGGGTAGATTATCTGAATATTAAAAGCCGTTTAACCCAAAAGGGTATCGGTGGGTTACTTAGTGCTATTGAACGACATGAAGTACCCATAGACAAATCTAAGCAAACATTAGAAACATTGTTGTTTAACAGCCTGGCAAATTCAATTTTTAATGAGTTACCACATTTAAAATCTTTTTCGACTCTTGACCACGAGGCTATTCAGCAAAAATTCCGTGAGTACGATGAGCAGCTCAAATCACTCCAGCGCAATCGCCTGGCAGATCATATTAGTAAATGTACTCCACCACCTGGTAATGGAGGAGGGAAAGTATCAACCTATACTGAACTTTTTTTACTTAAACACGAAGTTGGGAAAAAAAGTAAGCATATTCCAATTAGACAATTGGTAAATCGGGCAGGAAAAGCGCTATTGGAATTAAAACCATGTTTTATGATGGGACCCATGTCCGTAGCGCAGTATTTGGAGCCTGGTAAACTAGATTTTGATATCGTCATTATGGATGAAGCGTCGCAAATTAAACCAGAAGACGCGCTTGGCACTATAGCGAGAGCGAAAAGAGTTGTTATCGTGGGGGATCCCAATCAGTTACCTCCAACATCGTTTTTTGATAAAGCAGTGGAAAGTGATGATGAAGATATAACGGGGCTTGAGCAGTCAAGAAGCATACTTGATGCTGCTTTAGATATCATGCCCCAGCGCATCTTGAGTTGGCACTATCGCTCCAAACATGAATCCTTGATAGCGTTTTCAAATCATTCCTTTTATGACTCCAAGCTCGTGGTCTTTCCATCACCTTATGCAAAATCAGATGATTATGGTATCAAGTTTACAAAATTAGATAACGGAACCTTTATCAAAGGTCGTAATACCGCAGAAGCTGAATTAATTGCAGAAGCGGCTAGAGCGCACTTGCTTTCGCGCCCAGATGAATCACTTGGTATCGTTGCAATGAACTCTGAGCAAAGTGAGCTTATCTCCCGAGCGATAGAGACTTTAAGTAAAGAGGATACAAGGTTTCAGCTAGCACTCGCGGCTAATCAAGCTGTTAATGAACCGCTTTTTGTTAAAAACTTGGAGAATGTTCAGGGTGACGAGCGTGACGTAATCTATATATCCTTTACCTATGGCCCCCTTGAAATAGGTGGTCGTGTGCCTAATCGTTTCGGCCCAATAAATTCAGCAGATGGCTGGCGCAGACTAAATGTATTGTTTACCCGCTCCAAAAAACGGATGCACGTTTTTACCTCTATGTCATCACATGACATTTTGACGACAGATGCATCTTCTCGTGGTGTCACCGCGCTTAAAAACTTTCTTGCTTTCGCTGAAACAGGCATTATCGAGCAACCCAAACACACTGGCAAAGAGCCAGATAGCGATTTTGAAGTTTCTGTAATGCATGCACTGGCTCAGCATGGTTACCAATGCGAACCTCAAGTTGGTGTGGGAGGCTATTTTATTGACCTAGCAGTAATTGATCCAAGGCAGCCTGGCAGTTTTTTATTAGCTGTTGAATGTGATGGTGCAACATATCACTCAGCTAAGACAGCGCGCGACCGTGATCGTCTTCGCCAGCAGGTTCTTGAACGTTTAGGGTGGAAGGTTCATCGTATTTGGTCAACGGACTGGTTTAAAAACCCAGCAGCAGAAATTGCGCGGTTGCTAAATATTCTTAACCTTTTAAAGGCTCAGACGCTGATTGAAAAACAAGAGGAAACTGAGCCAACTTGTATCCAGCAAGAAAGTACTGCATCAGTTTTTGAGCAAAAGGAAATTTCTGAAAATACTGAAAAAATTAAAGCGGCATCATCTGATGATCCTGATTCATTAATAATGTTACTTAAACAGTATGATCAAAATGTTATTCGTAAATACAACAAAGATACTGCAGAAAATAAACGTTTATTACGTGATGAAATGCTGAATGCCTTAAACTTATATCGCCCGATATCAGTTTCAGAATTTCAGGAACACATACCCTATTACATCAGGAGCGAAACGGATCCACTTGAAAGCATATATCTCAGGCAGGTTCTAAAAATAATTGAACAATTTGAGGGTGAAGCTGAAAATGAGGTGGTAATAGCAAATGAGCAGACGTAGTAAATCTAGCTTAATAGAGGATCTCTATAACATAGCCAGTTTCCTGCCCTGGTGGCTTAGCATCTCCATGGCAATCGGATTCTATTTTTATCTCGATAGCCTGGCGGTAATGTCGTTAATTGATCCCAAAAATCCTATGGCGCATGTCACCGGCTCGTTAACTTATTACTTTGCTTACTGGGGAAGATACTTACTTCCAGCAATTTTCATTTCTGGCGCTTTGGCATCCCTGCTAGCAAAGGCGAAACGAGAAAAATTGCTAAATAATGTCCGGTTTGATTCTGTAACACAGCGAGATCCGTTTGCAGCAGTCAGCTGGAGAGAGTTTGAAATGCTGGTCGGCCAGTTTTTCCGTGAAAAAGGCTATAAGGTTTCGGAAACTGCGCAAGGTGCTGACGGCGGCATTGACTTACACTTAACTGGAAGCGACTACAAAACTTACCTGGTGCAATGCAAACACTGGAAAGCTAGCAAGGTGCCGGTAAATGTAGTGCGCGAGCTTTACGGTGTAATGGTGGCAGAGCATGCTGCTGGCGCTTTTTTGGTTACCTCCGGTCAGTTTACAGATGAGGCGCAAACCTTTGCGGATGGCAAAAATATCCAGTTGATTGATGGCAGGCTGTTAGTTAGCTCAATACAAGGCCGCGAAGCATTGCAAGAAAGGCCAGTAATCAGCTCTGTTTCTTCGGCGATTAAGTGCCCGCTATGCAATAGCGACATGATATTGCGTACTGCAAAAAGAGGCTCTAACGCTGGTAATCAGTTTTATGGTTGTGTGCGATACCCTGCCTGCCGCGGTACAAAGACCGTATAATTAAGTAGATAACATTGTTAAGGAGCGGAGACGAAGTACTTGAAATCTTAAATTTTCTCAAACAAATCCTCAACTTTGCAGTTAAACAACTCGCAAAGCTTATCAATAGTTTCAAAGTCCACTCGCTGCGCAGTTTCTTTATAAAGCAGGGTAATCGTATTTCGATTAAGCCCAGTTTCTCTCGCGACGTCGGTAACTTTCAGCTTGTGCTCACCCATTAATCTGGCTAAGTGACACTTAATCAATTTACACCTCAAATATCAAAATGCCATTCAAAATGACAAAAAATGTTTGCAAATGTCATTTTTAGATGCTAAATTGCATTTAAGATGACATTTTGACTTATAGAGTAGCTTTATGTCATTTAGACTAACTCAAAAAAGAGGTGTTTACCATGAAAAGTGCAATGACTTATTTAACGTCTGATGAACTGTCTGCATTAATCAAGTATGACTCTAGAACCATACGCGAGCAGCTTAAGGATAAAGTATTAATCGAAGGGGTACATTACATTCGGCCATTTGGTGGCAGGAAGATTTTATATCTGTGGGAAGCTATTGAGCGCGATATGGCAAAAAGCAGTTGGGGCTTTATGATCCCAATGGCAAACGGAGGTCATGCGCATGGCTAGTATTAGAACAAGAGAGGGCTCTCAGTTTTTACTTATTGATTTTAAATATAAGAAGTTGCGTTTCCGTGAGCAAACCGCTTTGACGGATACTGTGGCGAATCGTAAGAAATGTAGACAGTTGCTTGATCGTATTGAAGCAGAAATTACCCTTGGTACTTTCGACTACCGCCGCTATTTCCCCAATAGCAAAAATGCCGACAAGGTAGAGCAGCAACTTAACTACGAACAACAGTTTACACGGATGGGGGACAATCCGTTATTTGGGCTTTTTGCTGATACCTGGTATGACGAAATGCGGGTGACGTGGCGTGATTCGTATGCGTCTACTATCAGGATATTGCTGGACTCGAGGATAAAACCCTATTTCAAGGATAGAAAGGTCGACCAAATCACTAAAGCTGAATTACTCCAATTTCGCGCCTCACTCGGCAAAGTACGCCGCGAAGATGGAAAACCACTCTCAGCTGATTATATCAACCGCCATCTGAAGGTTGTTCAAATGATCCTCAGTGAAGCAGCCGACCGTTTTCAGTTTAACGCAATAGAACGGCTCAAACCAGCCAAGGTGAAAAAAACGGATGTGGATCCGTTCACCCTGGATGAAATAAACCTGGTTTTAAGCCATGCCGACATAGCCTACCGTGATTTGCTTACAGTGGCCTTTTTCACTGGGATGCGCACGGGGGAAATCTTGGGGCTTAAGTGGCGTTATGTTGATTTTAATAATGATCTTATTTTGATAAGGGAAACCATTGTTAATGGGAAAGAGGAGTACACCAAAACCGATGGCAGCCAACGTGAAATTGCCATGTCGGTACCGGTTAAAACTGCATTACAGCGTCAACAGCTGCGCACCGCCAATGGGATCTATGTGTTTAGCAATAGCGCCGGTAAGCCGTTGTGTCGGCATAACCTGATAAAACGTAAGTGGTACCCCTTACTTGAGAAGCTTGAGCTAAGAAAGCGGCGGCAGTATCAAACGCGGCATACCGCAGCCACCTTATGGTTGGCAGCAGGGGAGAACCCAGAGTGGATCGCTCGGCAAATGGGGCATACCACTACCGAGATGTTATTTAGGGTGTATAGCCGTTTTGTGCCTAACCTGACGCGACAGGATGGCTCTGCTTTTGAACGCTTAGTGTTACAACACGTAGAGGTGCAACATGCATAATATTATTCCCATTTTTCCAAGCTGTCTGTCGGGTTTAAACCAGGATAATCAGCACTTTCATGGCAGTTTTCGTCTGTTAGGTTGTGTGGCTAAGGTGTCTCGGTTAGGAGAGCCATACTGGTCTATTAAGGTGGCCGACATTTCAGGGATGCGCGAGGTATTGCTGTTTGATGAGGCGCCACGTTGGGATACATTTTTAGTGAATGGTGTGATCACGATGGAGTTGTCGTTGCGTCCGCAAGTGGGCTTTATTGTCGCTAAAAATCCAGAGCAGCTGGCGCTTAGGGATGCGATGCTTGAACCAGCATTGTTTTGGAAAGCCTTGCCGGTAAGTTGGATCATTGCTGAATGGGTGGTTGAGCGCTTTTTGCAGCTGCTGATGAGTATGCAGTCTGCAGTATTGCTGGCCTTTATTACTAAGGTGTTTTGGCAAAGTGATGTGCTGCAAGCCTTTTTAGCGGCACCGGCAAGTCTTAACTATCATCACAATTATAAAGGTGGCTTACTTGAGCACAGTGTTGAAACGGCTGAAATTGCTGCTTCGTTACCGCTAAGTACGCAATTTGATCGCGATGTGCTGATCACCGCAGCGATTCTGCATGATATCGGTAAGGCAAAAACCTTAACTCAGACTATGCGTCGAACCTCACTGGGCAAGTTAGTTGACCATGATGAAATGACATTAGAGCTGTGTGCCCCAGCGCTACGTTGGTTAGATGGTGAAGAGCCGTCGGTGGCCATTCTGCTTCGTCATATCTGGACGTGCAGTAGCCCTGGTGCGCGTTATGGCTATAAGGCGGAAACCTACCTGGCACCTGCGCTGCAGCTTGCTGACCAAATGAGTTCACAGTTAGCAAAACAGGTGTGAAGCCTTTGCGAAAAGGCGATTAAAACGCCTCCTTGTTCATGCCGCAAATGCTCATTCCGATTTGTGGCGTGAATCCAAAAGTGTGGCAGCATGCCCGAAACATCACTTTTTCAGTTAAACTTAAACCCCATCTGGAGGCTTTATGAGCATGATAACCGTCTCGATGATTATTCTATTTTTTGCCGTTATGGCCATCGGCATGACGCTACTTGCCACCTATTATGCTGCGCTTTACAAAGACGAGCAGCGAAAAAACCGGGCGTTAATGCAACGGATATCCAAGAAGGAAAAGAAAAATGCTAAACGGTTATGAAATCGCGATGCTGTTAACCATTGCTGCTTCGTTCGTATATATGATGGTGCGTTTGTACCGAGCGCTTGAGCAGGAAAAGCGTGAGAAGCAACAGGAAAAGACGAAAGATAGTGCCAACGATGAATGCTAGGCAATTTCCTATGAGTTTAGCGTATCTAGCATCTCCCCATACCAGCAAAGCACATCACGGTAAGATGTAAAGTTCTGCTCATAGGTGTACTGAACAGTATTGTCGATACTCACCACGCTTATAGATATTCCTGATGAAAGTGGGTTAATACTCGGTAAGTGAACTAAATTTCTACCGGTACGATGCCAGATAAGCAGCACATCTTTAAATTGTTGCTCATTCACCTTTTGCTCTTTCATCACTCCACCTTTTGTAAAAATCCATGTGAAATAATTGTAGCATTAAAGAGTGGAGTTTTTACAGTATCCAAAAAAAAACATGTAGAGACTTTAAAGGGCATTTAAATTCGCTACACTGTATAAGTGTACAGCTTTTGGTGTTGAGGTGTCAGTGGAAATACTCGGACAGGCTGAACTTAATCAGCCAATATTTTTGCCGCTTTACAGCAATATGATTTCAGCAGGTTTTCCCTCTCCTGCGCAGGATTATATTGAGCAGACGTTAGATTTAAATGAGCTTTGTATTCGTCATCCGGCAGCGACTTTTCTGGTGCGTGTTAGCGGTGACTCTATGAAAGATGCCGGCATTTTTGAGGGCGATATTCTGGTTGTCGATCGCGCCATAGAGGCTGTGCACGGCGATATTATTGTGGCTTCGCTTAATCAAGCGTTTACGGTAAAAGAGCTTTGTCTTAAACCCACCCAGCAGTTGTTACCGCATAATAAAGCGTATCCTCCTATTCTATTAAAAGAGGGGGATGAGTTTGATGTCTTTGGTGTGGTAGTCAGTGTTGTGCGCCGAATGACACGATGAAATCCGTTTTTGCCTTGGTAGATTGCAATAATTTTTATGCGAGCTGCGAAACACTGTTTCGCCCAGACTTAAAAGGCCGGCCGATTGTTGTATTGTCGAATAACGACGGCTGTGTGGTCGCCCGCTCAAAAGAAGCAAAAGCACTCGGTATTAAAATGGGTATACCGGCTTTTGAGCTAAAGCCATTACTTGAGAAAAATGTGCTACTCGCTTTTTCATCAAATTATGCGCTCTATGCCGATATCTCAGCACGGGTAATGAGTACTCTAGAGCTGTTAGCGCCTGCGGTTGAAGTTTACTCCATTGATGAAGCGTTCCTCGATTTGACAGGCGTGTCACATTGCATGGATTTAGAAGAATTTGGACACTCAGTACGTAAGACGATTTCACAAAACATAGGGATGACTGTCTGTGTTGGTATTGCACCCACCAAAACGCTGTCTAAACTTGCTAATTTTGCAGCTAAAAAATGGCACAAAGCAGGCGGTGTAGTCGACTTAACAGACAAAGCCCGCCAGCGTAAATTGATGGCACTGTTACCTGTTGGCGAAGTGTGGGGCATTGGCAGTAAACTCTCGGCAAGGCTAAACAAACTCGGTATTCAAACCGTTTTAGATTTGGCCGATGCCAGCCCCGCTTTTATCAAGCAGCAATGCTCCGTGGTTGAGTCACGCATTGTGGCTGAGCTTAATGGTGAATCATGCCTGGCGTTAGAGCAGGTTGCACCAACCAAAAAACAAATTGTCAGCTCCCGGGCTTTTGGCGAGCGGATTACTTCAAAAGAGATGATGCACGAAGCCATAGCAGAATACATCAGCAGAGCTTGTCAAAAACTGCGTAAAGAACAGCAGCAAGCCAAACAGCTCACCGTGTTTATTCGCACCAGTCCGTTTAGTGACCGGCAACGAGACCCGTATTATGCCAATAGCATCACTACTGCGCTGACGCATCCAACCTCTGATACGCGAGATTTTTTAGCCGTGGCCAGCAAGTTACTCGAGACAATTTGGAAGGACGGATACCGCTATGCCAAAGCCGGTGTCATGCTTTCAGACTTTTATGATGAAGGCGTCTATCAGGTCGATTTGTTTGAACCCGCGCCGCCAGCTTATCAGAGCAAAGCACTGATGACCGTGATAGATACCATTAATGCCAAAACGGGCAGTAAAGTGTGGTTTGCAAGCCAAGGCGCTTCGCAAGCATGGAGTATGAAACGCGCCATGCTTTCGCCACAGTACACCACAAAATGGACAGATTTGCCGGTCGTCAGTTAGCGACTGTGCACGCGAGATTTGTGGCAAGACATCGCATTTACGCTACGATCAGAGTGATAACGCTGTGACAAAGAGGAATACTATGAGCTACACCATTGAAATCATCGAGGGCAACTTGCTTCCCCTGCCAGATACACTCTGTGCTGAGTTAGGATTTGCGGTTGGGGACATTTTGGTATGTGAGCGGGATAAAGACTGCTCAGCAATAAGGATGCAGAAGCATGCCGATCAGACGTTAACGGATGAACAAATCGCATCGGCAGGAAATTTAAGCCGAGTGATAAGCCTTACGCCTGGCGAATAATTGGTAGCCAAATTGGCTTAAAGGTAGTGCGAGAAGAGCACGTTGCATGGCTATTGTAGGGGCGTGGTGTTACTTAATTTGCTCTTTGACGAAGCGGTAAGCGCGATACCACAAAAAGCCTGCTAACACCAAAATGGCTGTGCCAATACATAATAGAAGTGTCACTAAATCCATCACCGCACCATCGAAATTAATTATCTTAAAGGTATTTTAGCTCAGCCACGACGCTATGTGATAGGCGTCATATTACGTTTATAGGCGATAAATCCAACAATCGCCATGTTTCGCACAATGCACTGGAGCAATGACCAAAAGTTCATGGCGATATCCTTCATGATCTGATTTTCTCGCCTAATTTCATATAACACGGAGCACTAAAAAATCCACCTACTACCCGAAAGCCTTTACACCTCGCTAACGTGAAATGCTTAGCCAACATGTTCCTTTTATGAAGTATCTGCGTCGTTTCTAACAGTTAATTCCAAGAGGGATTAGGCAATTCATGCCTTTTGTAAGTGTTCTACCGTTTTGTGGCGTCAAATTCGTTCTGTGTTTTGCTAGTCAGGTTCATTCAACATACGGAGGACAACATGAACATTCCAATAATGCAACCTGATGACCGAGAGATTTTTGACCTAACCGATTTTTGCCACTTTAATGAAATGGAGAATTTCAGTAATCATTTATACCTAGAGCATAAAGGCGCCAGAACCGGCGTGATTGGTGGTGATGACCCCTGCGAGGAGCCAATAAATGGGATTAGCCCCAAGGTATTTTCGCTGCTGATGATGGCAAACGAGGATTTATATTTCAGCCCTGTTACGCCCCATCCTGATGTTGGCATTATGCTGGAGTTGCCATTACCGTTTGGCCAGTTAACGGCCTACAGCATGACGTCTGGTTGTTGGACGTCACCCAGCGGTGGGACGCGTTTTTTGGGATTTATGATGACCTATACCGAGCATCATAAGGCTTTGGCGCCTTTGATTCAGGACGAATTTAAAAACGTGATGGTTATGCCTGAGATAGAGGGAGAGCAATTAGTGCTAGTAAGTTTTCTAGCACTAGATATCGAGTATTATCTCAACGATATATGTCAGATTGTTTGTAATCTACTCAAAACATGTATTGAGGTTGATAGTCGACTCGCAAAGCGTA
>Ga0209812_10001826_pt1 | contig 13693 bp, 6 predicted proteins | sample JI71714BDNA_FD_187502 | JGI IMG/M metagenome (GOLD analysis project Ga0209812, IMG submission 187502) | Wastewater effluent complex algal communities from Wisconsin, to seasonally profile nutrient transformation and Carbon sequestration -... | ecosystem: Engineered > WWTP > Effluent > Algae...
ATACGCGCATTATTTTCAAAGATTTTGAAACGTCGAACTGGACGTGGGATTCGGTAGCTCACGCATACTACTGGCACCGGTTTTACAGTCATCAGCCGGATTTGAACTTCAATAATCCGGATGTTCAAAAAGCTATGTTCAACGTCATTGATATGTGGCTGCATCTGGGCGTGGACGGATTACGCCTTGATGCAGTACCGTATCTTTTTGAGGAGCACGGTACGAACTGCGAGAATCTTCCCGAAACGCATGAATTTCTGAAGAAACTTCGTTCCCATGTTGATAAGCGTTTTTCGGGGCGAATGTTACTTGCTGAAGCAAATCAGTGGACAGAAGATGCGGTCGAGTATTTCGGTAATGATGACGAGTGCCACACAGCATTCCATTTTCCCTTGATGCCGCGCCTTTTTATGGCGGTGGAGATGGAAGACCGATTTCCAATCATTGATATTTTGGAACAAACTCCCGCAATACCACCCTCGTGTCAGTGGATGATTTTTTTACGCAACCACGATGAACTGACACTGGAAATGGTGACCGACGAAGAACGTGAATTTATGTATCGCCAATTTGCTCAAAACCACAAAGCCCGTATCAATGTTGGTATTCGTAGGCGGTTAGCACCATTGCTAGAGAATAATCGGGCAAAAATTGAGCTGATGAATATGTTGCTTTTTTCACTTCCCGGCACACCCGTCATCTACTATGGTGATGAAATCGGAATGGGAGATAATTTCTATCTCGGTGACCGTAATGGAGTCCGAACGCCGATGCAATGGAGTGCCGACAAAAACGCCGGTTTCTCACGCGGAAATCCACAGCAGTTGTATCTGCCCATAATTATTGATCCGGAATATCATTATGAAGCTGTTAATGTTGAGAATCAAGAAAATAATCCTTCATCGTTACTTTGGTGGATGCGTCGCACAATTGCTCTTCGCAAACGGTATCGGGCTTTCGGACGCGGAACAATAGACTTTGTGCTACCCGATAATTCAAAAGTGATTGCTTTTGTGCGTACGTATGAAGATGAAAAAATCTTGGTCGTGCTGAATGTTTCTCCATTCCCGCAATCAGCGCAATTACCTCTTCAGAAGTATCGAAATTATACGCCCATTGAGTTGGATAGCGCCAATCCATTTCCTAGCATCACCTCCGATACGTACCCTATTACCCTTAACCCATTTGGATATTTTTGGTTTAAGCTCCAGGCTCAAGGTAATCCCTTCGCATCGCTGGTGACGATAGACGTTGATACCGATTCAAGCATTACGCTTGTGGATAATTGGAAAAATATTTTTGACAAACCATTTGTGGACGTATTAGAGAAATCAATTCTGCCAAAATTTTTTGAGACCGAAGCAGCAGGTTTTCCTTTCATCAAGATGGTGAATGATATAACGGTACTTGATATTTTAGCCCTTCCTCATCCGAATGTCGTCGTTGCAATTATAGAAATTCTTAGCACCGACGGAGAAAAAACATTATTAACGCTTCCCCTTGGCTTTATTCCTGATGGCGAGGGCGAAGAAACTTCACCGAAAAAATCGGTGCTTGCGAAATTACTTCTTCTTGAGTCTGAAGGCGTTTTGGTCAATGCGTTAGAATATGATTACCTTGTCAAGCATCTGGCACAACTCTATGAGCATAAAGCCGAGATGCGGTGGCGCAGTGGGGTATTGGAAGTAGAACATTTGGAAAGAAAACGAGGAGAAGGAGAAGAGCAAACAAACACTCCATCAGAATCTGCTGGCATTACACAGCTTTTTCCCGATACGGTCGTAATGTTCGATGAACGCCATCAGATGCGTTTGCGGAGGTCATTAAAGGAAGGAAATAGTATAAATACGGAAATGTTGAGTGTTCTTAATCACCGCCTACATTTTTTCGGTGTGCCAAAACTTTGGTGTACTCTTTCTTACAAACGGCATCATGGGAAACGATATGAGATAGCAAGTTTTGAGACACTACCTCCAAATGAATGCTCGTTATTGGAATTGCTTACTGAAGCTATTGAGCATCAAACAGCAGGATTACTAGCAATGCAACAGCGAGCAACGGTGGACAAATCGGGACTTATCTTTGATGACGGACGAATCGTAAAGGCTTTTTCGCTCTTAGGTAAACAAATAGCAGCATTACATAATGCTTTGGCAAAGGAACAAAGCATTGAATTTGCGCCCGAAGCATTTACGATGCACTACCAACGCTCAATATATCAAACCTTGCGCAGCGAAATCCGGCAGACGATAGACCTCTTTGAGCAAAAGTATAGCGAAAAACCTGAATTCTCACGGCATATACAAAGTCTCATGAATAACGAAGATAGAATGCTGCGACTTCTGAAAACCATTTTTGATATTCCCATGCAAGGAAAAAAAATCCGACTTTATGGTAGTCGAGATCTGGGAACGATGTTTTTCACCCAAGACCGTATCATTCTCACTGATTTTGAAGGAGATACTTCCAGAGCTATCAACGAGCGACGATTGAAGCGTTCCCCTTTGCGGGATGTTGCTTTTCTCTGCCATGCGATATTTCGGGTTATTGTTACGACTGTTCGCCGAACGGCAGTGGTCGATACCGATGTTTTTTCCAGCAACATTCTTATCGGGATGCTGTACCATCACATTGAAAACCTTTTTCTTGAATCGTACTTGGATACCGTTGATACTGCATTATTGCCCCACACAAAAGAAGCAATATTTCCACCGTTGAAAGCGTTTGCTCTTATGAGAAGTTTTCAAACCCTTCGAGAGCAAATCGAGACTGACAGCAATGATTTTCCTGATATACTTCCTGTATCAAGTGCTTTTTCACAGCTTCAGATTGCGGAATCATTTTCGGTTTTTTAGCCTTCGTTCCAACGAAAAGTCAGCTGATTGATAAAGATACTGTTTTTAACCTCCTTTTAACGTCGGATTATCTCGCTCTTAACCTCAGCGCCGTACCTTTGTAGTGTGCAATCATACCAAATCACAAGGAGGTACGATATGAGTCGTCACAAATCAACGGGCAATATTTACTTTGTTCTCTATTTAGCCGTTATTCTTGAGTTGCTTCTTATTATTGTTGAACGTGACGAAGCAGAAGACAAACTAATTAAACGTGATAGAGAATCGCGTGAGATTATTCAAGAAATTTTGATGCAGATGCAGGTCGGTGCCGGCAATGCAACCGTCACTTCTCGCATTACTGACGAAGTAGCTCTCGTTTCGGCTGAAGCTGTCGCAGCGAGCGGTATTCCATACCAGCAGCACCGCGTGTATAACGTAGAAATTGGTGTCAGCGATGGCGCTACACTGATGAAAGAATCTGAAGAAGACGAAGTGGCAAGCCCGCTCCGAATCAAGCAACTGTCGAATGTACAAGATATTCGGTACGAAATTTTTTCGTACCCAAGTAATGATGCAGATGCACCTGATTATAATGCACCCGAATGGAAGCCTCTGGCAGCAAGCGGTTTGGCGCTCAATACCGATGCGATGCAGACGTGGTCTCTACCGAAGTATTCTATACGCGAGGGAATGAATACACTTCAGACTTATGCTCCACCGAATATCTCTCCCATTCAGTATAATGATACTCTTACGGCAACCGTAGCACGGCAGCACGGAGGGAAGATTACTGCACGCATTTTTACGGTACAATTCCAGCCACAAGAGGCAGGGTGGTACAAACTTCGTATTAGTTCTGAGACCAATCGTATTTTGGGTGTCTCCGGTGATCTGTCGTCAGACCGTGCAAGTGAAGAAGGGGAAGCGACGGTTAATATTGGAGCAATGAGTCTGAGCGTTCCCAAAATCAAGAAAGTACAATCTATTCTCTTCAAAGAACTTGAAGATTTCGGGGTTCCATCCTACCAAGACTTTTTAGATGTACGAACTCAGGAGCAGCAAAAAATGCTTGATAAGCGTTTTGAAGATGCCCGCTTCATTATCGAAGAAAAAATAAGCACCAAACGCGAGCGTAAAACATTCTTGCATAAAGCTGTCTTGTACAACGACCTTAGCAAATTACTGACACCGCAGATGGCTCATAACTTTGAGCAGAATCAAGGCGCAATGGAAATTCTTGTGCGTGTTACCAAGCCACCGATTGCTATTGTGCAGCCCTATATCTCGCTCCCTTCGGAAGTTTATACGTTCGATAATCTCAAAGCGGCATTTCCTTTCAGTGTTGGTCCCTTATACGGGGATGCAGTGCCGAAAGTGGAAATTCTGGGTGCGCAAGGTAAACGTTATGCGGTGGGTCTTCAGCGCCGCGATATTCTTGCTGCGCGTGTGGCAGACGAAAGTGCAACCGTCTCTGGTAAAGGAGCCTCTGTACCCTTTTTAGCTAGTGCTTTGGATATGATTCCTGTTGGAAGCTATACGATTCGCGTTTCCCATACAGTGCAGGGAATTGATCGCTCAGAAGAAGGGGTATTGAGAGTTTTTCCGGCACGGCTGAAAAATCGTAATTCCGTTGCGGCTAGAATGCAGTGGCTGTATTACGGCTCCTCACTTGTCATCAATGCAGAGCCTGATTGCGAAAGTGTGATTCCTGCTAATCAATTTCGTGTGTATGTCGGATACGACCCGAATTCACTTACGGCAACACAAGGTCTCAGCGCACGACTTCCTGTCATTGCCAAAACGAAACGTGTTTATGCTAAAGTAACATGGATTTCACCCACCACGAAAGAAGAATCGGAATTACTTCCTCTTACCGAAGGAATACCCCAGCAGCGTGAGCCGGATATTGATCTTTCGCGGGCATTTATTCACAAAGTCAGTGGCAATGTGGATAGAATGACCATAGAGGTACGCGGAATGAGTATAACACCTTCAACGGTTGATGCAGGCGGAAAAAGCGGTGCGCAAACAGATATTTCCTCTGTGTTGTTATCGCAAGAATCAGTAACGAGTGATCCGGCAGGATTTACTCTTCAAAACTCGAAATTACTTGATATGGGCGATGGTCAATATGCGGCTGTGTTTACGATTGAGGGATTTGCCAAGAAACTAAAAGAACCTCTTGAAGTGAACGGAACGCTGAGTTTCACGGTAACAGCACAAATGCGAAATCCTGTCAATGGTATTCCTTCTCGCACAGCTAAGTGGGAATATTCATCGCCGTTCACCTACACCATTCAGCCACCCCGCAAGGGTAAACGATAAATTTATCGAAAACGTACCAAGCAGTTCATCACTGAGAAAGTTTTGTCCAAAAGGAGCACTATCATGAAAGATACTTTATCCATTCGGCATATCCTCGTAGCATTAGATTTTTCTGATTCATCAATGAATGCTTTAGATACTGCAATTGCTATGGCAAAACGTCATAACGCACGTATTACGCTTGTTCATGTTATTGACAACACCTCGTTTGTTGTAGGAGAAGGTGGAAAAATCTTGCCGGTTCGGGAGATTGGAGAACTGCGGGAAAGTAGATGCCAAGCAATGAAGCGCTTGATACAAAACCAAGTCTCCGACGCAGAGATTCAATGTATAAGACGCAGCGAGGTTGGCAATGTAGCTTCGACAGTTATCACGATAGCAACAGAAGAATCTGCCGATGTTATTGTCATGGGAACACACGGTGCCTCCGATGTTCATAAATTTTTTGTTGGTTCAAATACCTATTGCATTATCAAAAACTCACCAATACCAGTGTTAGCAGTTCCTCCGGGGCGCAGGTGGGAACATTTCCGTAAGATTCTCTTTCCAATTCGCCCTGCCGTGGGATGTTTGGACAAATACGATTTTGTACGAAAAATCGTTTGGAGAAATAATGCTGAAATGCACATCCATGGAGTAGCAGAGACCAAAGCTGGGGATATAGTCAATATCATTGCGGCAGTAGATTATCTGAGATCACAATTGGACGAAGATGGTATTCAGAATACAATTTCATTCTTTTTTGGTTCGAGTTTCGACACAAAAATCTTGGAAACTGCGAAAGAAATGAATAGTGACCTTATTGTGCTAACAGCAAGTCTTGACGAAGCATCCCAATTTTTTGCTGGTTCAGTGACCCAAAAAATTCTTCACTCAGCACAATTTCCAATACTTGCTATTAAGCCCGATATGGGAGAAGAGCATTTGAAAATACTCAAATGGCTTCGTGAAGAAGTAAGTCTGACATTCATGGAAGCCAAGGCAAAACAGTATGTATCGATATAACCGCTCATTTTAACTAAAGATAGATGATAATACCACAAATACTTGACCGCGTTGCAGGTATTCGTAACGGAACAGATGTAGAATCTACCATCCGTACGATTCACTCAGGCATACCGCTCAAAGGATATAATCTTTGGATGCTCGTTTGCTCGGCAGCTTTGGCATCGTTGGGGTTAGATACGAACTCAACGGCAGTGATTATTGGGGCAATGCTCATTTCGCCGTTAATGTCGCCGATATTAGGTGTCGGTCTTTCTCTCGGTACGAATGACCGTCCGACGCTAATTGAATCGGCTAGAAATCTTGCCCTTGCCACTGCTGTATCGTTAGGTACGAGTTGGATTTATTTCTTGCTTACTCCTTTAGGCGAAGCCACAAACGAACTACTTGCCCGAACGCAACCAACACTTCTTGATGTATTAGTAGCATTCTTTGGTGGCGTGGCAGGAATTGTTTCAAGTTCGCGACGCGAATCAAACAATGCAATACCGGGCGTTGCGATTGCTACGGCGCTCATGCCTCCACTTTGTACGGCGGGTTTTGGTTTGGCATCGGGTAATTGGTCGTATTTCTTTGGAGCAATGTATCTGTTTATTATCAATGGCGTGTTTATTAGCATCGCAACGTTTGTAATGGTCAAATACCTTCATTTTCCTGTTGTAGCGAAGTATAGCAGAACAGTACGAAGTATGATTGTACAAATTAGTTTGTTCGCCGTTGTTATCATTTTGCCCAGTGTGTATTTTTTGTATGATGTATATGGCTCATTACGCATAAAGCGCACTATTAATTCCCTGCTTATACAACCGCTCAAAATTGCAAATAACGATGTGTTATCATGGGATGTCGTCAAAAAAGATAGCCTACAAGAACTTCATGTTTTTTATACCGGACGCGAAATAGATTCTACTACCGCAAAAGATATTAGCAAGCAACTTGCAGAAGAAGGTTTGTCTAACTATCGTTTGATGCTAATTCGTGTCAATATGTCGAAAGAAGAAGTTGCTCGCTTGAGTATGGATGCTGCACAAAAACTCATCACTGAGCGCCTTTCCCGTGATAGTTTACGCCTGAAGCCGGAGTCCATGCCGAATATTTCGTTATTTCAAGCAGAACTCAGATCCGCTTTTCCCTTTGTAGAAAGCATCGGCATGGGTAAGGTAGTAACAACTTCCTTAACTAATCCAAACTCTCTTGATACACTGACGCATATTCTTCTCTATTTTTCATCGCCACAAACCGAACAGAACTATCATCAAGAAATTTCACGTCTGTATAATTTCTGTACTACACGGCTTCAAAAGGATACCATTGTTGTACTTGCTGTTCCCCAAAGAAGGGGCACAAAGTGATACTTCAGCAATCTTCCGTATCTATCTTTTTTATTGAGCAAAGGAAATAACACAATGAGTTCTCAGAACCAATTTCAGAAAATAGTGTCATTGTTGGTCGTTTCCGTCGTGGTAAGCGCATTATTCACTCTTATCGGTTGGTATGGTGATGTAGATTTTCTACGGCATCCACTTCCGACAATACTACCGACCCCGCCTATCACTGCATGGTTACTTCTTGCGACGGCTGGAGTTTTGTATGGGCGCGTTCTCCAAAAAAAAACACCATACTCCGAAGATGTTCAAAGAGTTGCTTTCGGTAAATGGTGGATGGAGGCACTCACCGGCGCATCGTGGAGTTTAGTTATTATCAATGCACTGCTGCTGGCGTTGACATTCTGGACAATCATTCATGGGAGTAACTATGTTGTACCACCTCAGATACGTGCTATCCAGACATTTCTGTATCAAGAGCAAACAGACGGCATTATCTCGTTACGCTCTGCCTTAAGTATGATTCTTTTAGGAATAGCATTATTATTCACGCCGCCTCAAAACGCGCGTCACAAGCAAGCATTTGGTATTGCGGCTTTGGGTGCTCTTCTCATTGCACTTATGTCATTGCTGGGATACGTGTACTCGGCATCAGCAATGTATATGATGCCAACACAATTACCTATTGGTATGGCATTACCAACAGCTTTGATGATTGCCGCGCTTTCTATTGGAATTCTTCTTTTGAATATCGAAGATATACCATTTATGGTATTATTTCTTCGTCACGAAACTACCGCACACCTGACAAAACAACGCATCATACTCACAAGTGGTTTTGCACTTGTTTTAGGAGGATTTGCGCTTGTTGCGGTTGAAAATCATGTTATGGATACCGCCACAGCAATCGGGGTTATGGTTTTTATACTCATCGTTGGTTTATCATGGATGTTAATTTCGACAGGCATTGCGGCATTGCGCTGGGAAGAAGAGCGCGAGACTGCTATGAAAGAATTACAAGTTACTGAAGCTGAATTACGCAAGACCATCGCAACGCGCGACAGACTTTATTCGGTCATTGCACACGATTTGCGCTCGCCTTTTGCAACTATTAGTGCTAGTGCATATATGCTACGCGAGGAGGTTGAGCAAAAAAATTCCCCAGAGATAAATGAAGATATGAAAATGTGTATTCGTGGTATCGACAATGCCTCTCAGCAACTCAGTGCACTCTTAGACAATTTGCTAGAATGGAGCCGTACGCAACGAGGGAAAGTTTCTATTTCTCCTTCAGTTATTAATCTCTCCTCCCTCGTAGAAAGTATGATACCTGTCTATGAACCAACTTTTCAGAAAAAAGGAATTACTTTCGCCAGTGATATTTATAAAGAGCTTCATGTACTTGCTGACCGAAATATGCTTCATACAGTGTTACGAAATCTTATTAGTAATGCCATCAAATTTACGCCGACAGGAGGACAAATTAGTATTGGAGCACGAAAATATTCTACCAATATGACCACAATAGCTCTCACGGATACCGGTATAGGGATGTCTGAAGAAGTTAGGCGAAGGCTTTTCGATAATAGCGGCTTCACAACCTACGGAACAAGCGGAGAAAAGGGAACTGGCTTGGGGTTAGGGCTGTGCAAAGATTTTATTGAACTCAATAATGGGCAGATCCGAGTGCAAAGTGTTCTTGGCAAAGGATCGACATTCTTAATTTATCTTCCTTCTTCCGATGCGCAATCATCTTTACAACCACATCACCACACTTTCCAAAGTATTATTGATGGATAAAATGCTTTGCAAATTGATACAAATTGAGCATCAATAGAAAATTTGTTTCACCATTATCATTTTACATAGAATGAAAAATATCAAGCTGATGTTGATTATTGTAATCGGTTTCTCCTTCGCTTCGTGTAGCAAGAGAGATGCTGCTCTGAAGGCGGACGTATTTCAGGTGATTAAGCCTGTCGTCAATACTGTTACATACCAGAAAGAATATGTGGCAGAAATACAAGCTGTGCAGTATGTGGAAATACGCAGTCGTGTCAAAGGATATGTTGAGCGCATCCACGTGGACGAAGGGCAAATGGTCAATGAGGGACAACTTCTCTTTACTATCAGCAGTAAAATTTATAAGCATGAATTGCAGAAGGCAAATGCGGCTCTCAATAATGCTCTTGCCGATTTGCGAGGTGCTGAAGTGGAATTAGTTAATGTAACAAGATTGGCAGACAAAAATATTGTTTCTAAAGCAGAATTGAAAATGGTAGAAGCCAAAGTTCAAGCCTTCAAAGCTAATGTGGAAGAAGCTGAAGCAGAGAAAGAACAAGCGGTTCTTAAAGTTTCTTTCTCCCAAATTAAAGCACCATACAAAGGTGTCATCAATCGTATTGCCCACAAGACAGGGAGTTTGATTGAAGAGGGAACGATGCTCACAACACTTTCTGACAATAGAGAGGTCTTCGCGTACTTTAATCTTTCGGAAACTGATTATTTGAAATACATGGCAACTAAGAATAAGAAAGGCTCACGACGAATTGAACTCCTCCTTGCCAATAATTTGCCCTACAATCATGAAGGAAATATAGAAATTACTGAAAGCGAATTCGACCGCTCTACAGGAAACATAGCCTTTCGCGCACGATTTCCTAATCCCGACCGTATCCTCAAACATGGCGCAAATGGAAAAGTCATTGTGGAAGAGCAAATCGAAAATGCTGTACTTATTCCTCAAAAATCAACGTTTGAAATTCAGGACAAATTATATGTGTTCGTCGTGAAGAAAGACAGCACCATCGAACAAAGAAACATAGCAACCAAAACCCGTATTCCGAACTACTTCGTGATTGAATCGGGTCTTACATCGGATGATGTCATACTTTATGAAGGTATTCAGAGTGTAAAAAACGGGGGTAAAATTTTGCCTCAGATTCTTGAAAAGGAAAAATTACTATCCTCCCTGAATACTAATTCACAATAAATCAATCTCTTGCCACTACAATATACGTTTATGACTTCTACCTTCATTCATCGCCCGGTTCTCTCCATAGTCATTTCAATTATCATTACACTTGTCGGGCTTATCTCACTGACACAATTACCCATCACACAATTTCCTGATATTGCGCCACCGGAAGTGAACGTAACTACAAAGTTCACTGGAGCAAATGCCGAAACGTGTGTCAAAGCAGTTGTCACGCCCCTGGAAAGAGCCATTAACGGCGTTCCGGGCATGGCATATATGGCTTCGGTCTCAGGGAATGACGGAACAAGTATCATTCAAATTATTTTCAAAGCCGGTACGAATCCAGACGTTGCATCGGTAAATGTGCAAAATAGAGTTTCCGCAGTCATTGATGAACTGCCCGAAGAAGCTATCAAAGCGGGCGTTATAGTCGAAAAAGTGCAGAATAGTATGCTGCTCTATATTAACGTATTAAGTAAAGATTCGCTTGCCGACGAAAAATTTCTTTTTAACTACACTGATATTAACATTCTCAAAGAACTAAAAAGGATTGAAGGCGTGGGCTTTGCCGAAATAGTCGGTTCTAAAGATTATGCTATGCGCATTTGGCTGAAGCCCGATAAAATGCTCATGTACAATATCTCAGCTACGGATGTTATTACGCAACTAAAAGCCCAGAATGTGGAAGCTGCTCCAGGTAAAATCGGCGAAAGTTCTGGAAAAATGAAACAAACTCTACAATACGTTTTGCGCTATACCGGAAAATTTATCTCCGAAGAATCGTATCAAAATATCGTGATTAGAGGTAAAGAAAGTGGAGAAATTTTACGCTTGAAGGACATTGCCGATATAGATTTTGATGCGCAAAGTTATGGTGTTGTTTCTAAGGAAAATGGGAGACCATCGGCGGCAATCATGCTCAAACAGCGTCCGGGCTCGAATGCAAAAGATGTGATAAACATGATTAAAACCAGAATGGCGGAAATCAAGGCTTCGTCGTTCCCGCCGGGTATGGATTATACCATCAGTTACGACGTATCCGAATTTTTAGATGCTTCTATTCACGAGGTCATTAAAACATTGCTTGAGGCTTTTGTACTGGTCGCGCTCGTTGTTTTTATCTTTTTGCAAGATGTTCGCTCTACGGTCATTCCCATTCTTGCCGTTCCTGTTTCGCTCATCGGCACGTTTCTGTTTATGCAGCTCATGGGATTTTCACTCAATCTTATCACACTTTTTGCCTTAGTACTTGCTATCGGAATCGTTGTGGATAATGCGATTGTGGTGATTGAGGCTGTTCATGCCAAAATGGAGCATTCCCATATCAGTGCCCGCAAAGCAACCGAACAAGCGATGAAAGAAATGAGCGGTGCGATTATTGCCATTACACTCGTCATGTCTGCGGTCTTTGTGCCAGTTGCTTTTTTGCAAGGTCCAACCGGAATTTTTTATCGCCAGTTTTCGCTCACGATGGCGGTTTCTATTGTGCTCTCAGGCGTAACCGCACTAACGCTCACGCCTGCACTCTGCGCTTTATTTCTCAAGAATGTCCACACCGCAGCGGATAAAAAGCCAACGCTCCTTTCACGATTCTTTCACGGCTTTAATGTCTGGTACGATAGTCTGTCTAGCCGCTATAAGCGTCTTCTGAGCGTCATTGCCAATCGAAGGATAGTAACCTTCGGTATTTTATTGGTGTTTAGTGGTGCTGCGGGACTTATCGGAGCGGTAGTGCCATCCGGCTTTATTCCGCAGGAAGATCAGGGTGCTATTTACGCCAATATCACCGCTCCGTCGGGAGCCACTTTAGAGCGTACAGAGAAAGTCGTGGACGAAGTACAGCGTATTGCCTCGACGCTCGATGCCGTCAATACTGTTTCAAGTTTGGCAGGGTTTAGCATTCTCTCTGACGGCACGGGGTCAATTTATGGAATGAATCTTATCAGTTTGAAAAATTGGGACAAACGCAAAGAATCTGATAAAGATTTGATGAGAATGCTGGAAGAAAAAACCAAGCACATCAAAGATGCCGATATAGAATTTTTCACTCCTCCACCTGTGCCGGGCTATGGTAATTCCAGTGGTTTTGAATTACGACTTCTGGATAAAACAAGCACCGGCGACTTAAAACAACTCCAAAAAGCAGCACAAGATTTTGTTGCGGCATTAAACAAACGACCGGAAATCAGCAATGCTTTTACCACGCTCAATGTTGATTTTCCCCAACTCCTATTGCACATTGATGGCGATAACGCCGCTCAAAAAGGAATTACCGCCGACAATGCCATGAGTACGCTTCAAACGCTTATTGGCAGCGAATACGCTACAAATTTTATTCGGTTCGGTCAGCTTTACAAAGTCATGGTGCAAGCGTTGCCGGAGTATCGCGCCGAACCTGAAGATATTATGAAACTTACCATCAAGAACGATGCGGGAGAAATGGTACCGTTTTCGTCCTTTTTGCGGATTGAAAAGGTCTATGGTCCTGAGCAGATAACCCGATACAATATGTACACCTCTGCGATGGTCAATGGTCAGCCCGCAACAGGGTACAGCAGTGGTCAGGCAATACAGGCTATCAAAGAAGTTGCCGCCGCACAGCTCCCCAAAGGCTATGGGTATGACTGGGCAGGTTCATCGCGCGACCAAGCAGAATCAGGGAATCAGGCTATCTATGTTTTTGTCATCTGCCTTCTGTTTGTCTATCTGCTGCTCGCCGCACAGTACGAAAGTTTTTTGCTGCCCTTGCCGATTATTCTTTCGCTTCCGGTCGGTGTTTGCGGAGCATTGCTGTTTCTGATGCTCTTCGGCTTGGAAAATAATATTTATGCACAGATAGCAATGATTATGCTCATCGGGATTCTGGGCAAAAATGCAATTCTGATTATCGAATTTGCAACGCTCAAGCACCTTCAGGGCGCAACTCCTTTTGAGGCGGCAGTAGAAGCTGCGTCGGACAGATTACGTCCTATTCTGATGACTTCGTTTGCGTTTATTGCCGGACTCATTCCGCTTATGCTTGCCTCGGGTGCAGGCGAAATCGGAAACAATACTATCGGTGCAGCAGCAGCCGGAGGAATGATATTCGGGACGGTCTTTGGTGTTATTGTCATCCCCGGATTGTATGTCACTTTCGCAACGATAGCAGAGCATTTACAACGTCGCGGCACTAAAGAAGAAATTGCTCTTACAGAAATCCTTTAATCGAAAATCTATGAAAACAC
>Ga0209812_10001827_pt1 | contig 13685 bp, 13 predicted proteins | sample JI71714BDNA_FD_187502 | JGI IMG/M metagenome (GOLD analysis project Ga0209812, IMG submission 187502) | Wastewater effluent complex algal communities from Wisconsin, to seasonally profile nutrient transformation and Carbon sequestration -... | ecosystem: Engineered > WWTP > Effluent > Algae...
CGGCGATATTCCGGCGCTGACCCGCCATTTCCTCGCCCGCATCGGCGAACAGCCGGGTCTGAACCACCTGTCCGTGTCCGACTCTGCGCTGGCGCTGCTGGCCGCCTATGACTGGCCGGGCAATGTCCGCCAGCTGCAATCGGTGCTGTTCCGCGCCGCAGTCTATTGCGAGAGCAATTCACTAAGCGCCGACAGTTTCCCGCAATTGTCCGAGATGCTCGGCGAACAGGGCAGCGTCACTGTGGCCAGCGCGCATGAGGGCGTGGGCGTGATGCTCTACACCCCCGACGGCAACCTGCGCCCGCTCGAAGAGATCGAGGCCGACGTGATCCGCCTCGCCATCGGCCATTACCGCGGGCGCATGACCGAAGTGGCGCGCAGGCTGGGGATTGGACGTTCGACGCTGTATCGCAAGCTTTCCGATCTCGGGATCGACAACGCCGCTTGATCGGAGCGGATTGCAGGCCTAGCCGGCAACCCATGACAGCAAATCAGGATTTCGCCGGACGTTCGGCGCTCGTCACCGGGGCAGCTTCCGGAATCGGTGCCGCCTGCGCCAAAGCCTTCGCCGCGCGCGGGGCAACCCGTCTGTTTCTCGTCGATGTCGATGCCGCAGGGCTGGACGCGCTCGATCTGTCCGGTTGCGAAGTGCATCGCATTGTCGGTTCGGTCGCCGATGAGGCTTTGTGGCAAGGCATCGCCGGGTCATTGGCGGGTCTTGACCATGCGGTTGTCAATGCAGGCATAGGTTCGGGCGGGCCGATCGCATCGGTAACGCTGGCCGAATGGCGGCGGGTGATGGCCGTGAACCTCGACGGAGCGTTCCTGACGCTGGCATCATCGCTGCGGGCGATGGAGGGACGGCGTGGCAGTGTGGTTGTCGTGTCGTCGACCACCGGTATCAAGCCCGTCCCCGGAATCGGCCCCTATGGTGTCTCCAAGGCGGCGGTGGCCCACATGGCGCGGATCGCGGCCATCGAGAACGCCAAAAAAGGCATCCGCGTCAATGCGATAGCTCCCGGCGGAGTGGATACCGCCATCTGGGAGAGCGGCGAGGACTTCCAGCGCTCGGTCGCGGCGATCGGGCGGGAAGAGACGATTGCGCGAATGGCCAAGACCACACCGCTGGGCCGCTTCGCCTCGTCAGAGGAAATGGCCGACAGCATCCTTTACCTGCTGGGCGACGCCGCTTCCAACATTACCGGCCATGTGATGGTTTCGGACGGCGGCTTTATTCTTTGATATTGAAGAATTTTCTGGCGCATTTCCAATCCGCCCGAAAATGTTTCACGTGAAACATATGTGGAACATTTTCGGGGCGGGCCAGCATCAGATCACCAGTTGAAGTGCTGCTCTGCCAGCGTGGTGCTGGTGTTGCTCTTCAGAGTCATGGTCAGCGCCTTGGCCTTCCAGTCGATATCGACCAGACCATAGTTCTCTTCCGAGAAGAACTTGGTCACGCGGCTCCCGTCAGGCTCGCGCGCGGTGCTGCGGTCATTGTCGCTGCCGAAGGACAGGTTGAGCGACGAACTGGTCAGCTCCCACATCGTCTCGCCCTTGTGCGCCGCCTTGTAGATGCCGGCGGCGTGGCGATCGCCCGACAGGATCACCATCCCGCTTGCCTCGCGGTTCTTGAGCATTTCCAGCAGGCGGTTGCGCTCGACCGGCATATTGGTCCAGCCTTCGAACTGGTGGGCGGTGGTGATGACCTGCGTCGAGGACACCACGATCCGCAGGTCAGCGGGCTTGGCCAGCTCCTGCTCCAGCCAGGTCCATTGCGCCTCGCCCAGCATGGTTGAATCGAGGCTTTCGTCGGGCAGATAGCCACCCAACGGCGGGCGATCCTTCGACCAAGCGGCGCGCTTCAGGTCTGACCGGAAATAGCGCGTGTCGAGCAGGATCACCTGCACACGCGCGCCTTCGGGGCCGGTGATGCTGCTTTCATAGACACCCGGGCGCGAGCGGACGGCATCGGACGAGGCCCAGAACGTCTCGAACAATTCCTCGCCCCAGCGCCGGAACGGGAAATTGCCGCCGGCATCATTGAGGCCGTAATCGTGATCGTCCCACGTCGCCATCATCGGGAATTTGGCGCGGAATCCGGTGAATTCGGGGTGCGAGGCCTGCAGGGCATAGGCCGAACGCAGGCTTTCAAGGCCCGCATCGGCATCCCAGCCGTTGTCGCCGTAAACATTGTCGCCGATCATCAGGAACAGCTGCGGGTTCTGCGCGGCGATCTGCGCCCACATGTGCTGCGGGGCGTTCTGGTGGTTGCAAGATCCGAACGCGATACGGGTCAGGCGCGTCGCGGGGGCGAGCGCGGGGTTCGGCCCTGCCACCGGCATCACCACCTGCTGGCGCAGTCCTTCGTAATAGGGGGCGAGCAGCTGGTCGGGTGTCATGCTGACCGCGACCGGGGCGGTGCGCGCAGGTGCCGGTTCATCCTCGTGCGCCATGATCGGGGCGGCCATCAGACCGGCGGCGGCAAGGGCAGTGGCGGCAAGCAACGAAAGGCGCATGTCAGGGCTCCTCATGGGGTGTCGTTTCAGGGATCTTGTGGCCATGCTCCGTGACAGAACTATGGCAGCAGGGGAAGCCTGTCAGAGCGGCGGGAGCTGGCTGAAATCGGTCAGCGCGGCATCACGCAGTCCCCGCCAGACATTGCGCGCCTGCACGGTCTCGGCCACGTCATGGACGCGCAGCAGGTGGACGCCCGCCTCCATACCCTTGAACGCGAGGGCGATTGACCCGGCGACGCGGCGGTCGGCGGGTTCCTCGGACGACAGCGCGCCGATCATCCGCTTGCGGCTCGCCCCCAGCATGATCGGGCTGCCAAGCGCGTGGAACAGCGGCAGGGCGTTCATCAGCGCGAGGTTATCGCCCAGCGATTTGCCGAAGCCAATGCCGGGATCGAGGATGATGCGATCCTCGCCGATGCCTGCTGCGATGGCCTTGGTGCGGGCGGTTTTGAGGAAATCGAACACCTCGCTCACCACATCCGCATATTGCCCGCCTGCGTGCAGATCCTCGCCCGCTCCGGGGGCGTGCATCAGCACCACCGGGCAACCGTTTGCGGCCACCACCTCGATACTGCGCGGGTCATAGCGCAGGGCCGAAACGTCGTTGGCCATATGCGCGCCCGCAGCCAGAGCCGCAGCCAGCACGCCTGCGCGGCGGGTATCGATGCTGATCGCGGCGCCCATGCTGGCGCAATATTCGATCGCGGGGACAACCCGGCGGATTTCCTCGTCCTCGAAGGTGGCCGCAGCGCCGGGACGCGTGCTTTCCCCGCCTATGTCGATGATCGCCGCGCCTGCCTCCAGCATGGCGGCGGCGTGGGCGCGGCCGGCTTCGACAGCGTCGTACTGGCCGCCGTCGGAGAAGCTGTCGGGCGTCACATTGAGGATGCCCATCACCTGCGGCTGGTCGAGCCGCACGGTGCGGCTGCCCATTTGGAGCGGGGCGTGGCTTTTGCGCAGGTTTGCCCATTGCGCCGCCGCATCGTCGGCCAACGGGCTGCCAAGGCGCGCGATAGCGGCCTCGATCTCGCGTGACGCACCAACAATCCGTTCGGCCACGGCACCGCCCTTGCGCACGACCAGCGCAAATTCGCGCGCATAGGCCATGCTGCCGCCCAGCCGCACCGCCTCGCCCTCCACGGCCTGCGGGCCGGAGACAAGCGTCAGCGGGTGGAGATAGACCGCGTCACCCATGGGCTGCGATCAATCCTCGGCAGCAAGCAGATAAAGCTGGCGCGCCGCGTCGATCGGCTGCACATCGCCGCCGGTTTCGTAGTGCCAGAAGGCCCAGCCGTTGCAGCTTGGCGCATTCTGCAACTCCTTGCCGAGCCCGTGGATCGATCCGGACATTTTTCCGTTCGGGCCCTGCCATTCAAGGCTTCCATCCGTACGCACCGTGGCGATCCAGCGACGCTTCTTGTCGAACACCTGTGTTCCTGGCGGGATCAGTCCAGCCTCGACCACCGCACCGAACGCGACCTTGGGCGCAGTCCGCGCGCTTTGCATCGTTGTGAGCGCGCTTTCATCCAGCGGCAGCTCTTTCTCGATGCGCTTCATCGCGACTTCGCGGTAGAAATCCTCACGCTCGCAGCCGATCCATTCGCGGCCCAGCCGCTTGGCCACCGCTCCGGTGGTGCCGGTGCCGAAGAACGGATCGAGCACCACGTCGCCCTTCTCGGTCGTCGCCAGCAGCACGCGATAAAGCAGCGCCTCGGGCTTCTGGGTCGGGTGGGCTTTCTTGCCGTTTTCCTTCAGCCGCTCGGCCCCGGCGCAGATCGGCATCACCCAGTCAGAGCGCATTTGCAGCTCGTCATTCAGGGTCTTCATGGCGCGGTAATTGAAGTGGTAACGCGACTTCTCGCCCATGCTCGCCCAGATCAGGGTTTCATGCGCGTTGGTGAAGCGGGTGCCGCGGAAATTGGGCATCGGGTTGGTCTTGCGCCACACGATGTCATTGAGGATCCAGAAGCCCAGATCCTGCAGGATGCTGCCGACGCGGAAGATGTTGTGATAGCTGCCGATGACCCACAAGGCGCCATCGGGCTTGAGCACACGCCGCGCTTCGGTCAGCCATTCGCGGGTGAATTTGTCATACACCGCCATGCTGGCAAACTGGTCCCAATGGTCGGTCACAGCATCGACATGGCTGCCATCGGGCCGGTTCAGATCGCCGCCGAGCTGAAGGTTATAGGGCGGATCGGCGAAGACGAGATCGACGCTGGCAGTGGGCAACGAACGCATCGCTTCGATGCAATCGCCGGGCAGGATGCGGCTGAGCGGCAGATCGGGCGCGCGCGCAGTTTCCTGCGTTTTTACAACGCTTTTCGCCCGCGACTTCACCTTTTCTATCACGCTCACCGTCTTTATCCCGCCTGTTATGCTTGCAACTTATCCACAGGCATGAGTCTTTGAAGAGTCCGCGTCAAGCGCCTAATTTTATGGCTGTTATGGTTGACAGGGCGTTAAGACCGCAAGGCATGGGCGGAACGAAGCAAGACCGGCACAAGATGTAGAGTCCGCGTCCCCGCGGGGGACTCGATATGCAGCGGTGTGGCGTGGAGGACTCACCTCGCACGACATCAATCCCGCAAAATTCCGATCAAAGCAGGTTGGCCTGCGCCACTGGCGCAAAGCTGCGGCGGTGGAGAGGGGTGGCACCATGCACCCGCAGCGCCTCCATGTGTTCCGCCGTGCCGTAGCCCTTGTTCCGTTCCCACCCGTATTGCGGGTGCGCGGCGGCGGCTTCCAGCATCATCCGGTCGCGCCATTCCTTGGCAATGATCGAGGCGGCGGAAATGCACGGTTCGATCCCGTCCCCGCCCACAATCGCACGCGCCGGCCAGCACCAGTCGGCGCAGCGCCCATGCGGGGTCATGTTGCCGTCGATCAGCACTTCTCCCGCCTCGCATCCGAGCGCAGCGGTCAGGCTGGCGACCGCCCGGGTCATGGCCAGCATGGTCGCCATGAAGATGTTGACCCTGTCGATCTCGTCCGGCTCGACCACGGCGACCGCCCAGCCGCAACTGCCCCGGATCGCTTCGTCGAGCACAGCGCGGCGTTTCGCGGAAAGGCGCTTGGAATCGTCGAGCCCCGAAGGTATCGCCCGGCCAAGCACAACCGCCGCGGCCACCACCGGCCCGGCCAGTGGCCCGCGGCCAGCCTCGTCCACGCCGATGACGAGCGTTTCGCCTGCGTGTCTGAAACCCGGAGTGACCCCTAGCATGATCCGTTCTGCCCGACTGCTCGCCGTTCTTTCCGCTTCCGCTCTGGCGCTGGCAAGCTGCGCGAACGCCGAAACCGGGGAAACCGCGCCCGCTGCCGCTGCAAAGGGGACGCCTTTCGCCGTCACCGAAGTCGCCACCTTCGAGGAGCCTTGGGCCATCGCCTTTGCGCCCGGCACCGCCCTGCTGTTCGTGACCGAGAAGGCCGGGACGGTGAAGATGCTCGACACGAAAAGCGGCGCGATCGGCACCGTCACGGGTGCGCCGAAAGTGGACTATGGCGGTCAGGGCGGTTTGGGCGATATCGCTTTCCTTCCCGCCGAGGCTAACGGGCCAATCAATGGCCGCACGATCTATCTGAGCTGGGCCGAAGCGGGCGAAGGCGACACGCGCGGTGCGGTTGTCGGCAAGGGCAAATTGGCCTGCCCTGCGCCCACCACCTGCGCAATCGAAGGCCTTGCCGTGATATGGCGCCAGACCCCCAAGGTTGCGGGCAAGGGCCACTTTTCGCACCGCATCAGTGTCTCGCCCGACGGCCAATACCTGTTCGTCGCCAGTGGTGAACGCCAGAAAATGCAGCCCGCGCAGGACACCACCAATACGCTCGGCACCATCGTGCGTCTCAACCTCGACGGTACGCCGGCTGCGGGCAATCCGATGGCAGACAAGGGCGGCGTGACCGCGGAAATCTGGTCGTACGGCCACCGCAACATTCTGGGCATGGACTGGGATGCGAGCGGCCGTTTGTGGGAAGTCGAACATGGCCCGGCGGGCGGGGATGAACTCAACCTCGTCAAACCGGCCGCCAATTATGGCTGGCCGATCCGTTCGAACGGCGAACATTACAATGGCGACCCGATCCCGGATCACGATCCCTCGGACGGCTTTGCCCAGCCCGCCCTCACCTGGACCCCGGTGATCGCGCCCGGCGATATGCTGTTCTACACCGGCGACATGTTCGCCGCGTGGAAGGGCCACGCGCTGATGGTTGGTCTTGGCAGTCAGGCGATTGTCGATGTCGCGATTGACGGAGAGACAGCACGCGAAGTCACTCGCCACGAATTCGACAACCGCCTGCGCTCGATCGCGCAAGGCCCGGACGGCGCACTGTGGATCGCCCAGGACGGCAAGGGCGCCAAGGTGCTGAAACTCACCGCCCAATGACAGCAGCAACAGCAACGCTGATCCCGCTTGAGGCGGTTAACCCGGCTATGGTCGAGGAAGTGCTCGATCGTGCGTTCGGGCCGGATCGTCATGCGCGCACGGCGTATCGCATCCGTGAAGGGATGCCGTGGCTGCCCGGCCTCAGCCTCGCCGCACTGGACGAGGACGAGATGCTGGTCGCCACGATCCAGTGCTGGCCGATCGGGTTGCAGACCAAGCAGGGACAGGTGCCGCTGGTGATGGTCGGCCCCGTGGCGGTGGTTCCGGAACGGCAGGGCGAAGGCTTCGGCGTGGGCCTGATGAGCGCGATGATCGCCGAGGATGCGCGGCTGGCCGCCAGCGGTGGGCGTGCGCTGCCTCAGGTGCTGATCGGCGATGCGGAATATTACGGGCGCTGGGGCTTTTCCGCGGCGCTCACGGGCGGCTGGCGCTGCCCCGGCCCTTATGAGCCGCACCGCCTGCTGGCGCGCGGCCATGGCCTTGCCGCCATGCCGGCCGAGGGCATGCTGGGGCCGTGGGAGGGTCAGGGGCAATAACCTCTTCACCTCGCCCCGCCCATCTGCCATCCCGTCAGCAATGCCCTACGAACCGCCCCCCTACCTCGCCAGCCTGACGCTCACCGAAATCGCGGCGCTGGTGGCTGACCGCAAGCTGCCCCCGGTCGAAGGCTGGGCGCCGCAGGTGATCGGCGAGAGCCACATGCGCATCGCTGCCGACGGGACGTGGTTCCACGAAGGCGGCGTGATCCGGCGCGAGGCGATGGTGCGTGCCTTTGCAGGCCTGCTCACGCGCGATGCAGCGGGCCATCACTGGCTGGTGACCCCGTTCGAAAAGCTCAGCATCGAGGTGGAAGACGCCGCCTTTATCGCCACGGATTGCGTGCGGGCGGATGACGCGCTGGCGTTTCGGCTCAACACCGACGACATCGTGATCGCCGGGCCGCAGCACCCCTTGCGCGCGGCAGGCACGCCGGAGGAACCGGCGCTTTATCTCCACGTCCGGCGCGGGTGCGAGGCGCGGCTCAATCGCTCGACATGGACACAGCTTGCCGACATCGCGCTGGCCGAGGGTGCCGAGGACAACGGCTGGCAGGTCGCCAGTCAGGGCGCGACCTTCCGCCTGCTGCCATGAGCCTTTACGAACCCCTCGCCCGCGCCTTTGCGCAAGGCCACGCGCGCGAGATCCCCGATCTGCTGAGCGATGCGCATTTCGCCCATGATGGCCGCGCCACGCCTGCCGCGGTGCTGATCGCGATCACCGATGTGGCCGATGATCCGCAGGTGATCCTCACCCAGCGCCCCCGCGCGATGCGCGATCACCCGGGACAGGTCGCCTTTCCCGGCGGCAAGATCGATCCGGGCGAGGACGCCATCACCGCCGCCCTGCGCGAAGCCGAGGAGGAACTCGCCTTGCCGCGCGAGGCCGTGCGCGTGATCGGCACCAGCGATATCTACCACACCGGCACCGGCTTTCTGGTGACGCCGGTGGTGGGCGTGGTGCCGCCCGGCCTCACCCTCACCCCCAACCCCACCGAGGTCGAAGCGTGGTTCGAAGCGCCGCTTTCGATGCTGCTCGATCCCGCCAGCTGGACAGCGCATGAGGCGTATTGGCGCGGGGCCAACCGGCGCTATCTCGAACTGGAATGGCAGGGCTTCCGCATCTGGGGCGTGACGGCGGCGATCATCGCCAACCTGTCGCGGAGGATCACACTAGAGGCTTTGCGCGATGCTGCGTGATCTGCGCGAGGCTGATTGGACGCGACGCGCAGGCCTTGCCGCGCTGACCGCAGCGCTTGGCGCTGACAAGATCCGCTGGGTCGGCGGCGCAGTGCGCGATGGGTTGCTGGGCGTTGCCGTCCACGATGTCGATTGCGCCACCCTGCTTATGCCCAAGGACGTGATCGCCCTGTGCGGCAAAGCGGGCATCCGCACCGTGCCAACCGGGATCGAGCACGGGACTGTCACCGCGATCCTCAAGGACGGCCCGGTCGAAGTCACCACCCTGCGCCGCGATGTCGCGACCGATGGCAGGCGCGCCACCATCGCCTTTGCAAGCGACTGGCCCGAGGACGCCGCGCGGCGCGATTTCACTATCAACGCGCTTTACGCCCATCCCGAAACGCTGGAGATTGTCGACTTCTTCGGCGGGCTAGGCGATCTCGCCGCGGGCCGCGTGCGCTTCATCGGGGATGCACGCCAGCGGATCGCCGAAGATCACCTGCGCATCCTGCGTTACTATCGCTTCCAGACCCGCTTCGGCGCTGCGCTGGACGAGACGGCGGAGGACGCCTGCGCTGACCTTGCCCACACGCTGAAAGGCCTCAGCCGGGAACGGATTGCGGCGGAATTGCTCAACCTGCTGGGCCTGCCCGACCCGCACCCGACAATTGAACGGATGCGCGCACGCGGGGTGCTGGGGGTGATCCTGCCCGAAGCGTGCAAGGCGCAGGTGGCGGCGCTGGCCCGCTTGATCTCTGCCGAAAGCGCGCAAGGCATTGCTGCCGATCCGGTCCGGAGGCTCGCTGCGCTGCTGCCACCCTCGTCCGAGGTTGCCGAGACCGTGGCAGCCCGCCTGCGCCTGTCGAAAGCCCAGCGCACCCGGCTGGTCAGCGCCGCCGAGCGCACGGCGAGTGACGCAGCCGATCCCAAGGCGCTGGCCTACCGCCTTACCCCGCCACTCGCGATTGACCGGCTGCTGCTGGCAGGCGCGGATGCGCGCGTGCTGGATGGCTGGAGCGTGCCGGTGTTTCCGCTCAAGGGCGGCGCGATTGTGGCGCGCGGGATAACCGCCGGGCCGGAGGTGGCCAAATTGCTCCAACTGATCGAGCGGCGCTGGGTGGCCGAGGGTTTCCCCTCAGCCGACCGGGTGAACCAGATGCTCGCCGAGGAATTGGGGACGAGCGCTTTCCGCTTCGATTAATCGAAGCGGTTGCCTTTCGGGAAGCCCTGCGGTGGCATCCGTCCGGCAGCGCCGCGCGCGACCTTCCACATGCGGATCTCGGTCTCGGTGCGGGTGCGCTCGCCCGATCCGCCCATCTGCCAGCTGAGGCCGTCCGCCAGCACAAAGGTGATCGCGTCCGACATTCCGCCATCCCGGTAGCGCTGCAACTGCACCCCCTGTCCGCGCGTCATCACGGGCAGTTCTTCCAGATTGAACACCACCAGCTTGCGATTGTCGCCGACGCAGGCGACGTGATCGTGCGTTTCGGCGATCGGACGGATGACTTGCAGCCGTGCGCCGTCCTTCAGGTTCACCACCTGACGGCCTTTGCGGGTCTCGGCCAGCAGCTCGTTCATCTCGGCGACAAAGCCCTTGCCGTGGCTGGAGGCGAGCAGCAGCCGCCCGCCCGGACGATGCACCATCATCGCGCTGACACTGGCATCGCTTTCCAGATCGACCATCGTGCGCACCGGCTCGCCAAAGCCGCGCGCGCCGGGCAGCTTGTCGCAGCCGAGCGTGTAGAACCGCCCGTCTGACGCGGCGAGCAGCAGCTTGTCGGTGGTCTGCGCATGGAGGATGAAGGCAAGCGCGTCGCCCTCCTTGTATTTGAACTCCTGATCCAGCGGCACATGGCCGCTTGCCGCGCGGATCCAGCCCTTCTGGCTGAGGATCACAGTGACCGGCGCCTTTTCGATCATCGCGTCCATCGAGAATTCGACCGTCGCGGCCGCCTCGGCAATCAGCGTGCGGCGCGCGCCCAGCGGGGTATCCTCGGCATAGGCCTTGCGAAGGTTGCGCAGATCGCGCTTCAGCCGGGTGCGCTGCTTGGCCGGGCTTTCCAGCAGGGCCTGCAATTCCGCTTCCTCGGCCAGCAGCGCGTCCTGTTCCTTGCGCAGCTGCATTTCCTCCAGCTTGCGCAAGGACCGCAGCCGCATGTTGAGGATCGCTTCGGCCTGCACATCGCTGAGGTCAAACTCGGCGATCATCACCGGCTTGGGCTCGTCCTCGGTGCGGATGATGGCGATCACCCGGTCAAGGTTGAGGTAGGCGATGATATAGCCGCGCACCAGTTCCAGCCGCTTGGCAATCTGGGCCAAGCGGTGGCGCGAACGGCGCTGGAGGATGTCGATCTGGGCGAAGGTCCAGCTTTCCAGCAGCTCCTTCAGCCCCATCACCATCGGCGTGCGGCCAAAGCCGGGGCGTTCGTCGAGCACGTTGAGGTTGAGGCTGAACCGGGTTTCGAGGTCCGTCAGCTTGAACAGGCTTTCCTTGAGCAGCTCGGGATCGACGTTGCGGCTTTTGGGGACGATCACGATGCGGATCGCCTCGTCGCTTTCGTCGCGCACGTCTTCAAGGATCGGCAGCTTGCGATCGGCGATGGCGGCGGCGATCTGCTCGATCAGCTTGCCCTTGGGCACCTGATAGGGAATTTCCGAGATGACCAGCTGCCACTGCCCGCCGCCCAGCCGCTCGATCCCGGCGGCGATGTCGTCAGGCTCCTTGGCCTCGGGCGCGTGGAACCGGCCACGCAGGCGGAAAGACCCGCGTCCGGTGCGATAGGCTTCGGTGATGGCAGCGGCGCTGTCGACCACCTGACCGCCGGTGGCGAAATCGGGGCCGTGGAACAGCTCCATCAGCCGTTCGTGGGTGACGGACGGGTTGTCGATCAGCTCCAGGGTGGCGTCGATGATTTCCGCGACATTGTGGCTGGGGATGCTGGTCGCCATGCCGACCGCGATCCCGCTCGCGCCATTGGCGAGCAGGTTGGGGAACAGGCCGGGGAAGATGACCGGCTCTTCCTCCTCGTTGTTGTAGGTCGGGATGAAGTCGACCGTGCCTTCGTCGAGCCCCGACATCAGCTCCATCGCCGTGCGGGTCAGGCGGCATTCGGTGTAGCGATCGGCGGCGGCATTATCGCCGTCGATATTGCCGAAGTTCCCCTGCCCCTCGATCAGCGGGTAGCGCAAGCTGAACGGCTGGGCGAGGCGGACGAGCGCGTCGTAGAGCGCGAGGTTCCCGTGCGGGTGGTACTTGCCCATCACGTCGCCGACCACGCGGGCGCATTTCTTGAAGGCAGAGTCGGGCGTCACCCGCAACTGGCGCATCCCCCACAGCAGGCGGCGGTGCACCGGTTTCAGCCCGTCGCGCAGATCGGGCAAGCTGCGCGCGGTGATCGTCGAGAGCGCATAGACCAGATAGCGCTCTGACAGCGCGGCATCGAAGGGGGCATCGACGATCGCGTCGAAGCTGTCTTCGGGTTCCTTGGGCAAGACGGGATCGGACATGGCCCCCGTCTAGCAACCCGCGCCGCGCCGAGGGAGAGGGGTTTCCACAGGGTTGAAAGTCGCCGGATTGTGGCGCCCGCCTCAGAATGTGGCGGAAATGCGGTTTAATTATGGCGAAAATAAGGCATCATCGCGGCGAGGCTGATGCGGGCAACGCGAGTCGCGCCCCGCCGCTCGGCTTCACGAGGAGAGAGAAACATGCGTAAGCCCTTGATTCTTGCTGCCACCGCCACCTTGGCCCTTGCTGCCTGCAGCCGCGCCGACACCGACCCCGCCGCCAGCGAGGCCGCCGACATCGCCGTAAATGAGGCAGTCTCGGCCGAACCTGCCCCCGCCGACGCCGCACAGTCGAACCCCGCCCTGCCCAAGCTCGATTCCATCCCGGTCAACCTGCCGCAGCTGGCCTATGTCTATGATTTCCGCTGGCGCATGGCAGCAGACCAGATCGGCGGGCTCCAGCGCCGCCATGCGTCCCTGTGCGAACAGCAGGGGCCGGCGGTGTGCCAGATCATCGGCATGACCAAGACCGGCGAGCTTGAGGGCGAGGTTGCGGGCCAACTCGAAATGGCGGTCGCCACCCGGCAGGCGCGGGCGTTCGGCGCGCTGCTGGAGGATGAGGCGCTGGATGCCGGGGCAGAGCAGGTCGCCGCCGAAATCGCGTCGGAAGAACTCTCCAAGCAATTGGTCGACACCGAAGCGCGGCTGGAAGCCCGCACAGAGCTGCGCGACCGGCTCAAGGAGGTGCTGCGCACCCGCAAGGGCAGTGTCGAGGATCTGATCGAGGCCGAACGCAGCGTCGCCGCCGTCAACGAGGAGATCGATCAGGCGCGAAGCTGGCTCAAGGAAATGGAAGGCCGCGTCGCTTACAGCCGCGTCACCGTCCACTACGAAACCGGCACGCCGGTAGCCCGCGATTTCCTCGGCCCGGTCAGCGGCGCTTTGGGATCGCTGGGAGCAATCTTCGGCTGGATCGTTGCGCTTCTGATCGTGATCGGCGCAGTGGCGCTGCCGCTTGGCGGGGTCTGGTGGGGCAGCCGGGTAATCCGCCGCCGCCTCGCCGACCCTGCGCCTGGCCCGCAATAGGCCCGCAGCATCGGCCTACCGCGCGCTGCTCCCGCTTGGCCTTGGCGGGCGGAACATTGCAGCGCGCGGGCGGCTAGTCCCGTGGTCAACCACCACAGGAGACCCCCATGCAGCGCGTCCTTATCATCGCCACCGACGGCTTCGAGCAATCCGAACTGATGGAGCCCAAGCGCCTGCTCGAAGCGGCCGAGGCCTAGGCTACATCCGGCGCGCGTCGCTGCTGTCTTTGGGCACGCTGACGCTGAGTCCGTCCAGCGCCGCCGTCACCTCGATCTGGCACGACAGGCGCGAGGTGCGGCGCGCGCCGGCGGCGAAATCGAGCATGTCCTCCTCTTCCTCCGAGGCAGGCGGCAGGCGGTCGAACCATTCGGGCGCGACGATCACGTGACAGGTCGAACAGGCCATCTGGCCTTCGCAGGTGCCTTCCAGCGGCAGCCCTGCCGCTTGCCCTGCGCGCAGCAGGTTGTCGCCCG
>Ga0209812_10001829_pt1 | contig 13669 bp, 16 predicted proteins | sample JI71714BDNA_FD_187502 | JGI IMG/M metagenome (GOLD analysis project Ga0209812, IMG submission 187502) | Wastewater effluent complex algal communities from Wisconsin, to seasonally profile nutrient transformation and Carbon sequestration -... | ecosystem: Engineered > WWTP > Effluent > Algae...
GGAAGTCATGGCCGGCCATACCCTGGACGGATCGTTGAACTGCCAGTAAATAACCGTAGCAGCGGCAATCGCCAGCACGATATAGGTAAAATACCGGCTGAGCAGGTGTACAAATGATTTGGTATTGATCTCCTCCTGCTCTTTGAATTCATCCCGGTTCCAGAGTTTGGTCAGGTAACTCTGCGTCACTTCTTTTACTACCAGGATCTCGATATTGCCTTCGGTCTGTTTACCTCCGGCATATACGATTTCCCCTATCTCTTTTTGTACTGGCAGCGATTCGCCGGTTACAAAACTATAATCAATAAAAGCCTTACCCCTTGTCAGCAAGCCATCAGCGGGAATCAGCTCTTCATTATGGATCAGCAGGGTGTCACCGGGTTTGATATCCGGTAAGGCAGTTGGCGTCTCTTTCCCCTCTTTTAATACAGAGATTGCGATCGGGAAATAAGAAGTATAATCTCGTTCAAAGGATAACTGGCGGTAGGTTTTGTCCTGCAGGATCCGGCCGGCCAACATAAAGAAAACGATGCCCGTCATGGAATCAAAATAACCACCACCGGTCCCGCTGATGACCTCATAGGCGCTCCGGATAAAGGTGATGATTACCGCCAGGGCAATGGGGGCATCTATATTGAGAAACTTATGCTTCAGGCTTTTCCAGGAAGAAATATAAAAGGGTAAGGCCGAATACAATAATACAGGGATCGCCAGTCCGAAATTGGCCCAGCGGAAAATGGTGAGCAATCCTTTTTCGCTGGCATCAATACCCAGGTACTCCGGGAAGCTCATCAGCATAATATTACCAAAGGCAAAGCCGGCCACCCCGATCTGGTAAACCATACTTCTGTCGATAGCCGGCCTTTTTTCTTTGAGGTCATTCAGGCTGATATAAGGTTCATAACCGATATTGGTCAGGGTTTCTGCCACGCTCCGCAGACTGGTTTTATCCTTGAGGAAGACGATATCGGCTTCTTTTCGTGTAAAATTGACTTTACTGGACACAACCCCCGGGTTTAGCCGGTGCAGGTTTTCGAGCAGGTAAAGACAGGAACTGCAGTGCATCTGGGGCAGGTAAAAAGTGATATGGACCTGCTTTTCATCTTCAAAACTGATCAGTTGTAATTGTATTTTCTCATCATCCAGAAAGGCGAACTTGTCATGCCGTACCCGCACCCGCTGATTGATTCCCGGATTGTCGTTAAGGTTGTAATACTCACAGAGTTCGCTCTGGTTAAGGATCTGGTAAACCATTTTGCAACCATCACAACAAAACACTTTTTCAGCCATCCTGATCTTTGTATTCAGGCAGGTTTCCCCACAGTGGTAGCAATGAATTTCCTGTTCAGTTATAACGGAGGAGGACATAATAGGTGAAAAAATGTTGAAGTTGCTAAAATAGCCGCAGAACCCGGAGCAGGGCCTGAGAAAGTTCACCCGGCAAACTGATTTTTATCAAAACGTTGGTTTTGCCTATTTTGCACCAGTTTTAGCAACAAAAAAACCAACCGCACTATGCCGCAAAGAACGATTCTGATTATCGATGACAATGAAGATATCCGGGAGAATACTGCTGAAATCCTCTCCCTTGGGGGGTACAAGACCCTGACGGCCGAAAACGGGAAAAGAGGGGTGGAAGCTGCTTTACTGGAAAAGCCAGACCTGATTGTCTGTGATATTATGATGCCGGAACTGGATGGTTATGGGGTACTTCACCTGCTTCGGAAGAATCCGGAAACCGAAAATATTCCCCTGATCTTCCTGACAGCCAAAGCAGAACGCAGTGATCTCCGCAAGGGAATGGAGATGGGTGCTGATGATTATATCACGAAGCCCTTTGAAGAGATTGAGCTGATGAATGCCATCGAATCCCGGCTTAAGAAATATGAAGTACTCCAGAAAAATTACAATGCAAGCGGAAAAGGCCTGAGCGAACTGGCCAATGATCTCCGGGAATCCGGGATGCTCCAGTTCAACCCCGACAATTATAATTCTGAATTATATACCAAAAAGCAGGTGATATATGCCGAGGGCAAACGCCCCCGTTTCCTGTATTTTCTGGTAAAAGGAAAAGTAAAGGGCTTCAAAACACATGAAGACGGGAAAGAGTATATCACGGATCTGTACAGTGATGGTGATTTTATCGGATACCCGGCCCTTATTGAGGAAAAAAATTATGATGATTCGGCAGTGGCCCTCGAGGATACGGAGATTGTACAGGTGCCCCGCGAAGATTTCCAGCAAATGATTGACGGAAATATTTCAGTGGCATCCAAGTTTATCCGCATCATCACCCAGAATGTAAAGGAAAAAGAAGAGCGTCTGCTGAGCCTGGCCTATAGTTCACTTCGTAAAAGGGTAGCAAAGGCCCTGGTGGATATCCATGGAAAGTTCAATTCCGCGGGCGAAAACAAACCCATCGAGATTTCCAGGGAGGATATCGCTCACTATGTAGGAACGGCCACTGAATCGCTGATCCGAACCCTGAGTGATTTCAAATCGGAAAAACTGATTGAGATAAAGGATGGTAAAATCAGTATCAGCAATATAGAGAAACTGAAGAACCTGTTATATTAATTACAGGGATAAAAGCATTTATAAAAATGAGGCTGTCCGGATCAGGGCAGCCTCTCCTTTTCAGACACATCCTGTCAATTTACAGAGATGCTCTTCACTTTTTTGGGTTGATTGATTTCCAGTTTGGGAATCAATATTTTCAGTTCCCCGTTGTTGTATTCGGCCGCAATTTTCGCGGTATCGCAGTTTTCAGGAAGGGTAAAACTTCTGGACCAGCTGCTGTAGTTGTATTCCCTGCGGTTGAAACGTCCGTTCTTTTCTTCTTTCTCTTCTTTTTCTTTTTCAGCGCTGATGGTCAGCATTTCATCAAAGGCTTCCACCTTAAAATCTTTTTTCTCCATGCCGGGAGCAGCTACACAAAGCCTGAATTCCTTATCGGTTTCGGAAACATTCACAGCCGGTACATTCATGACCTTACCCATGTTGAAAAATTCATCAATCGGGGCGTTGAAGAATTTGTCCATCCAGCCACTGTCAAACAAAGTGGGCCAGGAAGACCTGGGCTTGTCAAGTGCTTTGCTTTCCATATTGATTTTTTAGGGTGAATAATATTGTTGACACCCCAATATCAAGTTCAGCGATCAGGAAAAACAATGATGAATATGAATTTGACCAATGACTTTAATCATTGGTTGCTGCTGGTTAAATGAGTATATTATATGTTTGTGTACGAAGGACGATTACATGTCTTTCCGTTTAAAACTCCGCAATGCCAGCCAAAGGGGCACAATACCCCAGAGAGCCATTATGCCGGCGGTAAAAAGCACCCCGCTGCCACTGCCAAAAAAGTCCTTGTACAAAGCGCCTGTATAGCCCATCAGTGCACTGATATCCATTTTCAGCATGATATAGATCCGGCCCAGGTCAATGGGATTGAGGGCGGATAAGAGTAAAGTGAATTTTTCCATCGGGTAATCACTGAAAGCGAAGAGGGTCAGCAGTACCAGCCCGTCATAGATCAGGGCAAAATAAAACCATAACAAAAGTGCAAAGCCAATACCCCGGGCTTTATCCCTTGAACGTACAGCAGCCAGAAAAGCAATACTGGTGAATACGATCGTGAGGGACGTGCCGGTGAATAATAGTGCAAAACCGGTGGCATCGGGGGCATACAGCAATACCGGCAAACCCACCCCAATCCAGAAAGAAGATAAGAGGGACACACAAACACCGGCATATTCACTCAGCAGGATACGGGTGCGGCTCAGGGGTTGTGACAACATCAGTTCAATAAATTCATAGGAATTATAATAGTGAATGGTGGTGAATACCAGGCTCACCAGGGGCAGCACGATCAATACAATATTGAGCAGGCTGAGCATGGCCTTGCTGCCATTCTCTTCCATACGGAACATGCTGAAAGAAACCAACAACAGGAACAAGGTATAGGCAATGATAATTTTATTTCGCAGGATATCATACAATACATATCGGGATAGCTTCAGCATAACATTCAGTTTAAAGGGGGTTCTCTTTTTTCTGTTCAACAGCAAATAACTGATCAATCCAGGCACTGTTCGTTTCCTGGCCACGCATCAGTTTTGCAATGGCCTTACTTAATTTGATTTCCCCGGTTTCTTCCTGCAAGGTTTCGAGGTCTTTGATAAACTGCAGTTTTCCTTCCTGCAGGTACATGATATGGCTGGTGAGTTCTTCCAGGTCACTTAGTACGTGCGACGTAATCAGAATGAGTTTGTTTTTCTTTTTTTCCTGAATGATTTTTTCTTTCAGGATTTCGGAAGAAAGCGGGTCAAGACCGGCCGTGGGTTCATCCAGAATCAGGATGGGCGGATCAAAGAGAAAGGCCAGTGCCGCACTCACTTTCTGGCGGGTGCCCCCACTGAGGGTGCGCATGGGTTTTTCATAGATCTTTTCGATCTCAAAGCGGGTGAGCAGATCGATATCCACGGATTCTATACCGCGGATTTTTTTCATCATTTCAAAGAGCTGACCCACTTTCATATTGTCCGGGTAGCGGCCTATCTGAGGCATATATCCGATAAACTGACGATAATCCGGATTGCCCGTTACCAAATGGTCTTTTACCCGAATGGTTCCCTTATCGGGCCGCACCATACCCAGGATGGATTTAATCAGGGTGGTCTTACCCGAACCGTTGGGTCCGATCAGGGCGATCACCTGTCCGGCTGTAAAACGAGCCGATATATTTTCCAATACCTGCAGCCGGCGGAATTTTTTGTAAACAGTTTCAATGTGGATCATAAAGAAAGCTTTTTCATCATTGGTTGGTTGTCAAATAAGTTCTCGGGGGTCAGACTGGGAATCGCTTTTTCGGCTTTGTCAAGAAGGCTGACCATAAAACTGCGAAACAGTATTAGTGTGGTGGGATTTTCTTCGACGATCATGGAATACATACTTACCGGGTGATAGGGAATATCACCAATTCCGTCCTTATTCATATCATATCCTTCATACTTGTCCCAGTAATTTTTTTCAAATTTGTTGAGCACCAGCGTTCCGTTGGTGCCTATGTCAAAACTGTTACCCGTAAAATTATTGTGGTGAAAAAAATTATCATCACAACTGGCCTGCACTTTAAGGGCCCATCCGTTATTTTTAAACTGATTTTCCCGGATCTCGATCCGGCTGCTGCCTTCCATATGGATGCCCACGGTGTTTTTTACAAACTGGTTCTGCCGGATATAACTGTCGGTGATATCTTTCAACAGGATGCCATAAGAGGAAGCGCCCCAGTTTTCTTCAAAATGATTTTTCTCCATCCGTACTTTTTTGGAATACATCACGGCCACCCCGGCACCATTATTCCGAAAGGTATTGTTCCGGTAAGTGTCATCATTGGAAAACATAAAATGCAGTCCGTAGCGAATATTTTTCTGGCTCAGGTTATTGCTGATAGTGGAGGCGGTTACAAATTCAAAGTAAATGCCATCCCGATGTCCTTCCACCTGATTGTTTTCAATTACTGCATGGTTTGATTTCCAGAGATGGATGCCATTACCCGTTAATTGTTCAGAAGCCGGGATGCCAAAAATCCGGTTATACCGAACGATGGCATTTACACTATTGGAAATATGGATCGCGAAATAGGCATTGAGGATGGTATTTTTTTCCAGTGTTATATTGGTACAATCCACCAGTTTTATGGAAGCGAAATCGTTCATAGCAGAATACCCGGAATTCCGGAATGTAATACCCCGTACGGTTATGTCCCTGCCACTGATCAGCAGAATCTCATATTTGCTTTCTCCGTCCAGGACAGGATTGTTTTCGCCGAGCAGGGTAAGGGGCTTGGAAATCACCAGACTACCTTCTTTATACAGGCCTGCCTGTAACCGGATGGTATCTCCGGGTCGGGCCATCTCTATGGCTTTCCGAAGGGATTTAACCGGAGCAGCCGTCCCCACGACGATCTGCCCGGCAAACAATCCCAGGGAAATAATCAAACAAAAAAAGGTCAGTATTTTTTTCATTATTGGTCCAGTTTACCAGCCAGTTCTTTCCAGCTCAGTAGTTCACCAGTAAATGTTGCATTCATTTTTTCCGCTTTTTCCCGGCTGGCAAAAGCGGCGACATGACTACCCATCGGACTTTTAACCGAAGGACTCAGGATAAATACGGCCTCCTCCAGGGAAAGAAAATCGTTTTCTTTTTCAAAGTTAATCACCAGTTGCTGGCTGATTTCTTTTGGTTCAAGGGTATTGGATTTCAGAAAATATTGCATACAGGATACATCATCAAATTTGTAGATCTTTCCTTTGGTAGTAATCAGTTCAGTGCCAAATTTCGGATCCATAATTCCCATTTTACAGGTATGGCAATTGTCTTTTCCATAGGCAAAAGGCTCGGGCTTTGTGCTGCAGCTGGTTAATAGCAGAAAGAACAGGCCGTACAGTGTTATGCTAATTGGTTTCATACGATTTGTTTTTTACGGTGACGATACCATTCTGTAAACCAAACAGAGAAAGCGAGCGCAGATGCACCGATCACTACCCAGCCACCTACATCCGGAAAGGAATAAGCATCGAAGTTGAGCAAACGTTTATGGCCGAATAATGGTGGCTGATAGGAGAGTCCCGGAACCTGGATGGCCGCTTTGGGATCCAGGTTATGTCCGTAATCGTAACCCCATTGGTAAAAGTCCCAGACGGCTAATGCACCGCCAATAACAGTCAATATCAGATAATACAACAGGAATTTACGTTTACCTGTAATAGCCACGATCATTCCGAGCAGCATAAAGAAACCTACTACCCACGGGAGATATTTAAATTCAGGAAACATATCCACACTGATATGTTTCATGCCAATATAGTGATTCAGTCCGTTGATGATCTCCACATCGCCGGAAAGCCCGTTGATCCAGATATTCATCATCAACCCTTCCGGGTATTGCGGTGCAAAAAGATCGATCCGCCAGGCGGGAAGGAAAAAGACAGCAATAAGAGCACCAGAAGCAAAGGCAACCAGGATCCGGGACGTGATACTGAGATTATTTTTCATACTGTTTAATTAAAAGACTTCCGGGCACTTGTCCCGGAAGCCATCAGGGAATCATTGAAACGCAAAAGCTGAATTATTTTTTAGCAGGAGGAAGTAATACGCCATCGATCACATGCACCCATCCGTTGGAGCCCCTTACTGAACCAATGATCGTAGCAGAACCGTTGAGTATTGTTTTGCCATCTTTTACAGTAATAGTCAGGTTATCTCCATTCACCATACCTAACGTCATGCCATCGGTGAGGAATTTTAAATCCAGTGCTGAAGTGGTAACATGGTATTGCAGGATATTCTGCAGGTCCGCTTTTTTATCGTCTTTCATTAATCCATCCACCGTACCGGCGGGGAGTTTTTCAAAGGCCGCATTGGTAGGTGCAAAAACAGTGAAAGGACCTGCATTCGCCAGGGAAGTAACCAGTTCCGCCTGCTTCAGGGCAGCGACCAGTGTAGTATGATCAGGAGAGCCCACCGCTACTTTTACCACATCTTTTTGTGATTCATCATCCTGAACCGCTTCCTGTCCGCCAGCAGCGGGGGCATCTGCAGTGGAAGATGCAGTTTCTGTGGATGTATTATTATTGCAGCTTATCATCAGTAATATACTGCTGAAGAGCATCAGGTTAAATATCTTTTTCATAAAAACAGTTTGGGTTGATGAATCAGCGGTCCGGTTTTAAGCCAGACCGCTGATGATGATTATTTGGTGGACGGCGCTCCGGTTGCTGCCGGAGTAGTGGCAGGCAGGTTAGTTCCTGTACTGAAAGTCAACGGTACATTAGAACCGGCCGGACTGACCCGGATATAACCCTGCATTTCCTGATGGAGAGCTGAACAGAAGTCTGTACAGTACATCGGATAAACACCTGCTTTCTCCGGTTTCCAGGCCAGGGTCTGTGTTTCGCCGGGCATGATCAGTAATTCTGCATTGGCGATTCCTTTAACTGCGAAACCGTGTGGTACATCCCAGTCCTGTTCGAGGTTGGTTACGTGGAAATAGACAATATCACCCAGTTTCACGCCTTCAATATTATCCGGTGTGAAATGTGAACGGATGGACGTCATGTACACGTGGATTTCATTTCCTTTACGCACCACTTTGGCATTATCATCTCCCAGTGCCGCATAAGGGTGTTTGTTGTCTTCCAGTTTATAGATCTTCTGGCTGTTCTTCATGATCATGGAAGCCGGAATAGCTTCCGCATAGTGGGGTTCGCCAATAGTCGGGAAATCGAGAATCAGTTTCATTTTTTCTCCGCTGATGTCATAAATCTGCGCACTTTGGGTCAGCTCAGGTCCGGTGGGCAGGTAACGGTCTTTGGTGATTTTATTATAGGCGATTACATACTTGCCATGCGGTTTTGAGGTAGGACCTCCGGGAACTGATAAGTGACCAATAGAGTAATAAGTAGGAACGCGATCCAGCACTTTCAGGTCTTTTACATTCCATTTCACAATTTCGGAGGAAACAAAGAAGGACGTGTAGGCGTTTCCGTTACCGTCAAATTCGGTATGTAAGGGACCGAGTCCGGGTTTCTGTACTTCGCCATGTAAAACGGCTTCATACTTCAAAACAGGAATACCGTCGTATGTACCGTCAAAATTTTTAGCGGCAATGGCGGCTTCAATTTTGGCGAAAGAGAAGACGGGGATCACCGCAGCCAGTTTACCACTGCCTACGATATATTCACCGGTAGGATCGGTATCACATCCGTGCGGGGATTTGGGGCAGGGCATAAAGTATACCATGTCCGGACAATCCTTGGGATCCAGTACGAGCACTTCGTTTTTAATTTCAGAAGTGGCGCTATGGGTAGATTCATTGTATTTGTTGTGGGCATAACGAACCTGTTTTTTCACGCCTTTACCTGCCTTGGCATACTCTTCTGCTTTTTTCCAGTTCACGGCCATGATAAAGTCCTTGTCTTTCTGAGATGCATTTACTTCCAGCAGGGTATTGGCTTTTTCTGAGTTGTAACAACTGAAGAAGAACCAACCGGCTGATCTGCCTTTACCGGCGCGGGCCAGGTCAAAATTGATACCGGGAGTGGCAATCTGGAAGGATACATTCATTTCACCGGAGGTCTTATCAATCCCGATAAAGCTGACAGTTCCTTTGAAATTTTCTTTATATGTATTAATCGGCACATCCTGGTTGTCACCCATTGGCACACTGAAACGGGTACCGGCTACCACATATTCGGAATTCTCCGTAATAAAAGGAGAAGAGTGGTTACCTGCACTGTTGGGGATCTCGATGATTTCAACAGTACGGAATGTTTTCAGGTCAATCCGCGCGATACGCGGGGTGTTATTGGCATTACCAAAAACCCAGCGACCATCGTGTTCACTTTTTGTCTCAGAAAGGGAAATATGGTGCAGGTCATCCCAGGGTACAAAACCATGAGAAGTGTTCAGCATGGGTTTTGTTTCTTCACTGTAGCCCCATCCTTTTTCAGGATCTACAGAGAATACCGGGATAACGCGGAATAAACGACCGGAGGGAAGACCGTAGACAGACATTTGTCCACTGAAGCCACCGGAAACAAAACTGTAGAATTCATCATATTTACCGGGAGCTACGTATGCTTTAGCCGCATCACCGCCGGCAGCCGATTGGGTACCTTTGGGTTTACAGCTGGTAAGGCCGGAAAAACCAACCGCCAATAAAAGGATGGCCGTCAGTAATTTTAGAAAAGAGTGTTTCATGTTTAATATTTAGCAGTTAAGAAATTGAATGGGAATCCGGTGGTTTTGTTTCATGTATTTTTATTTCTCGCCATCATTGCTGCGCATAAATTCGATTACCTGGCGGGCTTCGTCCTTGCTGATATTCTGATTAGGCATACGCACCAGGCATAGTTCCAGTAGTTTTTGTGCTTCGGGGTCTTTTTCCAGCATCATGTCTACATTGGTGATCATGTTCATGATCCAGATGGGTTGTCTTTTTTTAGTGACACCCAGCCATCCCGGGCCAACCAGTTTTTCTTCAGTCAGGCGGTGACAACTCTGGCATTTCAGTCCATAAGTGGCTTTGCCGGCATCTACCATGGCTTTATCAAGCGGGGTACTTAATGTGATTTCCCCTTCTTTGATTTCTGCACCATGGGTTTCAGGCTGGTCTTTTGCCAATTCCTGGATGTCAATGGGTTTTGGATCTTTTTTTACCCCCTCACTGCAGGAAGTGATAAAAAAGGCTGCCGAAAGCAGCGCGGTGGAAAGAATCAGATTGCGTTTCATGATCTGTTTGTTTTGTTGAGTTAAATGAGGTTGAACCTCTAAAGTTAAAAAAGATATTAATGTCTTTAATGGAGCAAATGTATTTTCGGGAAAAAGATCCGGGTCTGATATATATCAATCTCTTCTGTGATAGTTGTCACCTTTGGGGGTTCAAATATATTCCGGACCAGGTGGGGGGTATTGGTGACCGACATCATTTCTTATATTGATACTTGTCAGTTGCCGCAATAAGTAAACCCGGTACTTTTGCCAATTATTCAAAATCTATGTTTCTTTCAAAATCATTCGGATATGCCCTTCGTGGGGTGCTTTACGTAGCCCTGATCCAGCAGGAGGGTAGAAAAGTGCAATTGGACGAGATGGCGGAAAAACTGAAAGTCCCCCGACATTTTCTCGCCAAAATCATGAAAACAATGGTAAAAGAGGGAATTCTACATTCCATCAAGGGACCTTATGGTGGTTTTTCGTTGAATGATCATACATTAAAATCAAAAATAATACAACTGGTCAAGATCACCGACGGGGTGGAACAATTCAATAACTGTGTGTTGAGCCTGCGTAAATGTAAAAGCGACAATCCCTGTCCGCTGCATTATCAGATGTTAAAGCTGCGGGATGATATGCTGGCTGAGTTTTCAGCTAAAACGCTCGGCGACCTGTTGGATGAAAAAAATCCGGACTTTATCCGGAGTATATCCACCCTGGCTTAATCTTCCAGGAAATCATCTAATTCTCTTCTTTCTTTTTTGGTTGGCCGGCCGATCTTGCTTCTCCTTTTGCCAGTATGAAAGGTTGCGGCCTGGTACTGGATACGTTGCAGTTCTTCTTCGGGGGTAATATCGATATAGTATTTGATGGCTTCCGCATAGGCCATCCGGTTATGCAGCAAGCCCGTCACTTTGATCCGCCAGCGTTTGGCTTCGGTCTTTACCTCATATTCATCCCCCACGCTTACACTCCTGGCCGGTTTGGCGGCATTTCCATCATATTTCACTTTGCCACTCTCGCAGGCAGCGGAGGCGGCGCTTCTGGTTTTGAAGAGGCGGATGGACCAGAGGTATTTGTCGAGACGGAGTTTTTCGGAAGAAGTCAAAAGTCAAAATTAAAAAGTAAAAAAATGAACAGTCAGTAAAGCGGGACTCGTTTCACGGTTCAGTCCTTTTTTTCCAACTCAAATAAATCCTCCACTTTTTTCCTGAAGATCATGGCCAGTTTTAATGCCAGGATCGTAGACGGAACATAGCGGGATGTTTCCATGGCAAAGATAGTTTGCCTGGACACACCAATGGCGTCGGCCAGTTCCTGTTGGGTCATTCCCTTCTCTGTTCGCAAATCTTTTACCTTGTTTTTCATTACTCCCGGGTAACCCTGTTTTTAATATGAAGAATATAGTTGAACCGTATAATATAGGACAGCCAGAAAAGTAATATAGCACCCGCCAGCAAAAGCATAAATGCCGATTCCCCGCCGGGCTCAAGGGAGAAGATGGCCATCACTAAAAAAAGCAGGACAAAGAATAACAGCTGGAAAAGGGCTGCGAAATGAAAACTTTCCAGCCGGATATGTCGAATAAACTCATCTTCCTTTTTTTCTTTGGAGAATATCAGGAAGTAAATGCCAGCCAGGAATGAAAAGAATCCGGTAATCAGGATCAGCTGAAAGCCAGGCCGCCTGAAGTGCAGAGAGGTTAATAGCGTATTAAATAATCCTGACTGCCCGCCAACCCAAAGAAACAATCCCAGCGGGAGAAGCAACATCCCCATTTTTTTAAACCGGTGAGGTAAAAGGAATTTCATCATAAAGTTCTTATTTAATTTACTAATGTAAAGTTTACTTTACACTCTTCCAAATAAAAAAAAGTCAAAACCGGAAGACTGGTCCCATTTTGACTTTTTAATTTTAACTTTTTACTTTCCTTACTCGGCGAAGTACTTATGGAAATAAGGGATCGTTTCAATTCCCTTATAATAATTCTCAATATTGTACTTCTCATTCGGGCTATGCAGATTGTTCCAGTCCCATGCCCATGAACACGATCTTCACGCCCAGTTCTTTTTCAAGAATGGTGCAAATGGGAATACTGCCGCCGCCACGAACAGGGATCGGGGCTTTACCAAACGTGGTTTCTACTGCCTTGGAAGCAGCCTGGTAGCCTTTGCTGTCAATGGGGGTCAGGTAAGGTTCACCACCATGATGCAGTTCAGCTTTCACCGTAACTGATTTTGGCGCGATGGACTTCAGGTAATTGATCAGGATATCCGTGATCTTATGCGTAGACTGGTTAGGCACCAGCCGGGCGGAAATTTTGGCAAAGGCTTTAGAAGGCAATACTGTCTTTGCTCCTTCGCCGGTATAACCTCCCCAGATACCATTCAGTTCGAGGGTAGGACGGATACCGGTTCTCTCATAGGTGGAATAGCCTTTCTCTCCCCACAATTCCTGTACACCCAGCTCGTCCATGTATTCCTTTTCGTTGTAAGGGGCTTTATTCAGCAAAGCTCTTTCTTCAGGTGTCGCTACCAGCACATCATCATAAAATCCGGGTATGGTGATGTGGTTGTTTTCATCATGACAGCTGGCAATCATTTTGGCCAGGATGGTGATGGGGTTGGCTACCGCACCACCATAAGTACCACTGTGCAGGTCGCGGTTGGCGCCGGTCACTTCCACTTCAATATAACTCAGTCCTCTCATCCCCACATCCAGTGAAGGGGTGTCCATACTCAGCAGGGCACTGTCACTGATGAGGATCACATCACATTTGAGCAAGTCTTTATTTGCAGCTACAAAGGGGCCGAGATTGGGAGATCCCACTTCTTCTTCCCCTTCGATCAGGAATTTGATATTGGTGGACATAGTGCCAGTCTGGTTCATGATCTCCAGGGCTTTCACATGCATGTAAAATTGTCCTTTATCATCGGCGGAACCACGGGCAAAAACTTTACCGTCTTTGATCGTAGGTTCAAAGGGGCCGCTATGCCAGAGTTCGATCGGATCCACTGGTTGAACATCATAGTGTCCATACACCAATACAGTGGGTTTGGAAGGGTCAATGATTTTTTCTCCGTAAACAACCGGGTGACCGGCTGTAGGCATGACTTCCGCTTTATCGCAGCCGGCAGCCAGTAAACTTTTCTTTACGGCTTCAGCACATTTCAGCATGTCATCTTTGTTTTCAATTTTGGCGCTGATTGACGGGATGCGGAGCAGGTCCAGCATTTCATTCAGGAAACGTTCATTGTTTTTTTCCTGGTATTCTTTCCATTGTTGTGACATGGGGCTTTTTTTTAGTTGACAGGTTGAGAGATTGACAGGTTGAAAAGTTGGAAAGTTGATAAGTTGACAGGGGAACAGCCGACCGTACATAGTATTA
>Ga0209812_10001830_pt1 | contig 13663 bp, 10 predicted proteins | sample JI71714BDNA_FD_187502 | JGI IMG/M metagenome (GOLD analysis project Ga0209812, IMG submission 187502) | Wastewater effluent complex algal communities from Wisconsin, to seasonally profile nutrient transformation and Carbon sequestration -... | ecosystem: Engineered > WWTP > Effluent > Algae...
TACTGTCTATCAACCACTACATACTATCACTACTGCTATCATTGATGCTTTCTACACTTGCATTGACAAGACTGTCAGTGATGGTGATGTTGAGTTGGTATCACAGTGGTTATCATCACAGAAGATCTCAGCTGACTGTCATGTCAGCGGATCAGTTATCAAGATTACAACAAGATCACCATGGCTATGTCCAATCCACAATCGTGTTCACGAGAATGATAACATGTGGGTAACCAGTGGAAAAGATGCTGTTGTAGTCTATTGCTGTAGAACTACTGATAAGCTACTCAGACAGACTGAGAAAGTAGTGATTACTAGACCAGACAGCAAAAAAGATGAGAGAAAGATATCAGAGATCACTCTACACAAGTTGATCAACTAATGTCAATCTGCTGTCAATCAGTTATCAACTGCAATGGTCTAGAATAATCGCTATCTCAATGTCAATCTCAGATAGCAACTCAGTAGTTATGATACTGTGTTCATCAGATCACAACTAGGATCTGGTAAGAGTCAGAAGTTGGCTGATTACCTCTCTGACTACACTGGTAAGGTTCTCATCGTTTCTCACAGGAAGACATTCACCAGTGACATCTGTTCTCGTTATGGTGGTATCAGTTATAACGACATATCTGGAGCATTATCATTGAATCAACATCGTGTGATCGTATGTCAAGCTGAATCCCTCAGCAGAGTCAGAGGATATCAATCTGCTCTCGTTGTGGTTGATGAACTTGAATCCATCTTGTCACAGTTGAATAATGGTGTTGCTAGGTCTAGTTCTGCACATAAACACTTCGCCAACATCATTCAATCTGCTTCCAAGGTGATAGTGATGGATGGGTTCTTATAGTAGACCACAGTTGATATGATCAACAATATCAGATAGAAGTCATCAACTGTGATTCAGAATACTAACATGCCATATACTGGTAGTCAGATTGATGTCTACAACTACACACCCAGTTGCAATCAGACTGTTGTTGATCAGATCACAACTGCTCTCGTTGACGGCAAAAAAATAGCATGCATGATCACAAGTAAGACATTGATTCATCATGTCATGGATGCTGTCAAGTCATTGAATAAGTCAGTGAAGTGTTATACTGGTGACGATTTTGAGATCACTGACGGTGTCACACATGCTGCTATCAAGTAGAATGACTTGTCAGATGTCACTAATAACTGGCAGTGTGATCTCTTGATCTACTCAGCTACTATAACTGCAGGTGTCAACTTTGATATCAACTGGTTTGATTCATTTATCCATGTGTTTGCAGCTGAGACTTGTGATGCTCTCAGTTTCATTCAAGGCTGCTTCCGTGTGAGACAGTTCGCTGACAAACATCACACTATCTGGCTTCAACACCAGAACACAGTCTATCAACCATGTTCACCACATGACTTGATGATTGATGGTGATGATGCTATCTATAATGCTTCTATTACTGAGTAGTTATTGTTGTGGTTATCAGCTAGAAAGATTGCTCTTGACATCAACAGATCTCAGATTGTGATCAGATCATTGGTTGAACTTGGTTTCCAACTCAACTATCAGGCTGTTGGCCAGAAGTCAACAATGATCAAGTCAACTCATGATGTCTATATGATGTCAACTGTGACTGCTGATGATGTTGAGTTCTACAAGAGAGCTCGTGATGACAAGCAGTTCTTAATCTCAGCTACTCGTGGTCTCACTGCATCACAAGTGAAGAAGATAGTTGCTTGTCTATCACTTGAGATAGATCCAACTCATCAGTTCGGTGAATCAACTGCTAGAGTGATTGAATCGCAGTTGAGTAATCTCAAGTCACTTCACTGGTTGAAGAAGATATCATCAACTATGGATGTCAATGAGTTGTTGTCAGTTGTTGATCTTGATAAGCAAGCTAGATTGGTAGCTCAGTCATCAGTTAAAGCAGTTGATAGAACTAGGTTGAAGAAGTCAGTTATAGAACCAATCAGAGTTCTATCATTGGTGTCACACTTGCTATCACAGCCAGAGTTCAAGTCAACTGACTTACCAGCTGAGATCACTAGTGGTAACAGGCCACTATCACTCTTGAATGCAGCTGCAGTTCTACTTGGTAAAGTCGTGACTGTGACCTCAACCATCAAGTTGAAGAATACTAGAGTTCATACTTATGTAGTTAACAACTTGATAGATACAACTGCTATCTGATGAGTGATAACCATATTTTTTGCCTAACTGATCACCCGTTGATTCTCACAATTGATCACTGATTAGCTATCATAACTGGTAACCAACTGGCTCTCACAGTTGATATCTCAAGTGAGATTTGATTTGTGTGACCTAGAAATGACTACCTACACTATACAACCTAGTCGTCGCAAAGACAAGAAGTTACAGCTGATCACACCTGACAACAAGGTGGTCCACTTTGGAGCAGCTGGTATGAGTGACTATACACTACATCATGATAAAGATCGTCGTGATAGATATCTCAAGCGACATCAGAAAGAGAAAGATAGATGGACAATGACTAAATCCAATCTGACAACACCTGCATTCCTCAGTCGTCATCTACTGTGGGAAGAGAAATCACTAACCAGTGCGGCAAAAAAAGTGGAGAACAAACTTAGTGTTAAGTTGAAGATCAGTCGTTGATCACTGTTCATGATAGATTCTACTGTCATCATTTGTTTGACATATGACATATGACTTCAGTTGACCGTCATCGTAATAGATATGTCTGCGACAGTGAGTTGGTAGTGGTCTCTATTATAACTCACTGGGATTACTCACTGGTTGATCACTTCTTTTTTTGTCAAGCTGTTTAGCGAACTGTCGTTCATCATAGAGTTACTTACCTGTATAACCCAGTTGATAGATGAGATTGATAGCAGTGATGATATCAGTTGGTTTCAGTTATCTGACTTGTGATAGCAGTTGTTGACGATAGTTCCTGTAATCATTATCAACTTCATCTTCTGGTTGTTGTTATCTCAACTGATTGATCTCAGCTATTGTGGCCGCTGGTATTATCTGATAGTTGACATCTTCATCTGCAAACAATCTGTTGAGTTCATCTTGGAATTCAACTGAGTTATCATCCAACGAGTTATCAATCTGACTGACATCATCTGATATCTACTGGTTGATCAGTTGTTGATCACTATTATCTTGAACCAATGACTGACTACTTGATTGAAGTGAATCTGAATGCTATTACATCATCAACTCGCTGAGATCAACTTGTGATGGCCGATTAATATCAACTTGTTATACATACCCAGTTGGTAATGGATTTCTGCCTGAAGTCCAGTTTGGAATCTGTGGTTGGAGTTTTTCCATCTGTTTGAAAAACAACATGTAATCTCATCTGCGAAAACCAACTCAGTTTCAAGCATTCAGGATGTTAGCTATTGCTCCATCCAACTACGGGAAGTCACATATGATAGCAGAGTATGTATCATCACTTGTCAGAGATAAGTGGATTCATCCTAGCCGTATCTTATTATTCAGTAGAACTTGGAAGTCAGATCCAAGTCAATCCAGGTTGATATCACTGTGCAGCAAAAAATATGATCAGTTCACTACTGACAATTGCCACGAATTCATCAACTACGAATTACTGAACACACTGTTTCAGACACAGAAGTAGATCAAAGATGATGGTAGTAGTGAACTTCACCACTGGTTAATCTTGTTTGACGATCAGATATCAGACTCAACTCTGACAGCAAGAAGGAATCCACTCACCGATCTCTACTGTCTTGGACGACATTACAACATCTCAACTGTGATGTCACTTCAGAGCTATAGATCAAGTATGTCATCAGTCTGCCGTAATCAGATGACTATCATTGCTGTCGGCCGATTGAGTTCGGTGTAAGAACAGGAAGACCTACTCAGTCAGTATGATCAGGGTTGCGGTGTGACAAAAAAACAAGCACTACGATAACTCACTGACTGGTATCAAGATGCTATTCAGCAGAATGATAATCATGGTTTCCTCGTGATCCATACTATTAATCAGTTCGGTAACAAGAGGTTACAACGAGGTATGTAATTTGATTATTACTATGATATCTGATTCTGAGTTCAGTTGAAACAATCAATCATGATATCAACTACTGACAAGAAGATATATATCAATTCCAATCTCAGCTCAGTCAACCAAACTGACGACTCATCTTTTTTGGCCAACCTGGGGACTACAATCACAGTCAAGAGATTAGTTCTATCATCGTTCACAACTGATAATCTCTTCTGTAACTTCAATGGTAAGTGGAGTGACTTCTCACTTGAACTTCAGAATGGCACCAAAGTGAACCTCATTGTTAACTATTACTTGACACGAGAGACAATCATTGACTGGTTGAACAATGAGCTATCAGGTTATGAAGTCACAGTTGAAGACATGTCATCTGGTCATTTCCCGAGTTATAATCAGATGCTATACTATGAGTGGTCATAATCAGTTCGCTATCTTGGAGAAGGTTGGAAGAAACTTGGTTTCTCATATGTGGGTAGCAACAAGGTGAGATTCCACGAAGCTACCCAGCTGCCAGATTTCAGTTAGTCATCAGTGATAAACATCAGACTTGACAACTTGAGTAATAACACGGTGATGTCATCATTCGGTGTATTTAGTTTCCAAGTTGTGAACACAGTAGCATTCGGTGATAAAATCGTCTGGAATAGTAACTATCACCCGTCAACCAATCAGATCATCTTACCGATTCAAACTGCAATCAATCAGTTAGCTATCACTTTGCTTGATTGTGATCTCCAACCGCTGAAGACAGTGATAGCTAACCAGAATGATATAGAGACAACGATGTTGTTATCAGTATTTGATCAGTGATTTAACCACTGACTGATCACAGTTGTGTCATCATTTTTTTTGTCAATCTGACTTGTAATCTTGCTGGAAACAGCAAATGTAAGCTATAGCCAGAGACTTACAGCGAATGTAAGTAGCAAAAAAAGAGAAGAGTTACAGATCTTTCCAAGACTGTGTTGGGGTTGAAGTTGAGAATTCATTTGATAAGCCAATGACATATCAGATTACATCAGCTCAAACTCATATCAGTTGTGGTGGTTAATCTAATATTCAACCTGGTAGCAACATTCAGATTCAAATCAGTGACAATGATTCTATACATCACATGGACCGCTATATGATTGTCGGTCAGGTTGATATCACTAATGGATTACTGGAGAATGCTCTCAACCTTATGTATCCAGTCCAGGTTGAACTTGGTAGTTACTCTTGGTAGATGTCACAGATGTAATGGGCTCTTCAGTAGAATACAAACTTGGCAGCCAGAGATGAACTTGAGCCATTTGAAAGAGGTCTAGGTTTACAATTGACTTCTGAGAAGGTTGACACACTTGATGCTGGTGATGCTTATGTGAAGTCATATCTCAGTTACTATAACAAAAAGAAAAGACATGCATCACTTCAGTCAGTTGGTATCAAAGCTGATATGACAACTGGATACAGTTAGAAATTTGCTATACCACTCCACTTACTAATTCCATAGTTGAAAGCAATCGCTGATGACTGTTCTGTCTACACTGGGTTAGGATAGCAGTTGAAGATAAATCTCTAAGTTGCTCAACCAACTGATTGCCTCATGAAGACATCTGGTGAGACTCCAGGTTTCGTGCTCAATAAAGTGTAACTCGTCAGATGTTACTCAAGACTTGATTCAGTTCGTAATGATCTCGTGCTCAAGAATTCAGTTCAGTTGACAGCAGAGAAATACAATTACTACTCAACTTTATTGTCAGCAACTGGAACAACGATCAATGCAGTATACAATGTGAGCAAACATGATAGAGTTAAGCATCTACAATTGAGCTTCAATCCATTGTATTTCAGTGGGGATGATGCTGTTCCGGATGATTTAACAGTAGCAGATGAGAACATATTCACAGCAAGAGTTGATGCTAAAAAGTCACTACTAGCTTATCCACAATGTAATGTTCCGTTACCAATTCGTCAGATAGATATAGAAGTCTCAGGTCATGTTTACTCACTCACAATGTAACAACTTGAGATGATGTCACTCGTGAGTTACTGGATGGGTAAACCATAGACAGCTTACAGCCATCCACTTGACAGAGTATTCCATACTACCTACTGTATTGATCTCTCTCGGTTTGCTGACGAGTTTGATGTCGGATCAAGTTCACCAGACATAACTGCAGTCAGAGTTCAAATCATCTTGAATCCAGGAGTGTTTACATATGCTGGTCAAGGTTAACCTTGGTCTGAAGGTGTTAGAGCAGTTGGTAAATGTGATCTCAACTCATTCAACTTCAATTCGTATCTAGTCACACATCAGTAGATAGAATGCAAGAACGGTATCTATCAATGATATCAACTGTGATTGTCTATTTTTTTTGCCACAGTTGAAACCACTACCTATGTCACGACGACAAAAAAGAAGACATCAACACGAAGTTGATATCACACATGTGCTCTAGGATCAACTTGAGGAGATGGCATTGTTATTACCTGAGAGACTCAAACTGATATCTGAGATTCGTAATCAAGTGAAATCAGGAATAGCTAACGATTTACTCACTCAGTATCTAACTACACTTGATGAACAGTTGATCAGTGATCTATCGTATATGCTCTCAGCTGGAATTGATCCGGTTGATCTACTAGCCAAGGTATAGTTACCCAAGTTAAAACAAGATATCATATCAGCAACTGATAAACTGAACGAGCTCAGATAGACATAAGGTGAATAGAAGTTGATTGATGTTGTCAATGAAGATGACTATCAGCCAGGTCAATTCATGATTGGTAAACTGAAGTCAATTGAACCTCCGCTAACTGAAGCTCAAGTTATAGATCGTGATAGAGTAGCTGTGATCAACAGATTCTTTGACTATCTTGAAGAGTAAGCATTCAGATCTGACAACTAAGCTGGAGTCAGAATAAGATATCCAGTTGCACTTATAGAGTAGATGTCATCGTCTGATGAGAGTGATGACGAACAAGAAGAGATCAAATAACCAGAGTTGTAACTGAAGTCATCAACTGAGTCAGTCGTGAAGTCAGCTAGAGGAACTCCAATTCCATTGAGAACAATAACACTCCCAGTTGATGAAGAATAGAAGTCAGAAGTTGTTATCAGAGATAACTAACAACTACCGATCACAGTTGAAGAAGAAAAGAAGTCATATGAGATACCAGTTGTTGGTCCATAGTTGATAAAATAACCAGTGACTGAGATCAAGTTCACAGAGAGAACTCTAACACAATTTAAGAATCAGATGTCAGAGGATATTGCTCGCCGTCAAGTCAAACCTAGATCTAAACTACCGATCACAACTGAGTTAATAGAAGCTATCAGTCAAGTTCGTGAGAGATATCATCCACAGTCAGCTGAGTATAATCAGAGAGTGGTTGACATGATCAACTCATTATCTGAGAAGAACAACTTGAACTTCAGATTGCGACCAGTGTAAGAACTCAACTCTAAAGGCAAACCAAAAAAGAAGATGTTGTTCACTGCTAACTACAATCAGTTAACAGAAACTGATAGACAGTTTGTCAAACTGTATCTCAACGACTGGTTGACAGTTGATCAGAGGAAGTTAATACCAACTGTTCTCAAAGATGTCATCCAGAAAACAACAGTTCCAGATGTAGTTGTAGCTCCAACTGTGAACCCAACTGAGATCAAATCTGAAATCAGTCAATAGTTACCACTTGAAACTCCATTGATGAAGAGAATTAGAGCAGAGTTCAACCCTGATCAAGTGAGTGAATAGATAACTGAGTCAGGTGATTATGATCCACTGATTGAACTCTTGTAGTCGTTTGCCGAAACTCGTTATCATAATGGATAACCAACGGGATCTCATAGGATTGTAACAAGAATTCTACTCAGTATGTATCCTGAGTTATCAATTACTCATCCAATTATACATCATTACTTATCTCAGTTATAATGATTACTGATATGATCACCTCTTTTTTTGCCACTCTGTAAAGCAATGAACCACATTACAGGGAAGTCAATTCAACGAGAGACTATACTGACAACAGTTGCTGATGACAACTTATCAATCGGTAATCATCGGATAACTCACTTGTCAGCAGGAGTGAGTCCAACTGATGCAGTCAATAAAAGTCAACTTGACAATTTGTCAGCATAAGCAGTTGGTCAACCACTGAATACAATCAACAATAATAACCCACTGACAGGTGATCTTGATCTCAGAGGTGAACATAACTTGATCATCAATGAGGCAAGTAGTGATTAGATGCCAGTGACAAAAAAATAGCTGACTGAAGCAGTTGATGGTATCCAGGTCAACTATGTAGACAATGACACATTTCACGAAGCAGTTAGTCAGTCAATCGTGAATTCAAACTCATACACTGACACATCGGTAGCTGCTCTCAGTAGTGTATACATCAAGGGTTATGATAAGTCGTCATTTGATGCCGGGCTCAACATCCGATCAGCTGGGTAAGACATCTTCTTGACCAACATGCGAGATGTAGGTCAAGGTCCTGGTGGAGATAGCATATTCTCCTAATATTTTGGGATCTACGGGGCCAGACGAGTTGTGCCGAACGGGACTTACATGGTTGACCACTAGCTGCTTCCATACATATAGGCAGTTGAGATAGCTGATGAGAGAAAGCAGTAAGCCATAGATGAGAGTAAGTAGTATACTGATGAGTAGATAGTAATGATTGATATCCCAACTGACTAGTCACAAGCTATCACTGATCTACAACAACAAAAAAGAAACAAGATAGATACATTGCAGACTATATAAGACGACCACAGAGCGACTGGTCATGTTTCTTTTTTGAACCCATTTGACTTCACTGACAGTTCAGCTAGTGTGCTTGTGCCAAGTTATAACTACCGTGACTTCAATCCAGGTGAAAATCAGTTCGTTGAACCGTATCTAACTACCAATGTGGAGCAACTTAGACAGGTGTGGTAAGAGGCAAACACATTGAAAGATAGAGTTGATGATCACGATACAGCAATCGCTGATCTCCAATCATAACCAGCTGTTGACTAGACATAAATCAAGAATTCAACTGGAGTCTGTTCAGTTGCTGTCACTGGAACCAATCAGATCAAGATCAAAGCAAACAACAATGATATAGCAACTATCAGCTGTCCAGTTGGGTAGTCAACTCTACCAATAGGAATAGCAACCAATGCATTTTAAGTCACAGCTAACCAGAACTCATTCAGCTTCACTGGAACCAAGGCTATCATAGCTGGTGCTCAGAATTTCAATTCAACGAATTTCTCAGTGGTTGGACCATTGGATGCTGTCTTGACTAATAATCACAGTGCTCAACTCTAGGTAGCATGTAAGAATTCATTAGCTGATGCACCAGTGCTCACTCTGTAGAGCGGAGTAGCTTACAATCCAGTGACCAATAGTAGAATCAGGTTCAGTCATATATTCAACGAACGAGGAAGTAATCAATCTGAGAGATCACTTGGGTTGGCAAGCTATGATTACAGATACGATAGTGACCCTATACCTCAGATTCTGATGACATATGGCACTTAGAACTTACTATCACCACAGCTGACACCGATCGTTTTCAATGGGTTCGCAAGTTATCGTAACTGGTCAGTAGCTCAGATTGATTCAGCAACTAATTATACACTCGTGCCGAAAGGATGGGTTCTCCAGAAGATAGCGGATGCATCAACTGGTGGAATCAGTCAGTAGACATAAGATGACTGGGAACTAACAAAAAAAAATACACTCAAGTGGTTATTGGAGAGATATACAATCGCTGATCCAAACTACTGTTCTCTATCAGATAATATACCAGCTGGTCTCATAAAGAGTCTCTATGATGAACTCAGTAACAGTCTATCAACAGCAGTCACAGATCTAACAACTGCTTATCAGTCTGCAGATGCTGCTGTCACAATTCAATATCAAGCTGCTGATAGCACTCTGTAAGCATAACTGACAGCTCATAGTAGTCAATTGAGTTCGTTAAATGCTGCTGTCACGATTGCAAGCAATACAAACATCTCACAATAGACTTCAATAAATTAGTTAGAGACTGATATAGCAACTGCTCAAGCTGATATCATTGAATTGTAGAACAACCAGTCGTCAGGTTCAGTCACTAGTCAGTAACTTCAAGCTGTGAAAATTGGAACCAGCCTAGCGAACAGATTCATAGGTCGTCCGATCATGATTATCAATCAATCATTCTCAAGTGGGAGTTCAAGTTCAGTTCTAGCTAATATCAACAATGGTCAGCAAGTATTCCTTCCAATCACAACTGGTTATACAGCACAGTGGTTAGCTGGTAATCAATATCTACCCAGTGATTTCTTGGCGACTCAGTCATCATCGCTTAAGATTAACTTCAACTCTATCTATGTTAGATTACAAAACGAGATAGCAAACATTGCAGAATGTTATGATGGTTGTGAGTAGTTTGAGTTGTTGATAAAGATGTCAACCCAACTGTAAATGAATATGGGAACAGCAGCGAATGTTAGTTCAGGTGTCAGATTGTATCTCAACTGTGATAGTATTGTGAATCCGAATTCATCAACTACAACAATGAATCAGTCAAGTGATGGTGTCACAAGATTCTTCTCAATGCCTGTGTCAGCAAGTTATTTCACAATAAACGAAACTGGATTCTGCACGAGATCCATGTAGTTTGATAGATACATAGCGATGTCAATATCTTGTATCAACACATAGGCTGGAGGATTCCTCAGAGTGTTGAATGGACAAACAACGATAGAGATATCAATAGTTCCAGTGTTTGGTAACTGATTCTGTTCTCATTTTTTTGACCAAACTGAACATGGAAGACATCATTATTGTAATAGCAATTGTGATCACTGGATTGATTACACATCGGAAATCAAGACATCGTCACTAAAAAAACAAAGTGAGAATGCGAGAACTAGCTTAGACACTGATAACACATTCAGAAACTATATAGAGATGGAATTAGTAACAGTCACTCAGTGCTCAGACCAGCAAAAAAAATAGCTCATCAGCAGAGTTTAGATCACTGTGATGGTAACCAGCTACTGTTATCAGTTTAGTAGTCACTATCAGTCTCAGTCATATACACATCTGATTCAGATGATGATGACTAGCAGTTATCAGAAATGATATCATCAACTGGGTATTCACATTTTTTTTTGCCGCAATGGTAAGTATTGGCGATTGGCTAGAAATCAATGATCAACTGTTGCTCTAACTGTAGAGCTTGAGATTTGCTATCACAGTGATCAACTACTCTGAGTTACAGATTACTGGGTCTGAGTGCAGCAAAGATGAGATCTTTCCTTTCAAATCCCGCAAGCTACTTGGCTGTCTTCATATGCTCTTTGAATCTGTCACTGGGTTGACGAGCAGTTTGACCGACATAAATGACTTCTTGACTGTTAGTATCAATGATCTGATAAACTGTGAATGGCATCTGGTTGTTTCCAGAACAGCAAAAAAGAAGATAAGATATCATTATTAGTCAACAACTTAATCAGTCGGTTGATTATGAATTGGGCAATCAGAATCACATGTATCATGTATTGGATTGATTCTCTATCTGACTCTATGTTTCACCAACTTGGTTTGTGGAACAACATGTAGAACTACACCAGGTTTAAGTTCCAATGACTTACAATCAGTGATGTCAACTGCTGCCGCAACTCTAGCTACAGATGTGTCACCAATTCTCTGTAGTTTCTTTTGACACTTGATGCCAGTTGACTCTAACCACTAATAGATATCATCATCTGATCTGTTAGTGAAACTGATATACTGAACTTTCAATTTGAATCTATTCATCTCTGTTTAATGATCACAGCTAACTATAGCAAAAAAATAAGATTAATCATTGTGGTAGTTAATCAAAGAGGTTGGTCATCCTTGTCAACAGTGGAATGAACTGACCACTGACCACAGTCTATCTAAGATCTTGATTGAATTCCCGCTAATTATCTACAGTAATACCCTTCATGTTAACCTTGAGCTTTAAGTGAGGTTCCCATCTTTTTTTGTCAGATAGACTTCGGATCAGGATACCAGTTGAGACAAGTTGATCAGGATCTGACTTCTTGACACAAACATACATAGACAGTCTATGAGTCTTGATATCAAAGAGGTTGATATGTATTCTCGCCGAGATATCATTGATGATACGATTGAGTTGATCAAACTAGTCACCAGTGATTGATTTCCAGTTGATATTCTTGAAGTCAGTTTAGTAGTCATCAAGTGATGGTGACTTGGATTTCTGACTACTCATGTTGATAGTTGACTCCTGTGTTAGTCTACCACTGTCTTAGTCAAGCATATGAGCAATCTCTTTGAGTATAGGTGATCTTTGAGGTTAATCCATAGTTGGTGTCAGTCGTTCTTTTAGTTAAAACTGATAACCAGAGTGGATAATAATAATACATCATATCATGATCACATTCAACCATACACCCGACATCACCATATTTTTTTGCCACAACTGATCAACAACTGCCGGAATCAGAAGTGATAACTACAAGTGACAACAACTGGAAATCAGAAGTGATAACAGCAACTGGATATCAGTATAGATAACCAACTGCTGCCGGCGATTAACAACAGAAGTCAGAAGTTACAACTGACAACAGAAGTCAGAAGTTACAACTGACAACAGAAGTCAGAACCATATGAGCAAAGTGAGTAGTTACAACTATGATCAACAACTGATAACTGCCGGAAATCAGAAGTGAAATCAGTAACTGAAGTCAGAAGTGACAACAGTAACTTGAATCAGCAACTGGGATCAATAGTGCCCGCCAAGTTATCAATCATCAACTGCGAACTTGAAGTCAGATCTGAAGTCAGCAAGTGATAACTACAGATGAAGTCAGCAAGTGATAACAGCAAATGAAGTCAGCAAGTGATAACTACAGATTAAGTCTGTAACTGTTGCCGCCGAGTCAGATATGAACTGACAACTACGAACTCATTACTACCGGAAATCAGAAGTCAGATCTGACAATCACAGATAGAACTCATTGTGGCCACAGATAGATAAGTCAATCATCAACTGCGAACTTGAGATCAACAGATGAAACCAGTTACCGGAAATCATTAGTGATAACAACTGAGAACTCATTGCTGCCGGCAATTAGAAGTCATGCGAAGTCAGAGTTGATGATCAGTATAATGAATCTCAAGTGAAATCTGTTGTTGCTGCCGGTAAATGTAGTCAACGATAGATCAATCATATGACTAATTCCAGAAGTGAATCTTGCTTTCCTGCCGGCAGTTCAGACAGCAATTGAGACAGATCTAACCCACGAATCAGTCATCAAACGGCACCAATCACATGTCAATCTATAACTGGCACCACATTCATATACCACCTGTCTACATCTGACAGACACTACTTGATCACAGTGAGACAAGTGGATAGGACATAGTGAAAGCTACCGGCAGGAAAGAATTCTCTTAGGGGGGAAAATGAAGTGTGTGTTCCTGCCGGCAAAATGGTAGGTGTAGATAGGTGAATCAAGATGAAATGGGGGGTGTAGATGAAACTGCCGGCAGCAAGATGACAAGATAGAGATAACCGGCAGCAAGATGAGATAGCAAAGAGAAACCCCGAATGATAAAGATAGAGTTGGGGGAGTTGAATCTGATCCAAGATTG
>Ga0209812_10001832_pt1 | contig 13657 bp, 15 predicted proteins | sample JI71714BDNA_FD_187502 | JGI IMG/M metagenome (GOLD analysis project Ga0209812, IMG submission 187502) | Wastewater effluent complex algal communities from Wisconsin, to seasonally profile nutrient transformation and Carbon sequestration -... | ecosystem: Engineered > WWTP > Effluent > Algae...
TTCTTTGGGAATCGCCGGATTCGCACGACAGTTTTGTTTCAATTAAATGACTGCATCGGATTAACTTTTGTCCGGGCCTGACGACAAAAAAACGATATATACTGTTTATATCGTTTATTGAGGAGCATTAAATGGCTACGCGAAAAACCGTTTCCAAGTCCCGACTGAAACCAGTCAAAGCCAAAGTATCGAAAGTGGCTCCGGCAAAAAAAATAGCCGGTGCAGCAGCATCGGAGTCGCCGGTTTCCCAGGTAGCAAAGGATGTCAGCGTTACTGTGGCAGCGCCGGTGAAACAAAAAGTGAAGTTGGTGCGCGACAGTTTTGCTATGCCCAAGATTGAGTACCTTGCCTTGAGTGATCTAAAGCTTCGCAGCGCCCGCCTTGGATTGCCTGCGAAGAAGAGCGAGATTTTGCGTGCCGGCGTGGCTGTATTGAGCAAAATGCCGGACACGCTATTTGCGGCAGCGCTTGATGCGATTCCCAGTTTGAAGACAGGGCGTCCCAAGGATTCAAAGAAGGCCGGTAATAAAAAGGCCGTAAAAAAAAGCTAATCAAGCGACAAGCTGCGCTTGGAGGGAATCCAGGTGAACACCGCCTTGTCGATCAGGCGTGACTCAACTGCAATGACATCCTCGCTGACCTTCAATAACAAAACAGCAAGCATGATTATCCACAACATCAAGAGAGGCCGGTGTTTCATCGGCTCGGCCCGATTCTGTCGCCGCTTCAAAAACCGGTAAATCGCAGCATAGGTTCCCGCAACCAATAGAACGATTTCGCCAGCATTCTTGATGATCAACAGGTACGTAATATCTCCGGGGCGAAGTTGCCCATTGCCGTGTCCGCAAGCTTGAACCCGTTGGTTAAAGCCAATCGTGATCCAATGACGGGTGTCACGTTTATATGATCAACCTTACAAGGCAGGCGCCCCTGGGTTAATCCCGCAAGACTCAAGACGTTGAAGCGGTTTTGACAGGATCAACCGTGGTCTTGCTCAGACGAAGTGCATTTGCCACGACGGATACCGAACTCAGGCTCATGGCCAAGGCTGCAATCATCGGCGAGAGCAACAGGCCAAAAACCGGATAGAGAACGCCCGCTGCAACAGGAACGCCTATGCCGTTATAGAAAAGGGCGAACACGAGGTTTTGCTTCATGTTCGCCACGGTGGCATTTGATATTTCAATGGCACGCAGAATGCCTTGCAAATCGCCCTTGACCAGGGTTACTTGTGCACTGGACATGGCAACATCGGTGCCGGTTCCCATGGCAATGCCGACATCGGCTGCGGCCAGCGCAGGAGCATCGTTGATACCGTCGCCTGCCATGGCCACGCGACGCCCTTCCGATTTGAGTTTGTTGACCAATGCCAGTTTGTCTTCCGGACGAACTTCGCCATGCACTTCGTCTATCAACAGGGTTTTTGCAACGCTGTTGGCCGTGGTGATGCCGTCGCCGGTCGCCATGATCACGCGCACGCCGTTTTTTTGAAGTGCCTCAAGTGCTTTTGGTGTGGATGGTTTTATCGGGTCCGCAACGCTGAGGATGCCGGCAAGTTTTCCATCGATGGCCAGAAACATGACGCTGGCACCGGTTGCCCGACGTGCTTCAGCTTCGACCTGCAAACTTGAAATATCGGCACCGATATCGGTCATCAATTTTGTGTTGCCCAAGTCGATAGCTTTACCCTCGACTCGACCACGCACGCCGATACCCGTTTCGCTTTCAAAGGCTTCCGGTTTCGCCAACACAAGATTTCTCTTTTGCGCTTCGGCAACGATTGCAGCTGCGAGCGGATGCTCGCTGCCCCGGTCAAGACTGGCTGCCATGCGCAGCAGGTCGTTCTCTTTATTGCCTGTAATTACGACGATGGAATCAAACATCGGTTTGCCGAGGGTCAGCGTGCCGGTTTTATCGACCAGCAAGGTATCGATTTTTCGAAGATTCTCGATGGCTTCTGCGTTGCGAAACAGAATGCCGGCACTGGCAGCACGACCGGTCGCCACCATGATTGACATCGGAGTCGCCAAACCCAAGGCGCAGGGGCAGGCAATAATCAATACCGATACCGCATTCAAAACGGCATACACCCATGAAGGTTCGGGGCCGAATATTCCCCATATGAAAAATGTAAGGACCGACGAAGCGAGCACCGCTAGCACAAACCAGAACGACACTTTGTCGGCCATCCGTTGCAGAGGCGCACGCGAGCGCTGTGCCTGCGCCACCATCTGCACGATCTGCGAAAGCATGCTCTGCGAACCGACGCGGGTGGCGCGGATCACCAATGCACCGCTGATATTCATGGTGGCACCGATGACTTTTTCTCCGGTTGTTTTCGAGACTGGCATGGATTCGCCGGTCAGCATGGACTCGTCGATGCTGCTCTGGCCTTCAAGCACTTCGCCATCGGTCGGCACTTTTTCACCCGGGCGAACACGCAGGTGATCATCGACATGCACATGATTCAATGGAATATCTTCTTCGCTGCCATCGGCATTGATTCGTCTGGCGGTCTTGGGCACCAGATTCAATAAGGCCTTGATGGCGGCAGAGGTTTGCGAACGCGCCTTGAGTTCCAGCAATTGTCCGAGCAGGGTCAATGAAACGATGACCGCAGCGGCTTCAAAATACACGCCAACCCTGCCGTGTTCCTGGAATGAGGCGGGGAATATTTCGGGAAACAAAGTGCCCGCGACACTGTAGGTATAAGCGGCGGAAACGCCGATGCCGATCAAGGTCCACATATTGAGATTGCGTGTGTAGATGGATTGCACGCAACGAACGAGAAACGGCCAGCCGGCCCAGATAACGACCGGGGTAGATAGAGCAAATTCCAGCCAGGTACGCGTCTCGGTTGATAACCAGTGCAGGCGATGGCCAAACATGGCGAGCACCAAGACAATCACGCTCAAGGGAAGCGTCCACCAAAACCGGCGGGAAAAATCTTCAAGCTCGGGATTTTTTTCATCCTCTGCCGACGGCATGACCGGTTCCAGCGCCATACCGCAAAGGGGACAGATGCCTGGCCTATCACTCGCGATTTGCGGATGCATCGGGCAGGTGTAACTTGCAGAACCTGTGGTTGCGGCGACAAAGGGTTTGGTCGCAACGTCACTTTTCTGCGACAAGTATTTTGAGGGAGAGCTGCTGAACTTGTCTTTGCAATGTGCCGAACAGAAATAGAAGGCGTGGTCATCATGGACCAGCGAAATTTTATCGTCGGTCTTCATGCCGCACACGGGATCCACATAGGGCTTGTCGGCATCGTGTGCATGTGCGTTCGGTGCGCAGCAGCTTTTTGAGTGCTCGCTGTCTTTTGCGGCAGGATGATCATGCGACATGAAGATTTTCCTTTTCTTTCGTATTGGATATAAAGCAAATTCAGACAAGAGGGTGCCTGTATGTCACAAGCCTGCCTGGATGCGAGCTCCAATGAATATGGGTGATATTGGATGCCTTGTCTGTTCGTTCAAGTACTTTCGCTTCGACAGGCTTGCTCGCCAATGTGCTAATTCGTGCCGATGCCGGATCGTTGTATGGCAGGTTTCATGGGAGGCGATTTTGAACGCCTCGACACCGCTGCGCTGGCGGTCATGGCATCGGGAACACGAACGGCCGGATATCCCGCAGCCTGCATCACGCGCAGGGCATCGCCGATGGTTAGCCAGCCGACAACCACGATTGTCTTGTCGGTCAGGTTTGCACTGACTTCAGCTTCCGAATCCATGCTTCTGATGGCACGGGTAATCGCGACGATGCAGTGATGGCAGGCCATTTCTTCAATCATGAATTTCATTTTCAGCTCCATGGGTTACCGTGTGTGGTAACAGGTTCGTGCTTCCCATGGTGGCAAGGTCAATAGAGTCGCTTGGATCCTTGCCTGAGGCTTTTGGCAGATTGCACATTGACCAAGTCGGGTCGCCCCGATCCGTGCTGTTACCGAATTTTCACTCGGCAATCGTCGCCTCTCTCGCTAACGCAGATTGCCTGCGTTGCGATTTCACGATGGGATACAGCAGTTGCACCCACCAGCGTTCCGGTCCGTGGTCGAGATCGTCCTTGAGGCCGACGCGCGGTGGATAACGCCGGGTGATTTTGGCAGTACCGAACAGCACGTCCCAAAAGAAAAGCAGATTGCCGTAATTGCCCTTGTAGTGGCCGATACCGTCGTCTTGCGTGATGGCGTGGTGGGCGAAATGCGTGGCCGGCGTCGAGATCGTGCGTTCGACGATCCACGCTAGCGGATGCAGCCACCGCCAGCGATAAAGGAAAGTATCCCAGCGCAATTCGCTATGCGCGCCGAAGATGACCAAAGTCTTGACCAGTACATACCAGGGAAACACCGGCCCGAGCCCGAGAAAGACCAGATACGCACTGATCCAGATGCCGGGCATCATCGCGTAGTAGAAAAAATTGTTGCGGTAAACCACGCGTACGCCCATATGCGGCGCGGAGTGATGGGCGCGATGCAGGGGCCATAGCAGCGGCGTGTGCGAGGCGCGGTGCCACCAATATTGCGTCATGTCGTCACAGATCAGGAGCAGCAAAATCATTGCCCATACGGGCAAGTGCGACAGCGAGTTGGCGAGATGCGGCGTGTACTGCTGTGCAAAGAAACCGACCAGCAGCAGAACACCGGGATAGATCACTGCACCGAACAGCAAAGTAATCACGGTTTCCAGCGGCGCATCTTCACGGGTGGCGTAGGGACTGCGAAAAAGACCACGCATGGCCTCGATGGCGGCGATCACGATGAACATGCCGAAAATAACGATGGCGGGATGTTGTGCGACCCATTGCAGCATGGAATTAACTCCGGAATGGCAGGCTGCAGAGTGGACAAACCGGGGCGTGTTGGCGATGATCCGAGTGCCCTCAAATATGATTCGAGATGCCGCAAGCGTGAACACCTGGACCACGACGTCGATTGCTTCACGCTACCTGGTCGAACTACTCGATGCCGCCGGTCAGCCCGTTGATGATGTGCTGCTCGATGCCGGCATTGCACGCGAGGCTTTGGCGGGAACCGAACTCGCCATGCCGCTCGATGCGTTCCGTGAACTCTGGGCAAGAGTCGCCGCCATCAAGCCGGATATCGGCATTCGCCTGGTCGAATTATTCCCATCCGGCCAAATGCATATGCTGGCCCATCTGGCGATGCGTTCCGCCACCGTGGGCGCGGCGCTCGACGATGTTTGCCGTTATGCCGGCGTGACCAGCAACGCAGACCGGCTCACGCTCGAGCGGCACGATGATGGCGTCCGGTTTTCGTATAGCTGTCTGGCTAAAAGCCCGCAGAATCCATGGATGGCCGAACATTATTTGTCGATGGCGGTCGTTTTCCTCACGCGTGCAACCGGCAAGCCTTTCCCGATTCGGACCGTCGAATTTGCCTCCCGATCACAGGCGCCGCTTGAAATTTACCGGCAACGTTTTGGTGTCGAACCGCGTTTCGAAACGGGCAGCAATGCCATCGAGTTCGATGCGCAGGCGCTGGAATGGCCACTGCAAACACACGATCTTTATCTGCACGGCATTCTTGAACGCGTGGCGAAACTGCATCAGGCCGACACGCTGGATTCTGTCATACCCGATTCACTGCTTGATGCTGTTCGCAACGACATTGCCAAACATTTGCTGGAAGGCAGGACGCCTTCGATCGAAACCGTCGCTGCCGCTTGTCGATTGAGTCCGCGGGCCCTGCGCGATCGGCTGACACAATGGCAAACCAGCTTTCGCCGATCACTCGACGAAGTTCGTCGCGACCTCGTGCAGGAACATCTGGCACGCGGACTCTCGGTTACCGAGACGGCCTATCTGCTGGGTTTTTCGGAACCCGCGGCGCTTCAGCACGCTTGCAAACGCTGGTTTAAAAAATCGGCAGGCGATGTAAGACAAGCCGGAAAGCCGGGTTAGGAAAAGGGGTCGAGTTCATTTATCGAAAGCCGGTCTTGGGTAAAATCGGTCCGACCCCGTTTTCTTTTCGAACCAGCTCTGGAGCATTCATGAAAATCACCGTTGAAACTTTCGTCAAGGCACCCATCGAAAAAGTCTGGAGTGCCTACACAACGCCAGAGGATATCAAGCAATGGAATGCCGCTTCCGATGATTGGCATACGACCAGTTCATCGGTGGATTTACGCGACGGCGGGGCATTCTCATCGCGCATGGAAGCGAAGGACGGCAGTTTCGGTTTTGACTTTGCCGGAACCTATGCCCGCATCATGCCGCATCAATCGATCGAGTATTCGTTCGGTGACCGAACCGGCCTGGTCGAATTCTTGCCTGGCGAAAATGGCGTGACCGTTCGTTCCAGCTTCGACGCGGAATCAACACACTCAGTGGATATGCAGCGTCAGGGATGGCAGGCGATCTTGGATAATTTTGCCAGACACGTGGAAGCAAAGCGGTAACGCACCCTGCGACGAAACACGATAAGCTGCCGGATACGCTCACCTTGCATGATGAGTCCGGTAAGTTGCCCTATAGCGCAGCCTGTATTGCGCTAGCAGGAAAATCATTTTTGTTCGACCCATGATGGGAGCACCGTGAACGCAAAGCCGAACAAATATCCAATGGGCATCGGTACCGCCTTGCTTGCTGCCATCTTGTTTGGCCTGAGCACGCCATTGGCAAAACTGCTGATCTCGGATATCGAACCGGTGTTGCTGGCCGGTCTGCTTTATGCCGGCTCGGGCATCGGGCTTTCCTTGTGGCTCGGCATTCGTCGTTTATTCAAGCAAGCGAGTAACGAAGCTCCACTTCGCCGTGCCGATATTACCTGGCTATCGGCAGCGGTATTTTTTGGCGGTGTACTCGGACCGGTACTGTTGATGATTGGCCTTGTGACAACGCCTGCTTCCACTGCGTCCCTGATGTTGAATCTTGAAGGCGTGCTGACAGCTTTGCTGGCCTGGCTGGTGTTCAAGGAAAACGTGGATCGCCGTATCTTTCTCGGCATGCTGGCGATTATTGCCGGCGGCGTGTTGTTGTCGTGGCAGCGGGATGCAGTATCGGGAATTCCCTGGGGTTCATTGGCGATTGCAGGTGCCTGTGCCTGCTGGGCGATCGACAACAATTTCACGCGCGTGGTGTCGGGTGGCGACCCTGTGCAAATCGCGGCGATCAAAGGCGGTGTGGCAGGAATCATCAATATTGCCATCGCGCTGTTGCTTGGCAACCGTTTGCCGGAGGTTTCGCAAATTGCCGCCGCAGGTCTTATTGGCTTGTGTGGTTACGGCATCAGTCTGGTGATGTTTGTACTGGCCTTGCGCCATCTGGGCACTGCACGCACCGGAGCCTACTTTTCCACGGCACCTTTTGTCGGTGCCGCGCTTTCGCTCCTGCTGTTCTCTGAAATGCCCAATGCCGCGTTCTGGATAGCAGGCGGCTTGATGGCATTGGGAGTCTGGTTGCATGTCAGCGAGCACCACGAGCACGAGCATGAACATGAGGCGATGGCGCACGAACATCGCCATGTGCATGACGAACATCACCGGCACGAACACGATTTTGAATGGGATGGCGTCGAACCGCATTCGCATGCCCACGAGCACGAACCGATGACGCATTCGCATCCGCATTTCCCGGATATGCACCATCGCCACAAGCATCAGGAAAAGTAGAGGTACGCTTATGGATTGGCTGCGGCTTCATCACCCTATCTATGCGTTGCCATTCGTTCACCCGGAATAAATTTCGCTATGCGAAACTGGTCTCCCCCCGTGCCAGGAAAATTTACATGACCGAGCAACTCGCTGAATCTGCACGTCAACGTGCACTGGATATTTACCGTGTCGTCGACAGTCTGCCCGAGGCTGCCTATAACGACATTGCGTATCTGGCCTCCGTGCTTTGTGATACGCCCATTGCACTGGTATCGCTGATTGATCGCGACCGCCAATGGTTCAAGGCCAGTCAGGGATTTTCGGAAACGGGAACCCGTCGCGATGAAGCCTTCTGCAATCACGCTATCGAAACACCGCTCGACATGATGGAAGTACGCGATGCTAGGGATGATTCGCGTTTTGATTCCAATCCTCTGGTCACGGGCGAGCATTCGATCCGCTTCTACGCCGGTATGCCACTGGTGACGGAAGCGGGCGCTGCCATTGGAACGGTATGCGTGCTTGATAAACAACCGCGTGAGCTAAACGAGACGCAACGCGCTGGCTTGCAGGCATTGGCAAGACTCACCATGTCACTGCTTGATGCGCGTCTTCATGAACGCGAGCTCGAGAGAATGATGTTGCTGGCCGAAGCCGCTCCTGCGGAACCCGTCGTCAGCGAGCCGGCACCGCAGAGATTTACCGTTGCCATTTTTCAGGTGCAGGATATGGCCGGTGCTGCACGGCTCCTCGGTGAACGTGTTCTGGAGCGGCATTTGCAGGATTTGAATCAGCGTTTGCACGAAGCTTTGATGTCATACCCCGATCACAGCGTTAATCGCACCAGCCATAGCGAGGAATTCATTGCGGTACTGCATGGCGATGACACTGTCGAGGCGTTTAATTCCTTGTGTGGACATACCGCCGCTTTCGAGGCAAGCACTGGATTGCGGGTGCTGTACGGCAGCGCCGCCGCCAACGAACCCAGTGAACGACTGGAAGTGGTGTTTCTTCGCGCCGATGAGGCTCTGTCGCAAGTAAAAGACGCCATGGCTTACGGGCAGAGCAAGGCGGCGTGATGCGTTCTTGTTTTTTGATTTGCCTGCTGGCTTTGATGCCTGTTTGTTCGCGTGCCGTGGTTCCGGCAAATGAATTTGTTTCCAGAGTTTCCGGGCTGGAAAGTAAACACGGCGGTCGACTGGGAGTGGCGGTCATCTCCACAAACGGGATGCCGCTTTTCTCGTACCGCTCCAATGAACGGTTCGCCATGTGCAGTACATTCAAGGCATTGTTGGCCGCTCTGGTGTTGTCGCGTGTGGATAAGGGGCAGGAATCGCTCGAGCGGGAAATACGCTTTGCCTCCGGGGATATTCTCGACTACGCACCGATCACAAAAGAACGGCTCGGTATCGGGCATATGACGGTGCGCGAATTGAATGCCGCCTCCGTCCAATATAGCGATAATACGGCAGCCAATTTGCTGCTGAAGGAAGTCGGTGGCCCGGCAGCATTGACGAAATACCTCCGTTCCATTGGCGACCGGACCACTCGGCTCGACCGAAACGAACCCTCGTTGAATACCAATTTGCCAGATGATCCCCGCGATACCAGCACGCCGGCTGCGATGTCTCGCACCCTGCAAAAACTGCTTGTAGATAAATCGCTTTCCGCTAGCTCAAGGGAGCAACTCAAGGTGTGGATGCTGGGCAACACGACGGGCGATGCGAAGCTCAGGGCGGGCTTCGACAAACGATGGACCATTGGCGACAAAACCGGCAGTGGCGCGAATGGCGCAAGCAATGATGTTGCCATCGTGTTTCCCGATGATCTTCCGCCTTTCATCATCACGGTTTTCTATACCGGTTCCACCGCGTCCGGCGACGAAAAGAATGCGGTCATTGCCGAAGTGGCGCGTATTACCCGCGAATCGCTCGAGAAAAATCGACGCACCGCCAGGTAGTGCCGTTATCTTGGCGATGCAAGCAAGGTGTCGTACGCAATGAGTCGGCATAAGTAAGCGCGTGGTGTCTTCAACCGCTACAGCCGCCACAGCAATCGGATGGAAGGCTTTCCAGGTTTTTCAGTGGTATGGGAAAACCTGCGTTTGCCATCACATCCATGAATCCCATAGCGTTGAAGCTGGTCGACACGCGTAGTGAGGAATCGGCCGTGTCGACGTCGATCATCGCGGCCGGATCGGCCTGCAAAAGCACCTGTTCGATGCGTGAAAAATCAATGGTGATTCCATTGGTTCGGACAATGAATTTCATGCGGCTTGCCTTGGGTAAGCGGAAGGTGATGCATGATGGCCCGCGCCCGTTGACGTTGCCCTGATCTAGGTCAAGCCGTGGTCAAGCGCTTTGAAATGTGATTGTCCGGGTGGCTAGTTGCCGGAAATCTTTTTATGGATGTCATTCACCGACATCAGGGCGGCAGAGGAGTACAGCACATGATATTCGGCGATCATTTCCCCGTTCTTTATCACGGGATCACTAGCGACCAATAATTGCGCAGCCTCGATGTTGTCTACCGCAAAAATGAACATCCCGCGCCATCCGGTTTTTTCTTCAAAGGGCCCCGCAATAGCGAGCTTGCCTTCCTCTGCCAGTCGTTTGATATTGGCAAAATGACCCTGAAACATTTCGTCACGGGCTTTGCCATCCGGAACACGATGTTCGCCTGTTTTCAGTATGACCAGAACATACTTTCGCATGCCGTTTTCATCGGCACCCAGCTGTTTCGCCAATGCGGCGTCGCGTGGAGAATTTTGCTTCGGAGCTGTAGGCTCATAGGCAAATGCGGTATGGCCGATGCAGGCAATGGCCAGAAGAAGAATGGCGGTAATTTTTCGCATCTTGCTGCTCCTCGTGTGCGATGAGATGAATGAAGATGGTCAATGATAGGGCTAGTCGCTAATTGTTTTCCATTGCCCGTCTGAGGCTTAGAGGGCGCATGTCGGTCCAGACGCTTTCGATATATTCCAGACATTCCTGCTTGCTTCCGGATTTTCCTACTGCCTTCCAGCCGGCCGGAATCTCGCGGCTCTCAAGCCAGATGGAATATTGCTCTTCCTCATTCACCACGACCAGGTAGAGACGATTGTCTTGTGCTTCATTTTCGGTCATGCCTTACTCCAAATTATTGCTTGAATGAATTACATCGGGAATGAAATCGGATAAACATGATTTTCCGGCGGAACCCAAATGCAGCGTTTTTTATGCGCCGATAATAATCACTGTAAACAGTATGAATCAAAGCATGAAGATATTCTGTATTAGGGCCTGAATCCATCGCCTTGCTTTCAATATGTATGCAGGCTAAAGCGTTCTGGCTATTCCGGGCTTGACGCCGTATCGAAATATAAAAGCATTTCTGTCATGAGCGATTTTTCCCAATGCGGAAATGAAATGCACCTTGTCCATGCGATGCAAACTGCACGCAGTTGCTCATGCATCCGAAGAAAAATAATGTTGCGTTGCATCAGTTTTGTTATGTGCGTTTGCATATCACGCAAACAAATTTCGATGATGCAATGCACAAGTATTTTAAATGCGATTTGCATCACAAATCTGTTGACCGTTCTCTGTACTAGACGGTATGGTACGGATCGGCAAGGGGAGGCCTGTGCATGGGTTTTGCCGTTTCAGTTCGTGGTTATCGTTGTCCGAAGCCCCTCGGCTTTCGCTCGTCTATACCTAAATGAAGGAAGCAATAATGACTATCCGTTTCGGCAAGATTGTATGTGCGCTATTTCCGACCATCGCCCTGTTTGCCATGAGCTCTCAGACGATGGCCAGTACTCTGAATCAAAATGTTTCGTGGACTATCGACCGCACCGGCACCACGGCCAAATACCGTGTCGTCGCCTATGGCGATTCGATTTATGCAGGCTACAACGGTTCGACCACCAATGCTGCCAAATATTCGGCTCCGACCATCGAGTCCGAATACCTGTCATCACTCTGGAATGCCGATATCGAAAGCGTGCGCCGTACCAAATCGGGTGCCGTGGCTTCGGACGTCTACAACAACAAGATCGTCGCGGAAAAATCCTATATGCAAGCCGCATCCACGCGCGTCGTCACATTTGAAATGTGCGGCAACGATGGTTTGCAGGCGCGCAGCAGTTTCAAGGGACAGACCGGCACCTGCAATTACAGCGTGCTGACCACCGCGGAAAATAATTGCAAGACTTATGTGGCTGCAGCGATGGATTACATCAATGCCAATGCATACTCGGGCACCAAGCTGAAAATCATCGGCAATCTGTATTACCCCGGCTACAACGCGGACAATGTGCAGAGCTCCTGCAATGATCCAAGCACGGGTGCCAAGGTCAATATGCGCGACAAGTTTTTGCCCTCCATCGCAAGAATGAATTACTGGATGTGTACTTATGCCAGCCAGAAGGGCTTCAAGTGCGCCGATAATTTTGCCGACTATATGGGCGCCGATTACGACACCAACGGTGACGGTGCCATCGATTCCAATGCGCTGAAATATGTCGTAGGCGAAACCGAAGCGAATTACGTAAACCGTATTACCACGACACTGCGTTCGACACTGCGCGACGCCAATACGCATTTCGTATCCTCGTCGAGCAGTTACGATTACATCCAGTCCGACGATACGCATCCGACCTACACTGGCGGCACGGTATCAGCTGGCCTGTTCGGTGGAACTACCAGTTCCGGTGCGCCACGCTACACCACGTTCACCAACGGCAAGAATCCGATCTGGAACCAGTACGGCCATGAACGCATGGGCTACGGACTATCGGTCTATGGTCCGACCGGTCCATTCTGATTTGATGCATAGAACGTTTCGATGAAAGATTCCGGAAGCAAGAACGCCTCGCCGTCCGACAAGGACGGCGATGGCGTGCGCGTTACCGAATACGCCAATCACGGCAGTCGTTCGGTTCTGTTTTACAAGTTACTCGCAGTGATACTGGTCATCTCTTTCGCGACTTATGTCGGGACAATGATGTTCAATCACGCTGAGTCGGGAGCTGTTGATATCGCTGACGCTTCCAGCGTTTCCGGAACTACCAGCTCGTCTTCATCGGATGTTGGCAATAGTGTCGCCGCTTCATCAGCAGCAACTGGAAACCAAAGTGGTGGCCAACTTGTTGCGAGACCTGCGCATGCATCGAAAGATCTGGATGATCTTTCCAATTATGTTGCGCCGGGACAGGCGCCGCGCATGGAAGAAGTGATTGATCGATTGCATGATGCCGGCATACACACCGGCCTTGGTGCTTTCAATCCGCCCGGAACCAGCCCGCCGATGATCGGTCTGGCGGTACCGGACGATTATGTGTTGCCCGAAGGCTATGTTCGGCATTTTCAGGCGACCGATGACGGGCAACGTATCGAACCGATCCTGATGTTCTCGCCCGATTTTGATTTCTTCGACAGCACCGGTCAGCGCATCGCCATTCCGGAGAATCGCGTTGTACCCTCGAATATGGCGCCGCCCGGGCTTGTGATAAGGCCCATCGAAATTCCTGAGCCGCTGGAGCCAGGGGGACCCTAGATCTGAACATGAAATGGTTTTCTCGTCCCGGCTGGCAAGCGCTTGCCGGTCTTGTCTTCAGTGCGGTTTTGCTCGGCCTGTACTCGCATGGCGGCTACTGTTATCTGATCGGTTTTGTCGCGCTGGTGCCATGGCTGCTCGTGCTGGACAAAATCCCGACCGTGGCAGGTGCTGCACGTAGCGGTTTGTTGATGAGTATTTTTTTTGTTGCCGCCGTGTTTGGGTGGTTCGGGATTGCGATTGGTACTTATACCGGCATCGGTTCGCTCAGCGGTCTGGTTGTGGTGTTGATCTCTGCGCCCCTATTGCAATGCCAGATTTTTACTTTCGCGCTGGTTCGTCAGCTCGCAGGCAGGCGCTATGGTCCGCTTGTGCGCGCGCTTGCCGGCGCATCAGCCTGGGCACATCGACAAGGGTGCCGCCGCAAACCAATGATTTCATCGGCTTGATGCAAAGTGCCGACAAGGCTTTGTACAGGGCCAAGGAAAGCGGTCGTAATTCAGTGGCGT
>Ga0209812_10001842_pt1 | contig 13608 bp, 13 predicted proteins | sample JI71714BDNA_FD_187502 | JGI IMG/M metagenome (GOLD analysis project Ga0209812, IMG submission 187502) | Wastewater effluent complex algal communities from Wisconsin, to seasonally profile nutrient transformation and Carbon sequestration -... | ecosystem: Engineered > WWTP > Effluent > Algae...
CAACAACAGCAACTCAGTGGTTTGTTAAAGGTATGGTTGGCAGGGTTTAATACCGCGACCGAAAAAACGTAATATCTCTTTCAAAAAGATATTACGTTTTTGAAAGAGATAAAGCCGGCTTTAGCCGGCTTTAATATAACGAGATTATTCTTAGTATGTCGATAATGTTCGACCCTCAGTTTTACTCTACCGTCACCGACTTCGCCAGATTGCGCGGCTGATCAACATCCGTGCCTTTAATAATCGCCACGTAGTAGCTCAATAACTGCAGCGGAATAGTATAGATAATAGGTGCAATTAACGGATGTACGTGCGGTACGTTCACTACACGCTGGGTAGCATCAGATTTAAAGTGCGCGTTAATATCGGCGAACACATATAAAATACCGCCACGGGCGCGTACTTCTTCCACGTTAGATTGCAATTTCTCTAAAAGCTCATTGTTAGGTGCTACAACGATAATCGGCATATCGGCATCAATTAATGCCAGCGGGCCGTGTTTTAGCTCACCTGCCGCATAGGCTTCGGCATGGATATACGAAATTTCTTTGAGCTTTAAAGCCCCTTCCATGGCGATAGGGTATTGATCGCCACGACCTAAGAATAATGAGTGATGCTTGTCGGCAAACTCTTCGGCCAGCGTTTCAATACTGGTGGCCAGCGTTAAGGTTTCTTCCAGCTTGGCCGGTAAAGATTTTAATGCCGTTACCATTTCCTGTTGCTGGGCAGCTGTTAACCCGTTGTATTTGCCGATAGCCAGAGTCAGCATCGCTAAACCCACTAACTGAGTCGTAAAGGCTTTCGTTGAGGCAACACCAATTTCGGCGCCAGCGCGGGTCATAAAAGCTAAGTCTGATTCGCGAACCAGCGATGAGCCAGCAACGTTACAAATGGTTAAGCTGCCAATATAACCAGCTTCTTTGGCCATACGTAAAGCGGCTAATGTATCGGCCGTTTCGCCTGATTGCGAAATGCTCACTAACAAGCTGTTGGGCTGTACAAAGGACTTGCGATAGCGGAATTCTGAAGCAATTTCAACGTTACAAGAAATACCGCCTAATGATTCTAACCAATAACGCGCGACCATACCTGAGTGATACGATGTCCCACAGGCGACAATTTGAATATGCTTTACCTTTTTAAACAGATCAGCAGCGCCGTTACCAAAGGTTTCATCTAACACGGAATCGTTACTTAAACGGCCTTCGAGAGTATTATTGATCGCACTTGGCTGCTCATAAATTTCTTTTAGCATAAAATGGCGATATTGGCCTTTGTCGCCGGCGTCATAACTGGCGTTCGACTCAACCACCGCACGCTCAACGTGCACACCGCTTTTATCGTAAACCGTAACACTTTGACGGGTAATTTCAGCTACGTCGCCTTCTTCTAAAAACATAAAGCGGCGGGTAACAGGTAATAATGCTAATTGATCTGAAGCAATAAAGTTTTCGCCAATACCTAAGCCAATTACCAATGGACTGCCAGAGCGCGCAACCACCAAGTGTGAAGGATCGGTTTTATCCATTAATACCGTGCCGTATGCACCGCTGAACTGCTTAACGGCGTTTTGCACTGCGGCTAATAACGAACCCGCTTTTTTCAGCTCGTCTTCGACTAAGTGCGCGATAACTTCCGTGTCGGTATCAGAATTAAACACATAACCTTTAGCCTGTAACGCTTGGCGCAAAGGGCCATGATTTTCGATAATACCGTTATGCACGACCGTAATATTGCTAGACACGTGTGGATGCGCATTACGCTCACTCGGTTCACCGTGCGTAGCCCAACGCGTATGCGCAATACCCGTACCACCTGGTACAGGTTGCGCGGCAACAGCGTCGGCCAGTTCTTTTACCTTACCCAAGCGGCGCAAACGTTGTAACTCGCCTGCAGTACCGACAACGGCCACCCCGGCCGAATCATAACCGCGATATTCTAAACGCCGTAAGCCTTCTACTAAAATATCTACCACGTCCCGCTGTGCTACTGCACCAACAATGCCACACATAGTGTTACTCCACTTAACTAAATTAATCGGTTTACTCTAACCAAGATGCGTTAATCAGGCCTGAACCCGAATGACATTAACACCTTGCTGCTCAATTTGTAACGCTGCCGCTTCTGACAGCCCCGTATCGGTAACCAATACCTTAATCATCGACCAAGGCAGCTCGAGATTATGGATTTTTCGGCCTAACTTATCTGACTCTAACAGCACGATCACTTCACGTGATACTTCCGCCATCACTCGGCTTAAGCTGTAAAGCTCATTATACGTTGTGGTGCCACGCACTAAGTCGATACCGTCGGCACCAATAAACAGTTGATCAAAATCATAATTACGTAACACCTGTTCAGCTAACTGGCCTTGGAAAGCTTCAGATTGCGGATCCCAGGTACCACCGGTCATCAATAATGTCGGTTCGTTTTCTAATTCGCGTAACGCATTAGCAATGGCTAACGAGTTCGTCATCACTACCAAGCCGCGTTTAGTGGCTAATTCGGGCAGCAATGCAGCCGTTGTCCGGCCACTGTCGATAATAATACGATAATGATCTTTAATTAGCGCCGCCGCCGCTTTGGCAATGGCTAACTTTCGCTGTGAAACTTTTTCAAGACTACTGTCTGACACAAAATCTTGTGGTACCGGAACGGCACCACCGTAACGCCGTAACAATAATCCTGCCGCTTCTAACACCGTTAAATCTTTACGAATAGTCACTTCAGAGGTGTGGAATTGCTGGGCAAGTTGCTCAACAGAAATTTCACCCTGCTGCTGAAGTTGCGCCACAATGAGATGCCGACGCTGCTGCGTGTTACGTTTATTCATTACTTTCGCTTATGTTTCGAAACGAAAGATATTCTATCTGCTTTTGTCGATTTTGCAAGCAATGGCACTGATGGAATGAAAATAACTCAATAGTTAATGATAATTGTTTGCATTTAAAATAAAAGTCTGTATAGTAGCTCAGGTCAACGGAGTGAGAGAGGGCCTAGGCTCGGAAACGGATTATTCTGGTCGTTGTGAAATTTGTCCTGCATTGACGGGGAGCTTCGGCTCCCCGATTTTTTATCCCGTTTACTGCTTTAGCACACTATCCTTCCGCTTTTACCATAAAACGTGGAAAACGAATAAGGTAGTGCAATCCTTGCCCAATATCGCTGTTAACGGTGATTTCACCATGCAAACGCGCCGTGACTAAATTAAAGACGATATGCGCGCCCAAACCGCTACCGCCTTGATTGCGCTTAGTCGTGAAAAAAGGATCAAACAATTGCTGCAAATGTGCTTTCGACATACCACAACCATTATCAGCAAAGCGTATTTGCACCCGTTTATCGTCAACGGTCACCTCAAGCGTGATCTGTGGTTCTGGTATATTGTCTAAACCATGCAACAATGCATTCATTACGAGATTAGTAATAATTTGTGCAATGGCACCCGGATCTGAGTACACATTAAGCGGTGTTGGGCATGTTATATGTAATTGGCATCGCTGCTGCTTCAGGCGCGCACTTAATGATAAAACCACATCGTTTAAATACTGTGCTAAATCAAAGTCACGATACGAATCGATACTTTGATCAACCGAGACTTGTTTAAAACTGTTTACCAAATCGGCTGCGCGTTGCGTATTCACCTGCAAAATTTTTAGGCCATCGGCCAAATGCTGTAAAAAGCGTTCAAATTGTTGCTGCCCTACACTGCGATTAGCAAACGCAGTAGCCAAACTGCGCTGCTCAGCTTGTAAATGGCTAGTCGCCGTAACACATACGCCTAAGGGGGTATTAATTTCATGTGCTACACCGGCTACCAAGCCACCTAATGAGGCCATCTTTTCCTGCGTAAGCAGCTGCTGCTGCGTTTGTTGTAACTGCTGATAAGAGGCTGCCAACGCATGATTTTGTTCAGCAAGCTGCTGTGTGCGCTCTGCCACTAATCGCTCTAACTTACGACGAACTTGATATTCAAGACGTAATTTCCAATAAATAAACCCCGTAATTGCTGCAATAACGGTTATCAACATCGTCAACCGAAACCACCAACTTAACCACCAAGGGGGGAGAATGTTTAATGGTAGTAAGGTTGGCGCTTGCCATTTACCGCCAGGCAAACGCGCCGACACTTCAAATTGATATTCACCCGGTGGCAAACGCGTATAGGTGGCAATAGGGCTTTGGGCATTACTTTGGATCCAATCACGATCGAACCCTGTTAAGCGGTATCGATATTGAATAAGCTGAGGCTGTTTAAATTCTGGCGAGGCAAAGCGTAAACTAAACATATCTTGTTGATAATTTAATTGCAGTAGTGGCAATTGCGCCAGCGATTTTGGTAGCAGTTCACTCCCTGTTTGTACCGGTTGGTTAAATAACATTAAGCCGGTAAGCTGTACCGGATTTAAAGCAACCGTCTTTGGTAGCTCATTAATGTTAAAGTAGTCAAATCCTCTGGCACCGCCGCGATAGATCACATTATCTGCAATGTCCCAGGCCCCTATCCAAGTGACACTTTGCATACCATGGGCTTCGTTAAGTTCGAGGTAGGTTTCTTGCTCAGGCAGCCAATGCAAGCGATATAACAAACGAAATACTTCAGCCTGTTGTAAGTGTTCATCCTGATCTTGAGGTTGTAAATAGGGTTTAAAAATAGCAGTCGTGTTAGGCTGCTGAGGATTGTACAACACACGATGATTGATATTGCCGGCTCTTAGCCATAATTGCTGCTGCGCATCTTCGACAATCAGTTGCACACCGTTCATTTGTAAACCATGTTCACTGCCTGTGTGTTGTAACCAATATTGAAACGTACTGTTTTTTACATCAAACCGTGCAATCCCTTGATCGGTTGACCCTAACCAAATGGCGCCCAGATGATCTTCCATAATATTGTTTACATCACCAAACCGTAAATTAGCGTGCTCATCTTTTAAACCGCGAAATTGCTGCACGACATCGCGCGCAGCATTAATTTTAAATAAGCCTTGGCCGCGACTGCCTATCCATAAATTTTGTTGTCTGTCGAGATAGAGTGCTCCAATAAAAGGTGCCACAGCGGTGTTTAATGAAAATGCTTGCCATTGCCCAGTAACAGGATCAAGCCGATATAAACCGTTGTTCGTACCAAGCCAGAGCTGTTGCTTAGCATCTTTTCGGATAGCGTGGACCGACGTTAGCGCCGTGAAGGTGCTTGGAATAGGATAATGCTGCAACTCGCTGGTGTCTGGGTTAAAACGCACAACCCCCCCATCTCGATTTGCTAACCACACTTCACTGCCTGATACGGCATAAATACCCAATACATTGGGTGCTGGCAATAAGGTGTTTTTCAACGCCCCAGGGGGAACCGTTCTAATCGCTCTGGCGTAACGGCTTAAGCCTTTTATACCCGCTTGGCTAATAGTCCATAATGTACCTTGATGATCACCAAATAACCCCAACAAATCGGCTCTGGCAAGGCCTTCGGTGAACTCACTGCTAAATGGATAGTGTAACCACACACCGTCTTTATCGCGTTGCCATAAACCGCCACTGGCATCGTTACTGTAGCTGCTTAACCACATCGCTTGCGCTTTATCTATCCAAATGTCACTTAACAACGCCTTTTGTAAAGCAATAGGCTGCTCTGCGGGCACAAACACACCCAACGCCGGAGCATAGCGGTACAGCCCATGTCCATAAGTTGATGCCCAAATCTGGCCATCGGCCGATTCGCGCACGCGTGTTACCGAAACGTCTTTGTTCTCGGGATGCTGAAACGGGATCGATTGCCAAGCCTTACCAGTATTATCCCGATACAAAACTCCGCCATACTGCTGGCCTGCGGTACGAATCGGTGCGTCACCCGACGCTAACCATATGGCACCGGTGGTATCGAAAAATATATCATTAATAAAGTTAACGGCAGGCTTTGCTGTTAACGGTGGGCTAGGTGTCGTTGATGGCGTGGTGGCTGACGCAAAAGAGAGTGGCAAAGGTTCGGCAACCAATTGCTCCTGTTGCAAACGAAACAAACCAGCGCCATAGGTCGCTATCCAAAGCTGTCCTAAGCTATCAAAACGTAATGCCGAAATTTCGGCCGATTGCGTTCCTAAAGCGGCGGGAAAATCATATCGAACAAACTGCTCGGTGGCCGGATCAAATTTATTTAAGCCACCATAACGGGTACCTACCCAAAGCGCGCCTGATGGATCAACAGCCAACGCCGACACCCAACTGGCAGACAAATTACCTGCTCGACTAGGATCGGCTTTAAACTCTTGTACATCCGTACCATCGTGACGAAACAAGCCATGCTGCGACCCCATCCAGATAAAGCCTTGCTGATCTTGGATCATAGTTGTGGGGACAGGCAGTGTTTTTCCCGGTGCACTTAGGCTGATAAAACGGCTAAATACCGGCTTTGCGGTGGGTGTATTAAGAGATGTACTGGCAAATACCGATAAAGGCAGCACCAGAAACAGAAAACAACTAAATGATGCTATAAGGCAATACCGCACGTCATCTTCTTATTAAGTACGCTTGTTTTTAAAGTATTAAGCGTACTTAACAGAACTGCAAGCCTTTAGATTAACTTGTTTAGAAAATCCGGGGTTATCGCGTCGCTGACGTCGGTGTAAAAGCAATCCGCCCTTGCTGCACGGCCATGTTAAGAGGTACGGCGGTTAATAATTTAACTGCAGGATCGCGTGTATCCAAACGATACACCGGATTTGTCGCCAAATATTGATTAACCAACAGTAACAACTCATCGCTGACTGGCGTTAGATTTCCGCGATATCCCGCCGCATCTACCGACGAGTTTAGTAATTTTACCGAGCGTACAAAAACGGCCTGTTGCGCCGCATCATAATAAGGCGCCCCTTCAATCGCTAATTGTAAATTAGCCGGATACGTTAGCCCAAATAAACTTAATGTTGCATTTGCCGCAGTATCAATACGAATAACATCGCTATTATTCGGGCCAATTTGCACTTTCATGCTATCAACTGCCATTTTAAGCGGGATCCCTGCCACATTGGCTTGACGCGTTAACGCCGGAACTTGCTGGCTGAGCATCTGCTCCAGTTGTGCTTCAGACACAGAGTACACCGACACTTGCCCCAGTTGACTGCAGCCAGCTAGGAATATCATCACCACAAAACTTACGACGATGCGCATAAAAAAATACCCCATTAAAATACCTATGTATGGCTTGTTCTTGCTGCAATTGACGCAAGACATTGCGCTTTGCACACATTGCTGTTGGTAACACATCGACTACCTTAACGATCACAGCTGAGTTTGCGCTGAACAATTAACTATGACATTTAACGCATAGCAATAGTGTTTATCCTAAACTGCGTTTTTCAGTCGAACCAGAGTCTGCTGACGTTTTTTTCTACAACACACTTGATCCCAAGCATTAACTGTATTAGTGTATTAATACAGTTTATTTTAAGGGATAAGGATATGACTTCTATTGTTCACATAACCAACCTACAGCGTCATATGGGTAAACAGAGTGTCTTGCAAAACATTACCTCAGAGGTTCAACAAGGCGATGTGATTGCTTTACTTGGCAAAAACGGTGCGGGTAAAACAACATTACTAGAAACGATACTGGGCTTAGCATTACCCAGCGCGGGGGAAGTAAGAGTGTTTGGCACCCTTAGCCACGAGATCACGAGCATAGAGAAACAACGGATTGGCTTTGTTCCACAACAAGACGAGTTATTAGAACAGCTTACCCCACGTGAACACCTTAGCCTGTTTGCCCAATTTCAAGCTAAATGGAATAATACCTTATGTGATCGCTTGTGCCAGAGCTGGGAAATTCCGCTTAATACGCGGATCAGTAAACTCTCTTTAGGGCAGCGCCAAAAGCTCTCTATTATCTTGGCATTGTGTCATCAGCCCGATTTACTGATACTGGACGAGCCGGTTGCCAGTTTAGATCCTATTGCCCGACGCCAATTTCTTACAGAACTTATATCAATCGCTCTAGATCAACAAACCGCTATTATTTTCTCATCACATATTGTCACCGATATGGAACGCGTAGCCACAAAAGTGTGGTTACTAAAAGATCACCAGCTCTGCTGGCAAGGTGAATTAGACACGCTGAAAGAACAGGTGGTGCGATTGCATATTAGCGCCGCATCACCGTTACCCACTAATTTGGTTATTGCGAACAGCATACGCCATGTTTATCAGGGCAAAACAGCGATGTTCACGGTAACCGGATGGCATGATGCTTTAAAGCACGCCCTTGAGCAACAATTGCAAGCCGATGTTCAGGTGGAATACTTGAATTTAGAAGACATTTTTCTGGAGCTAAACGCATGAACGCTTTTTTCAGTGTTGCTCGCATGTTGCTTTGGCCAAGCTTACTGATTAAAGGGCTTTGGTTGGTTTTGTTTGCCATGAGCGCGCTTTTTTTGATGTCCTCGTACCCAAAAATACTGCTCGTCCCACTTGCTTGCCTTATGTTATTGGTATTTTGTATCCCGCTACAATCGATGTCACTTCGCTTTAAAAGTACTTGGCTATTACTGCCACACTTTAAACAGCATAGTCGTATCGTGCTTGTCGGCACGGCATTATTTTTTGGTTTGCTTAGTGGCTGCGTTTTTCTTTTAATACAACATCCTTTTGGAGTGGGCTTTAATCTTGGTTTACTCGCTTTTGCTGCTCTTATACTGCCCTGTTTACGGTATGGCCATTTATGGCCACTGTTGTTAAGCAGTGCCATCTTAATAGTACTCGCCAGCAGTAAGCTACTAAACACGCTCCTGGTTACACCGATTACATCGGCTTTTATTTTTCTTCCCCTGCTGAATATTGCACTTATTGCGTGGTTTTGGACACGTTGGTTAACGCCCAGCCAAGGTTTTACTGCCCCTCAAAATACCTTCTGCTTAGACCTTAGAGCAGGATTATTCAAGATGACTCGGAAACCCGCTACACTTAGTGGCAGCTTGTTACTCGGCCAAGGCGATAGTTTGCAAGCAAGGATAATCCGTAATATAGCTTATTGTTGGTATTTGCCTGCTTTTATGTTGTTTTGGTCGGTTTTTTTTATGCAAGGCGTTATGCCTGAACAGCCTTTTTTACGCGCATTATTTATTTTCTTTCCAGGCTTTATACTGATTGAACAATTAACCCATTTATACCGCCGCGTTCGCCGCGCCTGGTTGCACTTACCGGTTGGCCGCCAGCAACTGTTCACGTTAATAGCTCGCCAAGCGCATACGGAACTTAGTATAGCCACGCTGATCGTAAGCCCATTGATGTTCTGGTTACTGCCGGTCAAAACCGCCATTGCGATGCTCTTACTGTGGCCCAGTTTAATGTTATTTTGTTTATACCTAAGCTGGCGCTTAATTACTGTATCCCTACTATGGACAGGGAGCGCCCTGATCACATTGCAACTACTCAGCATACTAGCGTTAATTTTTTGGAGTCAACAACCTGGTTACTTAGTCATTATCGGCGCGTTCTTTGCCAGTGCAGCGCTATGGCTAAAAAAATACGTTCGTGTACATAGCTACACGCAAGATTGGGCTCAATTGAAAATGCCAAAAGCGCAATCCGCTTGGAGCAGACGATGAACCTACTGTGGCAAAAGAGGCATTATGTTTAGCATTAACCCCAACAGCGGTGAGCCGATATATCGGCAACTTGTTGAACAAATTAAACGGATGGTGGCAAGCGAACAACTGAAAGCCGGCGATGAGCTACCGTCGGTACGTGAGCTTGCTGCACACTATGCTGTTAATCCTATGACGATTTCTAAAGCCTATAGCCTATTAGAAACGGAAGGGATTTTAGCGCGCCAGCGCGGCAAACCCATGACCATAGCGCAGCAACCTATGCAGGCCCAAACTGAAGCCGCCCGCGTACAGCAACTTTTGCCGTACCTTACACACGTAGCGTTGGTTGCAAAACAGTTGCAACTATCAAAGCAAACTGTACTATTAGCGTTAACAGAGCAGTTAACGCTAACAGCGCAGCACGACCTCGCTGCTGGCGTCGAGTTGATTGAACCCTCGGAGCAACACTTGGATGATCACTAACACCGTTACACAACGTCAAAAAGTCGTACTCGCTTTAAAAGCACAACCATGGCGCCTTGCTATAGTGGCTGTGAGCTTAGTAATGACAATAGTGAATTTATACCGCGGTGAATTTGTGTTTAGTTTGCTCTGGCTTAATGTCATTTTACAAGCCTTAACGTTAGGCGTTCTTGGTAATCGACAGTATGAGCATGAAGCGGTTGCTGATGTTTTGGCACAGCTAAAAATAGAACACGGTATGCTCCACGTGAAACATCGGCAGCTAGATGTCCAGAATGTAAAGAAAATCGCATTAGATGCCCTAGACGATGATTATGCTTATATCGATTTTCCATTTAATATTTATCGTTCAGTTGCTATGCGCTTTCCTATCGCGCAAATTCCCATGGTGAAAGACTGGATATCTACACACCTCCCGCATGCAGAAATAATTCGCTAAGTTCTGCCATAACCCTATTCGCTTTCGTCTATGCCAAAAATACCCACTACTAACTAATGCATCTTGTCTCTCAAGATGCGTTACTGATCCCAACAGAAACATTTAGCAATAATTAGTTACTGTTTTTCGATAAAAATTAATTGCAATTCGAACTTATATTAATTATAACTACACTCGACAATAACGCATGGAGCCAATAATGAATTCAATATTTAAACAACAAATAATGATTGCAGTACTCTTTTTTTGCTTTGCCGCAGTGGTACTTGGCTATGAACTGGGCGTGGGAGTAAGCCAGGGCTGGCGCTTTAATGGCATGCTAATTATTGCGGGTTGCTGTTTCTTCTATGGCTACCGTTTGCTACAAGACATACTAAAACAAAAGGCATTGGTAGCCTCAAATCTTTAAGGTCATTTTTATGCTATTACAACATTATGCCAACCATTTATACCATCGAAGCCGCTTTCTTATTTGGGGGCTCGCGCTGTTATCTGCAGCGCACTTGTTTGCCATTTTGCCGGATCTGTTGAGCCCGCCAGAAAACGTGCTAAAAGCCCAACAACGGGCACTGTGGTTCGGACAATTGCTCACAGCCTGGCTCATCGGCTTAAGGATTCAACCGCTATTGCAGAGCGCTGCGAAAGGACAGTTATTTCAGGTTAGTAGCCGTAAGAGTTGGCAGCAATTAGCCTCTGTATGCCTAGCTGCAGCCGTGTTTCCTGCCGCTTTGCTTTGCTGTCTGCTACTTTATTGGGGTGAAACCATACACTTACTGAATCTTTTGGCTTATTTGAACTTGCCACTACTGGGGCTAGGTTTGTTACTGCCTTTTGTCGTGGGCCTGCTAAAACTGAGTGCGCAGTTAGAAGACGAACAGAATCTCACTATCTAACCTAAGGAACAGGCGCCACTATGGCCATAACCATTAATTTAGATGTGATGCTGGCAATTCGCAAAATGAAGTCGAACGAGTTGGCAGAACAAATAGGCATTACGCCACAAAACCTCAGTGTTTTACGCAGTGGACGGGCTAAAGCTATTCGCTTTAGTACTCTCAACGCAATTTGCCGGGCACTTAATTGTCAGCCTGGAGATATTTTGGCTTACCACTTTACAGATGATGATGCTGAGCAGGAGCTAGCAGATGAACTTTAATTACAGCGTAACCGAACAAATTGAGCAATATGCAATTACAGTTAATTATAACGGCTTAACTGGTCGCGAAATTATTCTGATAAACGGTGAGCAGAAACACAATCGTTTAAATTGGACCTCGATGAAAAGCGAATATCTGCTGATTTTAGATGAGCATAATCATGTACGGATCCAACTCGCTGTCACGCTCGATAGCACCCTAAACATTAGCTTTTTACGTGGTGGCAAAGTGCTGGCAGAACATAACACCACAATGTACAGCCAACCAGAGTCCAAGATATTAGAAGAACCAGAAAATGCGGCTTGGTTGGCCGAACTAACGGTACCCAAATACCTAAGTATAGTATTACCGGGCACAGTGCTGCTATTACTGTGTTTAGCTTTACTAAAGAATACCCTATTGGCTGGTATCATAATGGGGCTGTTAGCACTGATTTGCATAGTGTTAATGCTAAAGCCACAGATAGCGGCAAGCACCACCAGACCGTTATTTAAAAATACCTTTACCAAAATTAATTTTATTAGAGGTATGATTTTTGGCGCCAGCATTGGCGGTGTTATAGGCTATACCTCCAGTGTTTTTGTTAATACAGTGCTTAGCTTAATGGGAATAAGTTAGTTTGATATAACTGGCTAAACCAGCTACCACAAGTTATCGAAAGTAACTTGTGGTATGCTGGCATCGCTTAACACGATCTGCGCCAGTCTCTCACACTGGCGTTTCGCATTTGTATGCAAACAACTTGAAGAACCACAACACCGCTGCGATTTCAAGTTAGCAAGCTATTGATAATAATGAGAAGATGCTATGTTATTAATCCTAAAATTGATTGCCGGTATTTTGCTAGGTATGATGATGGGGCTTTATGCACCGCACTGGCTTACGCAAATTTTAATTACCTTTAAGGCGCTATTTGGTCAACTGCTGTTTTTTACTATCCCCTTGTTGATTCTGTTTTTTATTACCAGCGGCATCGCTGCCTTACCGCGCAATTCCGGAAAATTATTGAGCCGGACGTTAGGGATTGCCTATTTATCTACCATTGCTGCAGGCACCTTTACTTTTTTGATCGCCGCCATGGTGATCCCAATGCTGGCGCCAGCCGCCGCTGATCTCGCCAATACACAAGGTGTTAATTTAACGCCGTATATCGAAATGAATATTCCCCCGGTATTTAATGTGATGACCGCCTTAGCCTTGGCGTTTATTTTTGGTCTGGGCATTGCCAGTACTCAAGCCACATCTTTGAAACAACTTTCGGATCAAGGGCGTGATATTATTCAATTGCTGCTCACCAAGATCATTATCCCGTTTTTACCGCTGTATATTGCCGGTGTCTTTGCACAAATGGCTGCCGCTGGCAGCGTATTTGTTACCTTAAAAACCTTTGGGATTGTGCTAATTATGGCGATAATTTTGCACTGGTTATGGATTATTGCCTTGTTTGTTCTAGCTGGTATGAAAGCGAGTAAATCGCCTCTTAGCCTGATTAAAAATATGCTACCGGCTTATTTTACTGCACTGGGAACCATGTCAAGTGCGGCTACCATCCCAGTGTCGCTCCAAGCCACTAAAAACAACGGTGTAACGGAAGATGTTGCAAATTTTACGGTGCCCCTCTGCGCAACAACCCACTTAGCAGGTTCAACAATTACGATTGTTAGCTGTGCCGTAGCGGTAATGATGATGAAGAATAATCTGGATATCCCTTCGCTTTTCACTATGCTGCCTTTTATTTTAACGCTCGGTGTTGTAATGCTTGCCGCCCCCGGTGTACCGGGTGGCGCGGTAATGTCTGCCGTGGGTTTATTAGGTACAATGCTTGGCTTTGGCGAAGGTGCTATTGCGCTAATGATTGCACTGTATATGGCACAAGATAGTTTTGGTACGGCCTGTAATGTGACCGGTGATGGCGCTATCGCCGTATTAGTCGATAAGAGTTAACCGGCCA
>Ga0209812_10001843_pt1 | contig 13604 bp, 10 predicted proteins | sample JI71714BDNA_FD_187502 | JGI IMG/M metagenome (GOLD analysis project Ga0209812, IMG submission 187502) | Wastewater effluent complex algal communities from Wisconsin, to seasonally profile nutrient transformation and Carbon sequestration -... | ecosystem: Engineered > WWTP > Effluent > Algae...
CCGTCACGGTTTCTTCGCACGCAAGGCGACCCCGGGTGGCCGCAAGGTGCTGCGCGCCCGCCGTGCTCGCGGCCGCAAGAAGCTCTGCGCTTAACTTTCTGGCGCCCTCAGGCGCCGGGCGCGGGCCATCCGGCCCGCTTGGCTTTCGCGGCATAAGCCGCGGCGCGTATTCGCGTTTGCGGGCTCCCCTTGGGAGCCCGTTGCCTTTTGTCGCCTGTCCTGCTGCGCTATCGGCGACTTCATGATCTCTGTCCTTACCAAGCGCGCCGATTTCATCGCGGCCAATTCGGGCATTCGCAATGCGCGGGCCGGGTTTGTGCTGCTGACCCGCCCGAATGAGAGGCAGGGCATTCGTTTCGGGATCACCGTCACCAAGAAAATCGGCAATGCCGTCGTGCGCAACCGCATGAAGCGGCGCTTCCGCGAGCTTCTGCGCGCCGCGCTGCCCGCCCAGGGCCTGCCCGATCATGATCACGTGCTGATCGGTCGTGCCGGCGGGGTCGAGCAGGACTTTCACGTGATGGCCGAGGAACTGTCCAAAGCGCTCGAACGGGCGCGTGACGGGCGCGGCGATCCTTCGGGTGGACGGCGTCCGCGCAAGGGGAACCGGCGCAAGTGAAGCAGCTGCTCATCCTTATCGCGCGCGGCTGGCAGCTTGGCCCTTCGCGCATTCTGCCGCCCAGTTGCCGCTATTCCCCGTCTTGCAGCCAGTATGCGATCGAGGCGATCGGCAAGTATGGTGCGCTCAAGGGTGGATGGATGGCATTTAAGCGGCTAATGCGCTGCCACCCGTGGGGCGGGCATGGGCATGATCCGGTTCCCTAGCTTGGCTGGGACTGGAAATCAGGCTGCCTTAACCCCATAATACACCGATCCGAATCCCACCCCGTCTCGCATTCTTTCAGGGCAATCACTTGGACAATCGCAATCTACTGCTCGCCGTTGTGCTTTCGGGCCTGCTCATTCTCGGATGGCAGGCGGGGATCAACTACTTCTATCCCGAAGCGGCCCTGACCGCGCCTGCGGCCACGGCCTCGGCTCCGGCCGCGACGGCCGGGACAACTGCCGCTGCGCCGGGTGCCGGCAGCCTCGGCGGTGACGCGGCTGCGGTGCAGAAGGTCGACCTCAAGAGCGCGCTCGCCAGTGGCAACCGCGTGGTGATCGATACCCCGCGCGTGGCTGGCTCGATCAACCTTGTCGGCGCACGGATCGATGACATCGTGCTGAAGGACTACCGCGAGACGGTGAAGAAGGACTCCGGCCCGGTCCGCCTGTTCGCGCCCGAAGGCACAGGCGCGCAGTATTTCGCCGAGTTCGGCTTTGTCGCAGGCGGCGCGCGCCAACCGTCCAACCTGCTGTGGCAGGCTGATGGTGCCAAGTTGACGCCGACCACTCCCGTCACCCTGACCCGCACTGACGCGAACGGCGTGACCTTTGCGATCAAGTTTGCGGTCGACAAGGACTACATGATCACCGCCACCCAGACCGTGACCAACGGCGGGGCAGGCGCGGCGATTGTCCAGCCTTTCGCCTTGATCAAGCGCACCAGCACCAATGCGACGCTTGACCAGTTCGTGGCCCATTCTGGCCCGGTCGGTGTGTTTGGCGGGACGCTGTGGGATCCGCATTCCTATGACGAGCTGGCCGAACTGGGCGGCGAAACCCCCGAAGGTTCTGCCAGCTGGCTCGGCTTTACCGATCAGTACTGGCTTGGCGCTCTGGTTCCGGGCGACGGCAAGGGCAATGTGAAGGTCGATGATGCGGGCTTCCGCTCGCTGGGCGGCAAGCTGTTCCGCACCGACCTGCTCTACACCGCAAGCACCGTCCCTGCCGGCGGCAGCGTGACACAGCAGACCGGCCTTTATGCAGGGGCCAAGGACAGCCACATCCTCGACGCATATGAAGACGCGGGGATCACCTATTTCGGCAAGGCGATCAGCTGGGGCTGGTTCGAAATCGTCGAAAAGCCGATCTTGTGGCTGCTGCGCACCCTCAATGGTCTGGTGGGCAATTTTGGCCTCGCGATCATCCTGCTTACCGTCATCATCCGCGGGCTGATGTTCCCGGTGGCGCAGAAGCAGTTTGCCAGCATGGCGCAGATGAAGGCCGTGCAGCCGCGGATGAAGGAAATCCAGGAACGCTTCAAGGACGACAAGCAACGCCAGCAGCAGGAGATCATGAAGCTTTACAAGGACGAGAAGGTCAATCCGCTCGCCGGTTGCTTGCCGCTGGTGATCCAGATTCCGATCTTCTTCGCACTCTACAAGGTGCTGGTGCTGGCAATCGAGATGCGGCACGAGCCGTTCATTGGCTGGATCACCGATCTGTCCGCGCCTGATCCCGCGCACATCCTCAACCTGTTCGGGCTGCTGCCTTACGAAGTGGTTGGCTTCCTTGCTATCGGGCCTTTGGCGGTGCTGCTGGGGATCACCATGTTCCTGACCTTCAAGCTGAATCCGGCGGCGATGGACCCTGTGCAGCAGCAGATGTTCGCGATCATGCCGTGGATCCTGATGTTCGTGATGGCACCGTTTGCCGCAGGCCTGCTGCTGTACTGGGTAACATCGAACCTGCTGACGCTGGCGCAGCAGAGCTACCTTTATTCCAAGCACCCGCAGCTGAAGGCTGCGACCGCTGCGGCGGAGAAGAAGGGTGCAGGGTAACACCGTGACCGATCCTGACGACTGGCAGGCCCGAGAGGAGGCCGCATCGAAGCTCTTTTCAGGGCCGGTGGATTTCCTGCGCTCTGCGCCGCAACTGCAATTTCTGCCCGATCCCGATGTGCCGGAGATCGCGTTCTGCGGACGGTCGAACGTGGGCAAGTCCTCGCTGCTCAATGCGCTGACGGGACGCAAGGCGATCGCCCGGGCCTCGGTCACACCGGGGCGGACGCAGGAATTGAACTTCTTTGACGTGGGCAGGCCGCAAGAGGAGGGCGCGCTGCCGCTGTTCCGGTTGGTCGATATGCCCGGCTACGGCTTTGCCAGGGCGCCGGTGAAGGTGGTCGAAAAGTGGAAGTCGCTGGTGAATTCGTACCTGCGCGGCCGGCAGGTGCTCAGCCGCACGCTGGTGCTGGTCGATAGCCGCCATGGCCTGAAGGACGTTGACCGGGTGATGATGAAGATGCTGGACGAGGCGGCCGTGGGTTACCGCGTGGTGCTAACCAAGACCGACAAGATCAAGGCGAGCGAGCTCGACAAGGTCGCAGAAGCGACGGCCGCCGAGGTTCGCAAGCACGTCGCTGCCTATCCTGAACTCCACCTCACCAGCAGCGAGAAAGGCATGGGCATCGCCGCCTTGCGCGCCGCAGTTGTGGCGGACGCCTTGGGTGAGGGCTGGGAGGGGTAGGCCGCAGCCTCGTCACTTCCCAAAAAAGCTAGCCTCTGAACCCGATCCGCCCGAGCAGGCCCAGTGTCTCGCGCGCTGATCCAGGCGGTGTCGTTCCGGCCAGTTCGAGCGTCACAGCACCGTGGAGCGCCGACCAGATCAGCCCTTCCATCGCCCGCGCCTGCGCTTCTGACACACCCTGCCCGATCAGACCGTCGCCATAGACCGACAGCGTGGCCCGCGCTCGCGCTACCGCGTTGCCCAGGGGATTATCGCTCCCGTCCTCCTGCTGGTGCTGGCCGAACATCAGGCGGTAAGTGTTGGCGTTGCCAAACGCGAAGTCGATATAGGCCCGTCCTGCCGCCATCGCCTTGACGGCGACATCGCCCGGCGTTGCCGCATAGGCCTGCTCAAGCGCGGCGGCGAAGCGTTCGAACCCGCGAAGCCGTACCGCGGCAAGGATCTCGTCGCGATTCGCGAAGTAGCGGTACGGCGTCATCGGACTGACCTGCATCGCACCGGCAATCTGGCGCATCGAGACATTTTCGGCGCCGTGCTCTGCGAACATCACCTCGGCCACATCGCACAGCTGCGACTGGAAGCGGGCGAGATCATCATCGGTGAGCGGGCGGGACAAGGCTGTTCTCCGTATCAGCGCCGATCATAGCGAAGGGCGCTTGACTCCGCCAGCTTACGCTGTAAATTTACGCTGTAAACAGTCAACCGGCAGGGACGCGGCAGCATGACCACAATTGAAACCGATTACCTCATCATCGGCGGCGGGGCTGTGGGGCTGGCCTTTGCCGACACGATCATCGCCGAGACCGATGCTCACGTCACCATCATCGACCGGCAGGCCAAGCCGGGCGGGCACTGGAACGATGCCTATGGCTTTGTCGCGCTGCACCAGCCCTCGTCCTTCTACGGGGTCAATTCGCTCCCCTTGGGCGAGAACCGCAAGGACACCCACGGCGCCAACGCGGGGCTTTACGAGCTCGCCTCGGGCGCGGAGGTCAGCGGCTATTTCGACAAGGTGATGCGCCAGCGGCTGTTGCCGTCAGGGCAGGTCACCTACCTGCCGATGACCGAATATCGCGAAGAAGGCTCCTGTGCGGTTTCGCTGATGTCGGGCGAGGAAACCCGCATCACCGTGCGCCGCAAGACCGTCGATTCGACCCACAACAGCCCCGTCATCCCCGCCAACCACACTCCGCGCTTCGCCATTGCCGATGGCGTGCAACTGGTGCCGCCCGGCGAGCTGCTTCGCCTGTGGCTCAAACCCGCCCGGCCGGAGCGTTTCGTGGTGCTTGGCGCAGGCAAGACCGCGATGGACGCGGTCGGATGGCTGCTCGCCATGGGCACACCGCCCGAAGCGATCCAGTGGGTCCGCCCGCGGGAAAGCTGGCTGATCAACCGCACCTGCACCCAGCCCGGCGCGGAGTTCTTCGACGCGGTGTTCGGCGGTCAGCTTGCCCAGATGCAGGCCTTTGCTGAAGGCACTTCGCCCGAGGATATCTTCGCCCGGCTCGAAGCGGCAGGCATGATGCTGCGGATCGACCCCGCCGTAACGCCCACGATGTTCCACTACGCCACGATCTCGCAAGGCGAGGTCGATGCCCTGCGCCGCGTCACCAATGTGGTGCGCAAGGGGCGGGTCACAGCGATCACGCCCGACGCGATCACACTGGAGCACGGCAGCGAACCGGCGGTTGCAGGCGCGCTCTATATCGATTGCACGGCTTCAGCGGTCGAGCCGCGCGAGGCGGTGCCGATCTTTCAAGGCGACCGGATCGTCCCGCAACTGGTGCGCGTCCCGCAGCCGTGTTTCTCAGCGGCGCTGATCGCCTTTGTCGAGGCGCATTATCCCGATGATGCCGCCAAGAACGCGCTGTGCCGCACGGTGCCGTTCCCGCATGACCTGAAAAGCTATCTCACCACCAACATCATCAACATGATGAATCAGGGCGCGTGGTTCGGTGACGAGCGGCTGGGCGCGTGGATCCGCCAGAGCCGGCTCGACGGGTTCGGCAAGGTCGCCGCGGGCGTGGACCGCAGCGATTCGGCGCGCGTCGCAGTGCTCCAGCAAATGCGCCAGACCGCGCCGCTGGCGGTGGGGAATTTGATGCGGCTTGCGGGTGCTGGCTGAGCCTGAATCTGACGCATCACAACATGCTGGAATAGAAACACTGCTCCAGCGGCAGCATTGCCGCACCGATCGCGCAGGCATCGTAGCTGGTGCGCGAGGCAATGACCCGTGGCAGCGGGCGGGGCATCTCGCGGCGCGCGTCGTCGAACAGCTCGATCGCCGGGAGCAGCTTGGCTGCGAGCGGCGCAGGCAGGCGGCCGCCGAACACGATTGCCTCGGGATCGAGCAGCGCGGCTATGGCCGAGGCTATCAGCGAGAACTGGTCGCGGCTGCGGGTGATCCATTCATCGACCCCCGGCCAGTCGGGATCGAAGTTGGCGAGCATGGTGGATAGCCCGTCCAGCTCCACCCCGGCGTTGCGGAGTGAGTGGAGCAGGGTTTCCAGCGTCGGGATCTGGAAATTGCGCCAGGGCAGCATCCGCCCGATTTCGCCGCTATTGCCGTGCGAACCCCTCAGCAGCCGGTTGTTGATGATCACCCCGCCGCCCAAGCCAGCGGCGACATAGATATAGACGAAATTGGCATATTGGCGGCCCGCGCCCAGAAAGCTCTCGCCCACGGCCGCCGCATTGCCATCGCTTTCGACCCAGCAGGGAAGGCCGAGGTGCTCGGCGAACAATTCGTCGATCGGCACCATCGCAAACTCGTCGAGCGCACGGGGCGGGTTGAACCGTGACTTGCCGTCAAGGCAAGGGCCGAGAATGCCGATCCCCGCACCCACCAGCCGCTCGCGGGCCGCCGGGGTGCGTGCCAGCAGGCGGTCGCGGATTTCCTGCAGGCGCACGAAGACCGCCTTGCGGCTCATTACCGGCATGGTGAATTGTTCGTGGCCGACGACATTGCCGGCAAAATCCATCAGCGCCACCGATAACGCGTCTGTCATCAGCGCGATCCCGAGCGAATAGGCGTAATGCGGCTGGACCGTGATCGATACACTCGGTTGCCCGCGCCGCCCGCTGGCCTTGCGTTCGCCCAGAGCCAGCGCGCCGCGATCCACAAGCTCGCCCACCAGCCGCGAGACGGTCTGCTGCGACAGCCCGCAATCGCGCGCAATGACCGGCTGCACCGTGCCCGGATTGCGCAGGACATAGCCGAGGATCGCCGCTTCGCTGTCAGAAGGCCGCTGGAGAAGGTCCTGTATCGTCGAGGTGTTCATGGGCGCCTGATGCCATAGCCGATCCAAGGCAGCAACAATATCACCCAAATATAACCCATCGTGGGTTGTAATGTGTGAAGCCGGCTGTTACGCTCGTGCAGTGAGGCCCGGATACAGGGCACGCTTGGGGAGATGATCATTGAAGCAGTTTCTCGGACTGGCTGCGGCCGGAGTGTCTCTGGTGGCCCTTTTGCCTGCGGCCGCGCTGGCCCAGCAAAGCGGCGATGCCGCTGCCGCAAGCGATGAGGCAGAGCCGATCGCGGGGCAGGAAATCATCGTCACCGGCACCAGCCGGTCGCGCGCGGCGCTGGATACGCCGCTGGCCATCACCCAGCTTGATGACACGGCGCTGGCCCGCGCCGGGGTGACCAGCCAGGCGGATATTCTCAACACCATCCCTTCGATCAAGGCCGATGGCGGCGGCGGCGAAGTTGCCTCCAACGTGTTCATCCGCGGCCTGCCGTCAGGCGGCCAGTTCCAGTTCACTCCGCTGATGTATGACGGGATCACCGTGCTTTCGTCCTTCGGGCTGAATTCCTCGGCCTATGACGTCTATGCCCGCAATGATCTGGGCATCGACCGCCTGGAATTCGTGCGCGGCGGGGTGTCCAACCTGTTCGGCCCCGGCTCGGTCGCCGGCGTCATCAACTACATCAGCAAGGAAGGTGGGGACGAACTGTCCGGCACGGCCCAGCTCGAAGTGGCCGAGCGCGGGCGTTATCGCGGCGATCTCGCGCTGAGCGGTCCGCTGGGCAACAACATCTATTTCGCGGTGTCCGGCTTCTACCGCGTGGATAACGGCCCGATCGACACCAATCTCGATACCGAAGGCGGCCAGATCCGCGGGAATCTCGAATATCGCTTTGGCGATGGCAGCGGCAATGTGAAGCTGGTGGGCCAGTACATCAACGACCGCACCCAGTTCTATCTGCCGATCCCCCTCGACGGGCCGACCCGCAGCCGCCTGCGCGGCAATGACGGCGAGCTGGTCAATTCGGTACAGAACCAGTTCGACTTCGCCAGCCTCGGCTTCAATATTCCGGGCGGCGGGCGTTTCAGTTCGGACATCGCCGACGGGGTCGCCACCAAGGGCGGCATGATCGGCCTGACCTTTGAAAAGGACTTCGGCGACAGCGGCTGGGGGATGAACGGCCGGATCAAGTATTCCGATTACAACCACAAGTTCGGCCTGTGGTCGGACGGGGACGGCGTGATCAACGTGCCGGAAACCCTGACCAGCTTCCTGACCAACCGCAACCTTGGCCTGCCTGCCAATGCGCAGTTCACCTTTGTCGGCGGCGGCGCTGTGCCGGCCGGGTCTTTGCTGTTCGCCAACCGCTTTACCGACCGTGACCGCCCGGTGGATGACTTCACCGCCGAGCTCAATCTCACCAAGTCGCTGCAGACCGGCACAGTCGACCACGCCTTCACGCTGGGCGGGTTCTACGGCAACGCGACCGCCGGTGATTTCAACGCGACCACCACTTACCTGGCCGAACTCAACAACCGGCCGCGGCTGGTGAACCTGACGATCACCAACCCTGTCGGCGGCGCCCAGACTGTCATTTCGCGTGGCGGGTTGCTCAATGCCGGGGCCGGTTACGTCAATAACGAGCATTCGGCCGAGCGTTATGCGGTCTATCTGGCCGACCAGATGAAGGTCGGTGATCGCTTCAACTTCGATATCGGCTTCCGGCTCGAGCATCTGAACGGTGACATCAGCCGCGAACGCACCTCGACCACGATCACCGATGCGGCCACGCCCAACCTTTCGGCGGCGCTGCGCGATGTGATCTGGGGCAATGGCGGCTTCCTGACCGGCAATGTCTCGGCGACCGAATGGGCGCTGGCGGCAGGCGCGCTCTACAAGCTGTCCGACAGCACCAGCCTGTATGCCAACGCCTCGCGCGGGTTCTTCTTCCCCGAACTGCGTTCCGCCGGGTTCCGTCCGGTTCCCGCCGGGACAGCCGCGAACGCCAGCGTTTCGCCGGGGGTGCAGAGCTATGATGCGGAAATCATCAAGCAGGCCGAAGCGGGGATCAAGATCAGCCAGCCGGGCCTGTCGCTGACGTTCTCGGGTTTTTACACCAACCTCGAAAACCGCCGCCAGGTGCTGTTCGTCAATGACGGGCAGGGCGGTCTGATCGAGCGGGTCAACCTTGTCGGCACCGAAAGCTACGGAGCAGAGGGCACCGTCGATGTGCGCATCATCGACAACCTCAACTTCAGCGGCAATGTGACCTGGCAGAACAGCAAGTACACTGCGTTCGACACCACCCCGGGCAACATCGACAATGCGGTCGAGCGCCAGCCCGAATGGCTCTACAACGCCGGGGTGTACTATGACGATGGCACCTTCGACCTGTCGCTGTTCACCAATTACACGGGATCGAATTTCACCGCGGCGAACAACGCGATCGAGCTTGAAGGCTGGAATATCGCCAACCTCGATGCGGGCTACACGATGGCAATCGGCAGCTCCGACCTGCGGCTGAGCGTGAACGTGTTCAACCTGTTCGATACCGATGCTGTCACCGAGGGGTCGCCGCGGCAGGACGCCAACCAGGTTGCCAACGGCGCCTTCTTCGTCGGGCGGCCGGTGCTGCCGCGCCGGATCACCGCCCGCGCGACCTTCACTTTCTGACGCCGGCCCCGGGACTGTGGCATGATGCTGCAGTCCCGGCGGATCTCCGGACAGAAACGGGCAAGAGGGCTGCGATGCTGCTGCGCGACGAATTGTTTGCGATTTTCAAGGAGGGGGTGGACGCGGCCAGCGCGCCTGCCGCGCTGCCTGCGCTGCTGCCCGCAGGCAGCACCGCCAGCGGCCGCACGCTGGTGCTGGGCTGCGGCAAGGCCGCTGCTGCCATGGCCGAAGTCGCCGCCGCCCATCTCCCCGGCGAGGTGACCGGCTGCGTCGTGACCCGCTTCGGACACGGCGCACAGTTGCCGACCGGCGGCATCACCGTGATCGAAGCGAGCCACCCCGTGCCTGACGCCGCCAGCCTTGCAGCCGGTCGCCAGATCCGCGAACTTGCCGCGACCGCCAAGGCGGGTGACCGGTTGATCTTCCTGATTTCGGGCGGGGGATCGTCACTGCTGGTCGATCCGATCCCCGGCCTGACGCTGGAGCACAAGGCGCGGATCAATGATCACCTCGTGAAGTCGGGAGCGCCAATCACCGATATCAACTGCGTCCGCCGCCATCTCTCGCAGGTCAAGGGTGGGCGCTTGGCTGCTGCTGCCGCTGCTGCGGCGGGCGACATGCACAGCTTCATCATTTCCGATGTGGTGGGCGACGATCCCGCCGTGGTCGCCTCCGGCCCCTCGATCGCCAGCCCGTTCGAGCCGGAGCGCGCCCTTGCGATCCTCAAACACAGCGGCCTGGCGGTGGAAGAGAGCCTCGCTGCCATGATGCGCGCCGCCGCGCCTCCGCCCGTGCCGCCGCATCCGGTGCACGTGATCGCCGATGCACGCACGGCGCTCGAAGCGGCAAGCGCGCAGGCGGTGGCGCGGGGATGGACCGTCATTCGCATCGGCGATGATCTTGACGGAGATGCCGCCGCCACCGGCCGCGCCCATGCCGCGCTTGCGCTGCTGCACGCTGCGGCAGGCGCGCGGTGCCTGTTGATTTCGGGCGGCGAGCTGACCGTTACCGTCCGCGCCAAGGGTGGCCGGGGCGGGCCCAACCTTGAATATCTGGCCGGCATGATGGCGGCCCTTCCGGCGGATGCTCCGGTCACCGCGCTCGCCTGTGACAGCGACGGGATCGACGGCAGCGAGGATAACGCCGGCGGCTGGTTCGATGCCGCCAACCGCGCCGCGGCCGCCGATTGCGACACCGCGCTGGCCGCCAACCGCACCTATGATCTGTTCCAAAGCTTCGGAGGTCTGGTGAAGACCGGCCCCACCCGCACCAATGTCAACGATATCCGGCTGATCGCCGTAGGAGGCTGACCATGAGCCGCAATCCAGACCTTGACCGGCAGGCCCGGGACATCCTCGTCCGCAATGACCGCGGGGGATATACCATCCCCACTCACGGCCTTTATCCCTTCCAGTGGAACTGGGATTCGGCCTTCGTCGCGCTCGGCTTTGCCGAATTTGACCGTGACCGCGCATGGGCCGAAATCGAGACGCTGGTTTCCGCCCAGTGGGACGACGGGATGATCCCGCACATCGTGTTCCACCAGCCTGACGAGGGCTATTTTCCGGGACCGGACGTGTGGGCGACAGGCCGCACCCCGCCGACATCGGGCATCACCCAGCCGCCCGTGCTGGCAACGATTGTGCGCGAGTTGTGGGAGGCAGAAGGCGCTGACCCGCTCTGTCCCCGGATGCAGCGGCTTTATCGCGCTTGCCTTGCCAGCCACCGCTGGTTCCACACCTTCCGCGATCCGTTGAACAATGGCCTCGTCATGGTGACGCACAACTGGGAGACGGGCCGCGACAATTCCAGCGAGTGGGACGATGCGCTGGCGCGGGTGGATACCAGCGGGGTGGGGACATACCAGCGCCGCGACACCGGCCATGTCGATGCCGCGATGCGTCCGAAGCAGGAGGAATATGACCGCTATGTCGCGATCCTCCAGTTTGGCCGCGCCAACGGCTGGGATCACCGCGCCATTGCCGATCACGGCCCATTCCGGATGGTGGATGTGGGCATGTCGATGGAACTGCTGCGCGCCAACCGCGATCTGCTGGCGCTGGCCCAAGCCTTGGACGATGCGCCGGTCGCCGCCGAGTTGCAGGCACGCATTACGCTGTCGGAAGCCGGAATGGACTGGCTGTGGAACGAGGAAGCGGGCGCCTATTGTTCGCGCGATGCGACCACGCATGACAGTTCGGGTCTGGTTACCAATGCAAGCTTCCTTGCCTTCTACGCAGGCGTCGGCAGCGAACACCAGCGCGCGCGCCTGATCGCGGCACTGGGGCGGCTGCTGCATTCGGCCAGCTATCTGCTTCCCAGCCTTGAAGCGGGCAGCCGCGCCTATGACCACCGCCGTTACTGGCGCGGGCCGGTGTGGCTGGTGGTGAGCTACATGGTCGCACAGGGCCTTGCCGAACAGGGCCACGCCGACTGGGCCGCCCGCATCCGCGAGGATTCCGCCCGGCTGATCGAAAAATCCGGCTTCTATGAAAGCTTCAGCCCCGAAACGGGCGAGGGATCGGGTGGCCCCGACTTTTCGTGGACGGCGGCGATGTGGCTTGCATGGTGCGGGCAATGAGCGGCGGACTTGGCGGTCTGTTCCGCAAACCTGCTCCGGCGCATTATCCGTGGATCCTGATCGGCCTTTTATGGATGGTCTCGTTCCTCAATTCGGCTGACCGGGCGATCCTCAATGCGGTCAAACCGCTGCTGCGCGATGCCTTCCAGATCACCGACATCCAGCTGGGTGTGGTCGATACGGTGTTCTTCTGGACTTATGCGGTGTCCGCGTTCCTGTTCGGACGGATCGGGGATTCTGTCCGGCGGCGCAACATGGTGCTGTTCGGCCTGCTGTTCTGGAGCATAGCGACCGGGTTCATGCCGATCGCCACCGGCTTTGCGATGTTGCTGGGGATGCGCACGCTGGTGGCGGTAGGGGAATCGACCTACTATCCGACCGCCACGGCGCTGATCAGTTCATGGCACCGCCCCGCGATGCGCAGCCGGGCGCTGGCGATCCACCAGACGGCCGTGTTTGCCGGTGGCGGAATCGGGAGTTGGGCGGCGGGCTGGCTGGCGGATATCTATGGCTGGTCGATGCCGTTCATCGTCTTTGCCGTTATGGGCGGCGCGGTTTTCGGGATCCTGATGCTGACGCTACGCGATGATGCGCCCGCAGTCGTGGCCGCCTGGGACGGCCCCAAAAGTGAACCCTTGCAGATCATCCTCGCCAATCCCGCCGCCTTGCTGCTGTGCGGCGTGTTCTGTCTGGCGACGGCGGCGTCTTCGGCGGTGCTCAACTGGTGCAACACCTATGCCCATGACGTGCTGGAGCTGAACCTTGCGGACAGCGCGCTGGTTGGCCCCGTGATGATCACCACCGCCGGATTTTTCTCGGTGCTGGTTGGCGGCTGGTTGTCCGATCGCTTTGCCGCCCGCAGCCCGACGGGGCGCATGACTGTGCTGGCACTGGGGCTCGGGGTGGCGGCGCTGTTCCTGCTGCCGTTCCCCTGGGCGGGATCGGTCGGCCTTGTTGCAGCTTTGCTGTTCGCCACAAGCTTCGGCAAGGGCCTGTTCGACGGCTGCATCTATGCCGCGATGCATGATGTGATGCCCGATTCCGCCCGTGCGACGGCTGCAGGGTTGATGACGATGATGGGCTTTCTGGGCGCGGGCGTATCGACCGTCGCGCTGCCTGCGATCGCGGTACACACCGGGCTGGCAGCGGGCTTTGCGATGATGGCTGCGCTTTACGGGATTGCAGTGATGGCTTTGCTGCTTGGCCGACCGCTTGTGCGGCAGGCGATCTGCCGCATGGATGAAAGGACGATTCATGGCTGACGAACGCCTGTATGGCGGTATCGAACTGGGCGGCACCAAGACGGTGTTCGCCATTGGAACCGGCAGCGGCAGGATCGTGGCGCGCCGCACCGTGCCAACCCGTGCGCCAGAGGCAGTCATTGCCGATGCGGCCGCCTTTTTTGCCGAGAGCGGCCATGCCCTGTCGGCGCTTGGTGTGGGCGCGTTCGGCCCGATCGTTATCGACCGCAAGGCTGCGGATTACGGGCGGCTGTGCGACACCAACAAGCCAGGCTGGAGCGGGTTCGATCTGATCGGCGCTTTGGCAGACGCAGTTCCGATCCCGGCCTGCCTCGTGACCGATGTCGGGGCTGCGGCGATCGGGGAAGCGCGGCATGGCGCTCTGCGTGGGCATGACATCGGCCTCTACCTCACCATCGGCACCGGCATCGGCGGCGCGATCATCGTCGGCGGCAAAGTGCTGCCCGCCCTGCTGCACCCGGAGATGGGGCATATCGCCCTGCAACGTC
>Ga0209812_10001844_pt1 | contig 13602 bp, 18 predicted proteins | sample JI71714BDNA_FD_187502 | JGI IMG/M metagenome (GOLD analysis project Ga0209812, IMG submission 187502) | Wastewater effluent complex algal communities from Wisconsin, to seasonally profile nutrient transformation and Carbon sequestration -... | ecosystem: Engineered > WWTP > Effluent > Algae...
CTTTACAACCTCGACTGACAGAAGGCCAGCTTATAACAGCGGTTTGGCAAAAGTGGCGGTTTAGTACTTCGTATGACAGTTTTTCGTAAATTTGAAGTGTGTGCTTCGTATGAACATTTGTGGTAAAATCGCCACCTTCGCCAAGCCGCAAAACGTTATAAGCAAGCCTAAGAGACGACCGCGCAACCATCAGACTGACACCAAAACGACCAAACTTTCGGGCGACAATAACTCGGTTGACAATTTCGCTGTAACTCGACACTGACCAGACCAGTTTGCCGACACAAAAGCCAACGCAAGGTTTTAAAATTTTTTCCCACCGCACATTTTAAAAAATAATTTTAGCCAGCCGCACATTGGCACATTTGCAAAACCGCACGAGCCAACACACAATCCAAGTTTTGCAAAAGAGCCAATTTCCCACGCTCAAAAAAAGATATTGGATAAATATATCCACTATTCAAAAAAATTACTTATCTTTGCACCGATAAAAAGTAAAATATGTTTTCAAAGGCTTGTGAATATGGTATTAGAGCATCAATTTTCATTGCAGAGCAATCTTTGCTTGACAGAAAAGTGAGCTTGAAGGATGTGGCAGAAGCTATTGAATCGCCCTCGGCATACACCTCCAAAATTTTGCAGCGACTATCCAAAAGCAACATTATAAATTCTGACAAAGGACCAACAGGTGGTTTTTCAATGGACAAAAGTGAATTGGAAAAAGTGAAATTAAGTTCGATTGTTTATGCAATTGATGGAGATACTGTTTACAATGGCTGTGGTTTGGGTTTAAAACAATGCAATGCGGATAAACCTTGTCCGGTGCACGATCAATTTAAAGTTATCAGAGACGAACTAAAAAAGATGCTTGAAACTACTACTGTAAAAACGTTAGCAATGGATTTTGAGAAAGGCTTAACATTTTTAAAACGATAAAAAAAATTTGAATAAATAGTGGACAACAATATCCAATATAATTAAGAAATGGAAACAAAAAATATATTCAGCGAATCGGGCATTATCATCACACTATTGCTGATAGCAATACCTGTAATTGTTGCTTCGATATTGGTAATCATAAAAGCCAAGAATGTTCTAAAGAATTTCTTGAAGAAAAAAGAACTCGAAAAATTCAATGAGTATTTAAAAAACTTAAGTCCAGAAGAAGTGCAAAAGATAGAGCAACGAAAAAAGGAGCTTGAATTTTCTCTTTCTAATAATGAATTAGCTGGCGATACGACACCCATTGATGCAAAAGGTTTGATTGATAATGTGAGCGAAACGAGTTCGTTGCGATTTATTGAGCAAAAGAAAAAAAGTCAGGCAAGACCCTATATTGAACCTGATTTAACCAAACTTATTCTATGGTATTTGGGTTGTGCCACTTTTTGGTTGTTGTTTGGCACTACGGTTGGCGAATACGTTGGAATCAAATTTGTCGCTCCAGATGTTGACCATTACAGTTGGCTAAGCTTTGGCAGATTAAGACCCGTACATACCAATGCAGTATTTTGGGGTTGGGCTTCATTGGCAATGTTGGGCTTGGCTTATTATGTCATTCCAAGAGTGAGCAATGTGCCAATTGCAAGTATTAAAACGGGTTATAGAACCCTCATTCTCGTAAACGCTTCGGTTATACTGGGTAGTTTGTTTTTAATGGCAGGTATCAACAATGGTGGTGGTGAATACCGAGAATACATTTGGCCAGTAATGGCGTTGGTTGGTATTGGAGTTATCATTTCACTACGAAATTTTTATAAAACCATAGCCAAAAGAACAACCAAAGAAATTTATGTTTCTAATTGGTACATCATTTCTGCAATGATGTTTCTATTGGTGATTGCCGTAATTGCGTATTGGCCAAGTTGGCAAAATGGCTTAGGCGAAACAATTATACAAGGTTACTATATGCACCAAGGTGTGGGTATGTGGTTTATGCTTTTCAATCTTGGACTAATGTATTATTTCCTTCCCCAACAATTAAACAAGCCCATCTACTCATACAGTTTAGGAATCTTGGCGTTTTGGGTTCAAATCCTATTTTATACTTTAATAGGAACGCATCATTTTATTTTTAGTGCAATTCCTTGGTGGTTACAGACTGTTGCCATTGTTGGTAGTGCAGGAATGATAATACCAGTTGTTGCAGGTACTACAAACTTTTTAATGACTTTTAAAGGCTCGTGGCACAAACTTTCAGGCAGCTATACTTTACCATTTTATTTGATTGGTATTATTTTCTACTTCACGGGTTCTTTACAAGGAACTGCTGAAGCCTTCAAGTTTACCAATTTAGTATGGCACTTTACCGATTTTACTGTAGCTCATTCGCATCTCACAATGTATGGCATTATTTGCTTTATGCTTTGGGGCTTTATTTATACCGTTGTACCACGATTGACAGGAAAAGAACCTCCTCAAATTACAGTTGGTGCTCATTTTTGGTTAGCATTAATTGGATTGTTGTTCTACACATTCCCATTAATGTACGGTTCAACACTCAGGGGTTTAATGTGGATGGAAGGTACCAAATCATTTATTGAAAGTGTAGAATTGATGGCTCCGTATTGGTTGTGGCGTGCTATTGGAGGCTCTTTGATGTGGCTTTCCCACATTTTGTTTGCCTACAATTTTTATGTTATGGTAAAAAAGAAAGAAGAAATAGAAATACCAAGCTCTCCGAAAGACATTCTAAATGCAAAGGTTGAACTGGACAATCAAGAAGTAACAAATTAATATATACGAAATGGAATTTTTTGACAATCATAAAAAGCTATTTAGAACGGCACTGGTATTATTTGTTGGGTTAACAATAATTGTTGCCATAATGCCTGCCATCAATAATCAAGAAAATAATGCTCCTTTGCCTGGCTATGAACCGTTGACCCAAGAAGCCTATCTCGGTAAAAAAAGTTTTATTGCTAACGGCTGCGTGGCTTGCCATACACAGCAAGTAAGAAATGTAGATATGGACAATGTTTGGGGCAGTAGACCCGGAATACCAGCCGATTATGCAGGGATTTCGAGAACCGATTTTTGGCGTAACACTGCTACACTAATGGGTACAGAAAGAACTGGTCCCGATTTAACGAATATCGGTTCAAGACAACCGAGCTTGGCGTGGAATTTATTGCACCTCTACCAACCCAGAGCCGTAGTAGAAAAATCAATAATGCCAGCTTACCCTTGGCTATTTGAATTGAAAAATGAGTTAGGCGAAAAAGATGTTGAAGTAGTAGTGCCTGATGCGTATAGAAAAGGGATTAGCGGAAGAATTGTTGCCACGCAAGAAGCACTCCAATTAGTAGCGTATCTCCAAAGCCTAAAACAAACGCCACTACCTGATGGTAAATTACCTATGGAATTTTTGTACAAGAAAAAAGAAATTCCTGTGGTAGTAAATGGAAATAATGCTAACCTACCTGATGGCAAATTATTGTACACCAATAACTGTATGAGTTGCCACCAAGCCAATGGCGAAGGACTTAAAAGTGCTTTCCCATCATTAAAGGGTAGCCCGATAGTTTTGGGTGATGATCTCGAATTATTCGTCAACATTATAATGCTTGGTTATGATGCAAGACCAGAATATGCAGTGATGAATGCGGTAGGTTTAGATAATAACCTTACTCCCGAAGAAGTTACCGCCATTATTAATCACGAAAAAACAAGTTGGGGTAATAATGCCAAAACAGTAACTCCCGAAGAAGTGAAAAAAATTATGGATTTTATAAAATTAACATCTAACAAATAACAAGATGAAAGTAAAATATCTCCTATCCGTACTTATCATTTTTATAGCTCAAATAGCTAACGCTTGCCCTGTTTGCGAAAAGCAACAACCTAAATTAACGAAAGGCTTAACACACGGTGCCGGGCCTCAAAGTAATTGGGATTGGGTAATTATCGCCATTATCTCCGTCATCACCATTTTAACGCTGATTTACTCCATAAAATATCTGGTAAAACCCGGTGAAAAAAATGAAGACCATATCAAACAATCAATCTTAAGCAATTAAATAAGATGGAAGAATATAAAAGCAAGATTAAACTTTTTGTGGATGATGAACAACAACCCATAGCGGAGTTGGTTCCACCGGTGCAATTTGATTTTGACACCAGCAAATTAACAGATGGCGAGCACACCTTAAAACTCATTAGCAAATCACCCACAGGCAGAGAAGGTATAAGGAAAATAAAATTTATTGTCAAAAATGGTCCTGCTATCTCCGTAGAAGGATTGAGTGATAATGGCGTAGTTGACGGAGTTATTCCGTTGATGATAAATGCTTATGACAAGGGCAATCAAAAAAAATTCCTCATTGAAGGTAGTGAAACTCCGCAAAGTATCCCGAGTTGGCTTTGGATTTTGCTCATTGCTTTTTTGGGTTGGGCAGCATTTTATATCATCACAAATTTTAGTCTGTAATTCAATAAAAATAGAAATGGCTAACAAGGAAATTTGGTTAGAGACATTAATCACCGACACCCCTCAAGAAGGTAGAGAATTAGCTATAAAAATGGCAATAAAGTCTATCGCAGCCATACAAACAGATGCCGAAACAAGAAAAAAATTAAGAAGCGATTATGCCAATGATACCGCTCAACTTATTGCTTCTGCCAATGTAATTGCCATAGAGTTTCAAACGGTTGCGGCTGCGAATAACTATTGGAAAAATTAAAATGGAAGAAATATAAAAACCAAACAAAATGGAAATAAACACAAATGAATTAACCAACAATTGGTTTGACAAACAGGCTCAATCTTTTGAAGTAAACAGATTTGGTGCTATGGCATTAATGATGACTGCTCAGAGCTGTTGGGGTTCTGTTGCCGCAATGTATGCGTTGAAGGCAGACAACATTGTACTACTTGTCGTTTGTGCAGCAGTAACTATGGCATCAAATTCCGCCTTCATTGCACAAAGCCCGGCTAAATGGTGTTTAGGAATTTTCTACACAAGTGTAATAGCCAACTTAGTCATTTTATTATTAACTATATTCTAAAAATGAACGACATACAAAACCTTGAAGACATTAAAACGCTAGTAGATAATTTCTATGGAAAAGTTCGTGAAGATGATGTTTTAAGAGACATCTTCAATAATAAAATTCAAGACCGTTGGCCAGCACATCTGGAAAAAATGTACCGTTTTTGGCAAACTGTTTTGTTGGACGAACACACCTATCACGGCAGTCCATTTTTGCCTCACGCCAAACTTCCTGTAAGCATTGAACATTTCAATCAATGGTTAAATCTTTTTTACGAAACGGTGGATGAAAATTTTGAAGGTGAAAAAGCAGAACGAATGAAATGGCAAGGACAACGAATGGCAGAAATGTTTCATTCAAAAATCGAATACTACAAAAATAATCCTTCAATTCCATTGCTATGACCGTAGTAAAAATGCCCATAGCCCTTATTTGCACTTTCCTATGGATTGGGTTTGTTTGTGCCATCAGCTTTATGGAAGCCTGGCTCAAATTCCGTGCTCCAGGAATTAGTGTGCCTTTGGGATTAGGCATAGGAAGATTGGTTTTTAATGCCCTCAATAAAGTTGAATTGGTATTTGCTTTGATTGTCATCATCAACATTTTTTATAATACATCTGAAATTCTGAAATGGCAAAATCTGTTTTTTGCCTTCCCTGTTATTCTTTTATTAATTCAAACTTTTTGGCTATTACCTGCATTAGATGCAAGAGCAGAATTACATATACAAGGTCAAATTGTTCCTCCCTCAAACCTGCATTTTTATTATGTAGGCATAGAACTCGTTAAAGTAGCGAGTCTGACAATTTTTGGTTTAACATTTTTTAAAAACACAACAATATGAGCAACGAAAAAATCATCAATGATATTGAAACAAAATATCAGCAATTGGGGGAAAACCCTGAAACGTACCTAAAAGGATTGCTTCACGCAAAACCAATCAACTATTGGGATTATGTAGAAGCAGACACACTACTTTCTTTACAAAAACCAAGAACCAATTTCAAGGACGAAGAAATCTTTATTATGTATCATCAAGTAACGGAGCTTTTCCTTAAAATGATGGTTCACGAAATAAAGCAATTGGTTTATGAACCTTTTAATGAAGATGTTTGGTTGGAAAAATTAGAGAGATTGAACCGCTACACGAATATGCTTATAGGTTCGTTTGATGTAATGAAATACGGAATGAATTATGATGACTATAATACTTTTCGCAGCAGCTTAACACCAGCTAGTGGTTTTCAGTCGGTTACATTTCGCTTAATCGAAATCTACTGCACCCGCTTAGTAAATCTAATCAATGAAGAAGGCAAGCAACGAATTTCAGACACACCCACTACAGAAGAATACTTTGAGCATATTTATTGGAAAGATGCTGGATTAAATAGAAAAACCGGCAAAAAGTCACTCACCCTATTGCAGTTTGAAGAAAAGTATTTAGACCGATTAGTTGCAATGGCAAACAAAACGAAAGGCTCTACATTGGAAGATAAAGTTTTGAAAATGCAAAATTGTTCGGAAGCATTGAAAACGAAATTAAAAGAGTTTGACCATTTGTACAATGTGGCTTGGCCTTTAGTTCATTTGGAAACAGCTCAACACTACCTCGACTTAAAAGGTGAAAACAAAGCAGCGACAGGTGGTAGCGAATGGAAAAAATATTTGCATCCAAAGTTTCAGCAGCGTAAATTTTTCCCAACACTTTGGAACAATGACGAAATAACCAATTGGGGTAATAATAAATAACACTTAAAAAATAGTAAAATGAATATTCAAGAAAATAACATCATCGGAGAATTAGTGGCACAAGATTACCGTGCTGCTTCAGTTTTTAAAAAATATGGTATCGACTTTTGTTGTCAAGGTAACAGAACAATTCAAGATGCTTGCGAAGCAAAAGAAATTGACGCATCTTCGGTAGTAACCGATTTAATCGAAGCAAATAAGGCAACTTTAGAAAGCACCATCGATTATCAATCTTGGCCTATAGACCTTATGGCGGATTACATAGAGAAAAAACATCATCGCTATGTGGAAGACAAAACGCAAGAAATAAAACCTTATCTAGACAAAATTTGCCGAGTGCACGGTGACCGTCATCCTGAGCTTTTAGAAATCAATGAACACTTTAATGCGACTGCCAGTGAATTAGCAGCTCATATGAAAAAAGAAGAATTGATTTTGTTTCCAGTTGTTAGAAAAATGGCAAAGGTGAAACAGGAAAATACTAAACTAGAAGCACCACATTTTGGCACGGTAGAAAATCCTATTCAAATGATGATGCACGAACATACTACCGAAGGAGAACGCTTTAGAAAAATAGAAGCCCTGAGCGACAGCTACACGCCACCGGCAGATGCTTGCAATACCTATCGAGTGACATTTTCCTTGTTAAAAGAATTTGAAGCTGATTTGCACTTGCACATTCATTTAGAAAACAACATCTTGTTTCCTAAAGCCATTGAACTTGAACAACATTTAAAGAATGCCTAATCCTATTAAAAGAAACGAAGCCCTTAAACCTTTAAGCCGTGACCACCATCACGGCTTATTGCTCTGCTGGAAAATTAGGCAAGGTATCAAACTGAATATCGAACCTGAAAGGATAAAAAAGTATTTGGATTGGTTTTGGATGAGTTATTTAAAGCCACATTTTGAAATTGAAGAACAGTATGTGTTCCCAATTTTAGGAAATGAAAATGAGTTGGTCAAACAAGCACTTGCCGAACACCGAAGGTTAGAACGACTTTTTGAAAATGAAAGTGAACTTTCCAAAACCAATAGTTTGATTGAAGAAGAACTAGAGAAGCATATTCGCTTTGAAGAACGGGTACTTTTTAACGCAATACAGTCAGTAGCAAGCAGTGAGCAATTGATCCAAATAGAAATAGATTTTTCGGATAAGAGTTTTTATGAAAATCTATCAGATCCTTTTTGGTTATGACAAGAAGCATAATAAAAATAACAGTGCTTGAAAATGGAATAGAACAAACCATTGAAACCTACAATGGAGAGTATCACAATTTAATGGAATTGCTAAAAGACAAAATGTACCTTGATTGCTTTGGAGAATGTGGTGGAATGGGCAGGTGTGCTACTTGCATTGTACTCGTAACTGGATTACGAGGAAGTTCAGTAATAAAAGATAGGAATGAACCTGTAACACTTGCAAGATATGGTTTTGAAGATAATCCAAGCATTCGACTTTCTTGTCAATTGTTAGTTTCGGCAGATTTGGACGGGGCAATAGTTTCGGTGTTAGAAGAAAATTGAAACATTTTTCAATGTCCAGATAAAACAATTTAACTGAATGCATTAAAAACTTTAAAAGTATTTTCTTAGTAAGGATTCCTTACTATATTTGCAGCGGCAATAATGCCAAACAAAAATTTAAATTCATAAAAAATGGCAAAATCAATTTTCTATCACGCTGGATGTCCAGTATGCGTAAGTGCAGAACACGACATCGTTAACCTAATTGGTGCAACTAATGTAGAAATCGTTCACATTGGCGAAGACCGTAACCGAATTGCGGAAGCGGAAAAAGCAGGTGTAAAATCTGTTCCAGCTTTGGTGACACCAAACGGAAATGTTTTACACATCAATTTTGGTGCGTCTATGGCTGACGTAAAAGGTTAAAAAAATTGCCCTGCATTGTTAGGATTCCTATCTTTGCAGGGCAATTTTAATTTATGATAAAGGAAAAAGTCAAAAGAAGCTACAGGATAAGTAAATACATTATTTATAAAGAAACTCTTGTTGATAGCAAGGAAGCATTTTGGTCATTTCTTGGTGCTTTTATTGGCATTGCTGCAATTGGATTTATACAAAGTTTCTATTTAGAACATTTCGAGAATGTTTTTCTAATTGGGTCGTTTGGAGCAACTGCTGTATTAATTTATGGAGCCATTCAAAGTCCGCTTGCTCAACCTAGAAATTTAATTGGCGGTCATCTAATTAGTGCTTTAATAGGAGTATCAATTTATAAGATAATTCCTGAACCTATTTGGTTAAGTGCGCCTTTGGCTGTTTCCATTTCGATTTTGGCAATGCAATACACAAAAACACTTCATCCACCGGGCGGGGCTACTGCTTTGATAGCGGTATTAGGCACAAGCAAAATTGTATCACTTGGGTATTTATATGTTTTGTCTCCTGTATTAACAGGTGTTTCAATTATGCTTATAGTAGCCCTTGTTTTTAACAACATAACTCCTCATCGTAAATACCCTACTGACGGTAGATTTTCAAGAAGTATAAAGTGGTTAGTTGACCCAGCAAAAAAGCAAATGAATAAAATGAAATCAAGAAAAATAAAATGAGACCTTTATTTATAATAACTTTTGCGCTTTTAGCATTATCAACAAGCGCACAAAACAATAAAACAAAAACAATGGAAGTAGCAGTTTGGGACACCTATGTAACTAAGAAAGATGGTAGCGTAATGCACTTTGACATTATTGCACCATCATCAGTAAAAGACACTGCCGTTATTTACGAATATGGCAGAGCATATCTGAAAACTAAAGGGCAAGAAGGGCAACCTTTGACATCAAAAGAATGCAGGTTTTGCCACGTTAGAAGTTTGCAACCACAATGGGAAGCCGACATAAAAAAACAAGGCTATTTTATTCTTGAAATGGAAAACTGCGAATAAATGAAATACTCTTCTTTTAATTTAAACGAGCAAAACCAAAAAATTGAAAGTCGCATTGTTGTTGCTTTGGAACGAATTTCAGAAGCATTCAGAGTATTACTATGGAATGAAAGCAAAGAAAACTCTTTAAGCCCGATACAAATTCAAATTTTGATTTTCATCTATTTCCATTCAACTGAAAAATGCAAAGTAGGATATTTGGCTGATGAGTTCAATATGACAAAAGCCACCATAAGCGATAGCGTAAAAGTGTTACTTTCAAAAGAATTAGTAACCAAGGAGACTGACCCCATTGATACTAGGAGTTTTTCGCTATCACTCACAAACGAAGGAAAAAAAACAGCAAAGAAGGCATCATTATTTGCTTCATCAATAGAACAACCCATTGAAAAACTAACATCGGAACAAAAAACAATAATGCTTAATGGATTGCTGAAATTGATTTATGACTTAAACAAATCAGGCATAATTACCATTCAAAGAATGTGTTTTACTTGCTCCAACTATCAACTTGAAAAAGGTGTTCACTACTGCAAACTTTTGAAAAGTCAACTTGCCGAAAACGAATTGAGAATAGATTGTCAAGAACACGAATTGCAGATATGAGCTTCATAATCGAAAACATAGCAACCATTAAGGGTAGAATAAGAGCAGCAGCCGAATTTTCAGGCAGAAACTCAACAGAAATCAAACTCCTATTAGCAACTAAAACAGTTTCGACTACAAATATTATTAACGCCTTGGAAACAGGTGAAACGCTTATTGGAGAAAATAAGGTGCAGGAACTCAAAGAGAAATTTGAAGCACTAAAAGTTATCCCACACCAAACCCATTTCATCGGACATCTTCAAACTAATAAAGTCAAAGAAGTTACGAAATATGCTGACTGTATACAATCTGTTGACAGGTTGGAATTAGCTGAAAAATTGCAAAAGAGATTAGAATTTGAAGATAGAACCATAGATATTTTTATTCAAGTAAACACTTCGTATGAAGAAAGTAAGTTTGGTGTTTCACCCGAAAATGCTTTGATTTTTGCTCAACAAGTCAAACAACTTGACAGACTAAATATTAAAGGTTTAATGACCATCGGACTTTTTTCTGTGGAAACAAAAAAAGTTCGCAAGTGCTTTCAATTACTAAAGAACATTCAGATACGAATGTTAGAAAAAGACTTAACTGTTTACGATTTATCAATGGGAATGAGTAACGATTTAGAAACAGCCATAGAAGAAGGCTCAACGATTATTCGTGTTGGAACTGCAATATTCGGCAAACGACCTTATCCGGACAGCTATTATTGGAATGACAACAAAGAAACCAACCCACAGGTGTAAGCACATTTGCAAACCGCTACAAGCCTACCCGCAGACCAAAGTTTGCAAAAGAGCTTTCACCTTCCCCAACCGAAAAATTATTTTTTAAAATTTCCTTCCCTTCTAAAATTTTTAAACCCGCCAACACACAGCCGACACAAAACAAACCCGACAATGACAGCGAAACTCACGGCAGACAAAGACTTCACAACCTCGACAGACAGAAGGCCTGCTTATAACAGCACCTTGCCAAAAGTGGCGGTTTCGTGCTTCGAAGGACAGTTTTATGGGTATATAAACTTTAGTGCTTCGATGAAAGTTTGTGGTGGAAATCGCCACCTTCGGCAAGCTGCAAACCGTTATATGCCATTTTAAAAGACTGACCAGACAATGTCAATAAACATTAAAATAAAAGGACAATCGGACACTGACGAATATAAAGCTGGACAGGAATTAAAAGCAATATTTGAAAAATCACTTCCACAAGAAATCGAAGGTGATATTACCATTGTTTCTAACGTGACATTATTTGGACAAGAAGTTAAAGATGTTGACCTTGTTGTTTTTGGAAAAGTTGGGCAAGGTTTCAAAAGAAAACTAAAATTTCGACCGAGAGACCAAGAAGAATACATTAACAAGAATGTATATTTTTCAAATTTCTGCTTTGCAATTGAATTAAAGAAACATAGCCTCAAAGACATACATATAGGAGCATTAAACAATATTCTAGTCACATACAATGGAAAAAAACACGATGTAACTTATCAAAGCGAAAGACAAAAATATTCGTTAGTTCGGTATTTCAAGAATATTGACGAAGTAAGAAAACCTGTTTGGGTTTCAAATTTTATTTGGTTGAAGAATGTAACATCAAAAGAATTATTAGAACTAACAAATAAGGGCGAACACAATATCTTACCTAAAGAGTTTGGTATAGATTGGCTTTTTATGTTGCTCTTATCTCAGAGTAAACCGTTTGAACATACTCAATCCTCAAATCCCTATTGGGGTTCCCAATCTTGGAAATCAAACGAAATTGAATTTTCAAATCTTGAAAGAGCATTTGAATTATTTGAAAATGTAAAGAAAAATGTAGGCAATATTTCAAGGTCACATTTTGAAAGAATGTCAAAGAAAATACTCAAAGACCAAAAGTTTGCAGAGGCAATTCTTGACAGTTCAGATAAGGGAGGAAAATTTGTGATTATTCAAGGTAAAGCTGGAACTGGCAAAACCGTTAAACTATTAAATATTGCTTGTGACTTGTGCTTAAACTACCAAAAAAGATGTTTGATTTTAACTTACAATTTTACACTAGTTGCTGACATAAGAAGGACATTAACTTTTGCACATATCCCTGACGGTGTTGGAAGAGAAAGTGTTAGAATTATGACGCTTTTTAAGTTTTTTATAGACCTTTTTGAGGGCTTCGGAATATACACTGGAAAGGATGTTTTAGATGATAAAGAGTTTTTCAATAATTACGAAACGTATTGTAAAACACTTGCCGAATTTATTAAGGAGAACAAAAAGCCAGAAATGGATATTGAAGAAATAATGCAACAAAATCATCAACTGGTAAGTTGGGATTACATTATGATTGATGAAGCACAAGATTGGAATCCATTTGAAGTAGAGATTTTATATTCAATATTTGGACCTTCTAAAATTGTTATTTCACAAGCACCAGACCAAAAAGTAAGAGCTTCCAATAATCCGAAATGGGTTAGACCGAAATGGAGAATTGACCACGATTTTGTTCAGACAAACGAAAAAAAATCCTTTAGACAAAAAGCCAATCTAGTAAGTTTCGTTAATCAGTTTGCAGACAAATTCAATCTAGCGTGGGAATTGGAACCCAATGAAGATTTTGTAGGTGGTAAGGTAATAATCACAACTAATTATAATATTGAATTACATAAGGACTTATATTCCGATTGTTTGAAGAACGGAAATAAGGCGTATGAAATGCTGTTTTTAGTTGCACCGTCTAAAATAATTTCAGACGGTGAAAAGGAAATTACTTTTAAGCGAAATGAACAAGACGAAAATTCAATAACAAAAACCATTAAACAAAGACATTGCAGTTTAGTAGATGAATTTGCTGGACAAATTGACTTTTGGGATGGAACAAATAAAGAACTAAGACGTGATTATCCTGTTAAGGTTGACCAACATCGTTTAATTCAATATGAGTCTTGCAGAGGACTTGAAGGCTGGACAGTAGTTTGTATGGAAATTGATGAACTAGTAAAATATTTATCAAATAAGTATAAGGAAGACACAGACAATCTTGAATTAGAATTAGAATCACCTGAAGAAAAAAAGAATAGATATGTTTATATGTGGTCTCTAATTCCATTAACAAGAGCCATTGACACATTAGTAATAACAATCAAGGACAAAAACAGTGACATCGCAAAAAAATTATATGAGTTGCACAAAGAAAATTCAGAATTCATAGAATGGAAAGTGTAGAAAAAACGGCATATAACACGGGTTTGGCAAAAGTGGCGGTTCAGTGCTCCGCAGACACATTTGTGGTTAATCAAAGTTTGGTTCTCCGCATCAACATTTATGGTGAAAATCGCCACCTTCGCCAAGCCCAAAAACGTTATAGGGCATTTTAAAACG
>Ga0209812_10001846_pt1 | contig 13599 bp, 10 predicted proteins | sample JI71714BDNA_FD_187502 | JGI IMG/M metagenome (GOLD analysis project Ga0209812, IMG submission 187502) | Wastewater effluent complex algal communities from Wisconsin, to seasonally profile nutrient transformation and Carbon sequestration -... | ecosystem: Engineered > WWTP > Effluent > Algae...
CACCGGCAATGATGATGGTGGCGCCATGTTGCCGCGCCGCGACGGCGTATTTGATTGCATTTTCGACCAACGGCTGCAGCAGTAATGCCGGCACTAATTGCTGTCTCACCTGCTCCTCTACCTGCCACTGCACCCGCAATTTGTCACCAAAACGAGTTTTCTGTAGGGTCAGATAGGCTTCGATAGCGGCCAGTTCGTCAGCCAGGCGAACCAGCGAATCCGGCGAATGGCTGAGCGAATAGCGCAAAAAAGTCGACAGTTGTTCGGACATCAGTTCGGCGTCATCGAAGCGTTCGGCTTCAAGCAAGGCGCATACTGAATTCAGCGCATTAAAAGTGAAATGCGGATTGAGCTGGTGACGCAGCGCCTGCAATTCCAGCTGCTGAATATTTTGCGCCAGGCGATGCGATTCTTGCGCTTGTGCCTGCTGTTGGCAATAGCGGCTGAAACTGAGAAATCCGGCGGCCCAGACAAAAAATGCCAGCGCGTGGGTGTCCAGCTGGCCGAGTAACAAATTCTGATGAAAATCATATTTTTGCCATACCTGCATACTGACGTAGTTCACCAGCGGGATATAACAAAGGGCCACTGCGGCTGTCGCCAAAAAGAGTCGAAGCGATGACAGTGGCCTGCGTTGCGCCAGCATGATCAAGGCGCTGGTTAAGCTGATTTCAGCAACCAGCGACCCTGCAGACAGTAATAGATACTTCGGTTCCAGTTTTTCTTGCCAGATCAGCACTTCCAGCAGCAGATTCGCGGATTCAAACACAGCGACAATGCACCAGAACCCCAGGTTAAAACGAAACAATCGAGCCATGTCCAGCGGCATCAGCGGGTTCTCCTGTCATCGGAATCCCCCCAGTATATGAATAAAGTCCCTGCGGCGTGCAACTGCGGGCTCAGCGGGCGTCGCGCTGGGACGAGCAGGGACCGCGCTGTTTACTCGCGTAAGTAACGCAGTAATTTATCAAATGCACGATAGCTTAACGCTTCCAGCAGATGTGGCCGGCTGATCTCAGCTGCGTCGGTTAAATCAGCGATGGTACGCGCAACTTTCCATAGCTTGTGAAAACTACGGCTCGATAGCTGCAGTTGTTGTACCGCCTGTTCGAGGAAGACACTGTCGGCGTTTTGTAGCGGGCAGTGTTGCTCCAGTTCGCGGTTGCTGAGGCGTGCATTGGGTTTGCCCTGACGCTGCAGCTGGCGCTCGCGGCCGGCTTGTACGCGGGCAGCCACTTTGGCGCTGGTTTCTCCGGTGCTGCTTTGGCTCAGCGCGCCGGCCGGTAACAAGGGGACTTCGAGTTGTAAATCAATCCGGTCGGTCAGTGGCCCTGAAATACGAGCCAGATAACGCAGGATCTGTTCTTTGCTGGCCCGGCCGTCCAGATGATGTCCGGTTGGACTGGGGTTCAGTGCAGCAACCAGCTGAAACTGCGCCGGAAATTCCGCCTGCCGGCCCGCGCGCGAGATGTGTACCATGCCGGTTTCCAGCGGTTCGCGCAGCGCATCTAGCACATGGCGCTGAAACTCCGGCAGCTCGTCGAGGAACAGGACACCGTGGTGAGCCAGCGAGATTTCGCCGGGTTTAGGTAAAGTGCCGCCGCCGGCCAGCGCCGGCGCAGAACTGGTGTGATGAGGCTGGCGAAAGGGCCGCTGGCGGAACTCTGCCGGTGGCGGTAAGGCGGCGATGGAATAAATGGCGGCACTTTCCAGCGCCTCACTGAAGGTGAGTGGCGGCAGGATGCCGGCCAGGCGCTGCGCCAGCATCGATTTACCGGTGCCGGGCGGTCCGAACATCAGCATGTTATGGCAGCCACAGGCTGCAATTTCCAGCGCTCTTTTCGCATGCTGCTGACCTTTCACATCTGACAGACACAATTGCTCCTGCGGCTGTGCCGCGACCGGCGCCGGAATTGCCGGCAATGCTTGTTGTGCCATCAGATGACTGTGCACCTGCAGCAGATGCTGAGCCCCTAACACCTGCACCTGCGGAACTTGCTGGGCAATACGGGCATTTTGCATCGGCAGCAATAGCGCCCGGTTTGCCTGCTGCGCGGCTAATGCTAACGGGATCTCGCCGACAATGGGACGGATCTCACCGGACAATGCCAGTTCGCCGTAAAACTCAGTGTGAGCCACGGCATGCGCCGGTATCTGGCCGCTGGCAACCAAAATACCGATAGCAATAGGCAAATCAAAACGTCCGCCTTCTTTGGGTAAATCCGCGGGCGCCAGATTGACAATGATTTTGCGGTCTGGGAACTGAAAGCCACAGTTAATCAGCGCGCTGCGGACCCTGTCACGCGCTTCGCGTACTGTCGTTTCGGCAAGGCCGACTAGCTGAAAGCTCGGCAAACCAAGCGACAAATGCACTTCAATAGTCACAGCCGGAGCCTGTAGCCCGAGCCTTGCTCTGCTGTGGATCAATGCCAGTGTCATAAGCTTCCTTGCTTGATGAAGACACACAAATATGTAGCTTAATGTTAAATAAATGCAAATAATTCAGGCTTGGACGATGCGCTGCCTACAGCCTTTATTCTGTTGTCAGAAGCCGCTACACTGGAAGCCTCTGTCTTTTGTCGTTTTTTCTGACTGCATCACATCCGGGCCCTCATGATCACTGAAGTGCAACCTGCAAAAAGTCGTTATCTGTTCTACCGGGTGATTGGTTACCTGCTGGTGATCTTGTCGATGTTTATGCTGCTGACCGCAGGGGTGGCAGTCTATTTCGATGAACAGAGTTTCTGGAGTTACCTCGTCAGTGCTTTACTGACCATCACGGTCGGTTACAGCCTGGTGTACAAAGGCCGGCACGATTTTGTGCTGATGAAACGCCAGCTGTTTTTGCTCACCACCCTTTGCTGGGTATCGATTTGTTTATTTGCGACCTTGCCGTTTTTATTGGTCTTGCCGCATCTTAGCTATGTCGATGCTGTGTTTGAGACTGTCTCTGCGATTACGACCACCGGCGCGACGATTTTAAAGGGGCTCGATACCATGCCCCGTGGCTTGCTGTTCTGGCGGGCTGTGCTGCAGTGGATTGGTGGTGTCGGTATCATCGTCATGGCCATTGCGATTCTGCCAGCCCTGAAAATCGGTGGGATGAAGTTATTCAAAACAGAAAACTCCGACATTTCAGAAAAAATCCTGCCGCGTAGTTCCAGTTTGTCGCTGATGATTGGTGTGGTTTATCTGACCATGTCAGCCAGCTGTATGACGCTGTTTTATCTGTTTGGCATGAACGGTTTTGATGCGATTACGCACGGCATGACGACGGTCGCGACCGGCGGGTTTGCCAACTACGATGCATCTTTTGGCCACTTTAATGACCGCCCGGTATTACTGTGGATTGCGTCGGTGTTTATGTTGTTGTCAGCGCTGCCTTTGGTCTTATTGGTTGGCACAATGCGGGGCCATAAATGGCTGTTATTGCGTGATCCGCAAGTCCGCGCTTTCCTGGCAATTACCGCGTTTTGTGTCATGTTGCTGACTTTGTATCAGCATTATCACAATGGCCGTCCGCTGGCGGACGCCTTAACACATACGACGTTTAACGTGATTTCTATCATCACGACTTGTGGTTATGCCAGCGAAAATTATGCCGCTTGGGGTGGGTTGGCGTTGATCATATTCTTTTACCTGACCTTCTCCGGCGGTTGCTCAGGCTCAACCACCGGTGGTCTGAAAATATTCCGCACGCAGCTGGCCGGTTTGTTATTGATTAAACAGTTCAAATTACTGGTGCATCCCAATGCCGTCTGGGTGCAGAAATATGGCAGCAAGCCGGTGAATGACCAGCTGCTGGGGTCTGTGCTGGCATTCTGTTTTATTTATTTCGCTTCTATCGCTGCGCTGGCGCTTGGCTTGTCGATGTACGAGCTGGATTTCGTCACAGCGCTGACTGGCGCTGCAACGGCTATCGGCAACGTGGGTCCCGGCCTTGGCCCTGTCATTGGGCCGGATGGGACTTTTGCCAGCTTACCAGATGGCGCAAAATGGCTGATTAGCTTCGGGATGTTGTTAGGCCGCCTCGAAATTCTGACCGTGTTATTGTTGTTTACTCCGATGTACTGGCGGTTCTGACCGCTGGTGATTTTTGCTGCAGAATTTTGGGTTTGACCTTGCGTTGCCGGGGTTTTCACCTAGAATGACGATTCGTCAACTTTCACGGATCGACCCATGGCTCAGCTTCAGTCTGCAGCAACTCCGCGTAGCAAGGCCCGGCAATTACGGGAGCAAGAGCTCCTGTTGCTGGCGCAGCAGATCCTGCGGCAAGAAGGATTTGCCGGCTTGACGATGGACCGCCTCACTGCGCTGTCCGATGTTTCCAAAGGTACCCTCTATAACCACTTCAGTAGCAAAGAAGATGTCCTGACGGCACTGAGTGTTGATTCTTTACAACGTTTACGGCAGTTGTTTCAGCAAGCGGTGAGTTTTGCCGGTCACAGCCGTGAGCGTGCGCTGGCACTGCATCATGCTTATCATTTGTTCAGTGCTGCAGAACCGACGCTGTTTTTATGTTTACTCAGTGCTGCGACGCCCGGTGTGATGGAAAAAAGCTCGCCGCAACGTCTGCTGCTGCGCCAGCAATTGGAGATTGATTTATTGGCGCAGTGTCAGACCGTTTTAGCAGATGCAGTCGCAGATGGCAGCCTGACCTTACCGGCAGGAATTGCCCTTGAACAATGGTCTTTTATTCATTGGGCGATGGCGTTTGGCTGCAACGCATTGTTTGTGCCGTTGCGGCAACTGGGCTTGTTTGCCGGCTTAGAGGCCAGCCAGGTCAGTATTCACAGTATTAATTTATTGTTTGATGGGATGGGTTGGCAGCCACTGTCAACAGCCTGGGATTACCAGTCCAGTTGGCAGCGGATTGGTCAGATGTTCAATCAGGATCAGATCAACACGCCTCACTCTCAGTTTTGTAATGCACAGGAGCACGCATGAACCACCCCTGGTTAGACAATTCAGTGAAACGTCCATGGCTGGCAGTGTTATTGGTTTTGCTGCTCACCGCAATCTTCAGTTTTGGCGCGAAAGACCTGTATTTTCGCGGTGATTTCCGGATTTTCTTCTCGCAGGATAATCCGCAGATGCAAGCCTTTGAGCGGATGCAGGCGCAGTTTAATAAAAGCGACAATATGCTGGTAGCGGTGGTGCCGGCAAACGGCGACGTCTTCACGCCGGAAGTGCTGACCGTGGTGAAAAAACTCACCGAGGGGGCCTGGCAAACACCTTATTCAATCAGGGTCGACTCCATCACCAATTTCCAGCATACCGAAGCGCAGGAAGATGATTTACTGGTCGAAGACCTGTTGCTGGATGTCGCCGATTTAAACGAAGAAAAAATTAATAAAATCAGAAGTGTGGCTTTGAGTGAACCGGCCTTGCTGAACCGTCTGGTGGCTGCGGATGGAAGCATGACCGCGGTGAATATCACGGTGCAGGTGCCGGAAAAAGATCAAAATCAGGAAGTGACTGATGTGTACTCCGCCGTCGCGGCTTTGACGGAAAAGCTGGCGCAAGAGCATCCGGCGGTCAGTTTTAAACTGGCCGGGGTGATTGGGCTGAATAATGCTTTTACAACGGAAGCCCGGCACGATGCCAGTCTGCTGGTGCCGGTGATGTTCGTCACTATTGTGTTGCTGCTGGCATTGATGTTGCGCTCAGCGCTGGCAGCCGTGGCTGTGGTGATTATCATCATTTTGACCATTGGCTCTACGCTCGGGCTGGCCGGCTGGGCGGGAATTTTTCTCAGCACCGCCACAGTCAACGTCCCTACGCTGGTGATGACGATGGCGGTGGCTGATAGTGTGCATCTGATCGCTTCAACGCAGTTTCTGATGCGGCAAGGCATGCCGAAACCCGATGCCATCCGGCAGGCCATGCTACTGAACGCGATGCCGGTGTTTATTACCAGTGCCACCACTGCGGTCGGCTTTTTGACGTTGAATTTCTCTGAAGTCCCCATTTTGCGCGACTTTGGCAATATGGTCGCGGTGGGCGTCATGTTGGCCTGGCTGCTGACGATTCTATTGTTACCGGCCTTGTTGGCTTTGTTGCCAATCAGTGCTGGGCATGATTCTAAGGCATTTGGCGGGATGGACCGGCTGGCGGAGTTTGTTATTCGCCGCCCAGGCCCTATCCTCATCGGGACTGTGCTGTTGACGCTGTTGGCAGGCTATCTGACCATGCAAAACCGTATCAACGATGAAGCTGTGAAGTACTTCTCCAAGCAAACTGAATATCGCCAGGCTGTTGATCTGATGGAAGAAAAACTGGGTGGTGTTTCGCTGATGGATTTTGCGATTGAAAGCGGCCGTGAGTCCGGAGTCAATGATCCGGCATTTATTGCCGCCATCGATGCGTTTGGGGATTACCTGCAAAGCTTGCCGGAAGTGAAACATGTCAGCCGGATCAGCGATACTTACAAACGCCTGAACAAGAGCATGCATGGCGACGACCCGGCGTTTTACCGCTTGCCCGAAAGCCAGGAATTGGCGGCTCAGTATTTGTTGATGTATGAGATGTCGCTGCCTTTTGGCCTTGATTTAAGTAATCAGCTGGATTTGGATAAGAGCGCGACCAAGGTCAGCATCACGATGAAAAACCTTGGCAGTAAAGAGATGACGGCGATTGAAGAAAAGACAATTGCCTGGTTCCGCCAACACTATCCACAGTATCCGATAGAAGCATCCAGTACGGCCCTGATGTTTGCGCATATCGGCGAACGTAATATGGCCAGTATGATGCAGAGTCTGCCGCTGGCGGCCGTTCTGATTTCCGCATTGTTAGTATTGAGCTTGCGGTCCTGGAAACTGGGCGCGATCAGTCTATTGCCGAATATGGTGCCGGCATTGTTGGGGTTTGGGGTCTGGCAACTGCTCTCCGGCGAAATCAATTTAGGCTTGTCCGTGGTTGCCTCGATGAGCCTTGGCATCATGGTTGACGATACCGTGCATTTCCTCGCCAAGTATCAGCATGCGCGCAAGGAAGGCCGCGATGCAGAGGATGCGGTGCGATACGCATTTCACAGTGTGGGCTGGGCTTTAGTGGTCACGACAGTGGTGCTGGTGCTTGGCTTCTCTGTGTTGCTGCTGTCAGATTTCCGGCTCAATTCAGATATGGGCCTGCTGACCGGTATCATTCTGCTGCTCGCACTGATCGTTGATTTCTTGTTTTTACCTGCGGTCTTGCTGAAGCTGGACCGTAAAGCTTATCCAACCGTACCTGCTTCTCATTCGAACGGAGTCTGATATGAATACCACAGCGATTTCACCCAATCACCAACATGCCCGTCGTTTCATCCCGCGCTTATTCTCAGGATTGTTGTGCGCCGGCTTGTTAAGCACAGGCTTTTTCAGTCTGCCGGCGCTGGCTGACGATGGTGGCAAAGGCTTGCAAATTGCGACCGAACGTAAAACCCGGGATGAAGGCTGGAAAGACAGCGAATCAAAAACCACGATGGTGCTGCGCAATGCCAGGGGTGAGGAAAATATCCGCGAGATCCGCAGTATCAGCCTTGAAGTCGCCAATGATGGTGACAAAGGCCTGACGATTTTTGACGAACCAAAAGATGTGCGGGGTACCGCATTTTTGAACCATTCGCATGTCGGCAAACCGGACGATCAATGGTTGTATCTGCCATCGGTCAAACGGGTCAAACGTATTGCATCGCGCAATAAATCCGGGCCTTTTATGGCCAGTGAGTTTGCCTACGAGGATTTAAGCTCATTTGAGCTGGAGAAGTATAAATTCACCTGGCTGCGTGACGACCAGCTGGATGGTGAAGCTGTTTTTGTGGTGGAACAAGTCCCGCTGGACGAATTTTCCGGCTACAGCAAAAGCGTGGTCTGGATTGACCAGGCTGAATACCGCGCACGCAAAATTGAGTTTTATGATCGCAAAAATGCGCTGTTAAAAACTCTGGTGATGAGTGATTACAAACAGTATCTGAACAAATACTGGCGGCCGCTGAAACTGCAGATGACCAATCATCAGACCGGAAAAAGCACAGATTTACTGGTGCGCGACATCGAATTTGGCAAAGGTCGCACGGATGCCGATTTTGATACCAATGCGCTGCAGCGCAGCCGGTAACAGTGGGATCAGGCCAGTCAGAAGGCTGGCCTGAGAATTGCTGAGTGAATCGTTTTGAACAGGCAAGTTATCGCCGTGTAGTTGGTAAATTGGCTGATTTCAGCCATGCTGAAACCAGCTTTGACGTCGGCAGTGTCAGATCCCGGAACTGAATGATGCAATTAAAAATCTGTTGGGTTTTATGTGCTGCTGCCTTTGCTGCAGTTACACCGCTGCAAGCTGCTACGTTAGGGCCTGTCACGACCAAAGACACCTTGTGGAGCCTGGCCCGCGCTGCGCGTGGCGATGCGCCTTATTCCATGTATCAGGCCATTATTGCGCTGCAGCAGAAAAATCCGACTGCCTTTATTGGCAATAACGTCCATCACGTCAAACTGGGCGCTGTGCTGGAACTGCCGACCGCCGATGAAATCGCCGCGATTGATTTGGTCAGCGCTGAGCAGAAAGTTGAAGCCGATGCGGTGGCCTGGCGGCAATGGGTTGCCACACGGCAAGTGAGTGGCAGCAGTATTCAGCCGATAGCTGGCACTCCCCGCAAAACCGGTGGCTTGTCATCACAGGCGACAGCTGCTTTAGCCAGACAAGTACAGCAACAAAGCAAATCAGTCCCTGTGTTACTGGCGGCCCCTGTCGCAGACACACCCCGCGCCCCGGTTGATGCCACGCAGCTGCCGATGGCGCCGTTACCGCCCGTACCGCAAGCACCGGATATTGCCGAAGCACCTGCTGTTATGCCCCGCGAAACCAGCACTGATTGGTCTGAGCGTTTGCAAACGGATACCACCTTAGGGCTGGACTGGCGTTGGTTTGCCAAACGCGGTTTACAGGGCCAAAGCCGCAGTGCGCTCAGTGGCAGCGCTTTAGTGGAATGGTACTGGCAATCGGAAGATGAGCGCAGCAGCTGGACTGTCAGTCCGTATTTGCGCTGGGATCAGCGTGACAATGAGCGTGATCTGGTGGATTTGCGTCAGGCTTATTGGCAAAGCGTTGGTGATGGCTGGGAATTCAAAGCGGGTATCGACCGCGTGTTCTGGGGCGTGACTGAGTCTGTTCATCTGGTGGATATCATCAACCAAACTGATTGGGTGGATGCTCCCGATGGGGAATCCAAACTCGGCCAGCCATTGACTCAGTTCACCTGGAGTGGCGAGTGGGGGAACCTGCAGACTTTTGTCCTACCGTATTTCCGTGAACGGACTCTCAGTGGCGCAGAGGGCCGTTTGCGTCTGCCAATTCCTGTGCTGACGGACGATGCGGTCTACCAATCAGACCGCGAGCAGCAACACGTTGATCTGGCACTGCGTTACAGCCAGCAAATTGACCAGATGGACCTGGCATTATCGTATTTTAAAGGGACCAATCGCGACCCGCGTTTTATGCCGGTGGGCCAAGGCCAGGCATTGTTGCCTTACTACGAACAAATACAACAGCTGGGTCTGGAAGGCCAATGGATTGTCGATAGCTGGATTTGGAAGCTGGAGGCGATTCGGCGCAGCAGCGATATTGAGCAATTTACCGCCGCAGTCGCAGGCTTTGAATACAGCAGTGTCGGCGTCTTTGATTCGGCGATTGATCTGGGCTGGTTGCTGGAGTATCAGTACGACAATCGCGGTACTGCTGCCCCGGTACCTGGCCAACGCGATCTGTTTGCTGGTGTGCGGATTGCCTTGAATGATGAAGCAGGGAGCGAGTTACTGTTCGGTATCGCACAGGACCTGCAAAACCGCGGGACCCGCAGTGGGATGTTAGAAGCGTCGATGCGGTTTAGTAACAATTTACGGATCCGGTTAGATGCCTGGTTTTTCCAGACCATGTCGGTGCAGCAACCGACCTGGTGGTTACGCCAGGACGACTATATTCAGTTAGGCTTCGATTACTATTTCTGAAGCTCTTCGTGGAGCGGGCGGCATGACACTCTGGGCGGCGGCACTGATTTTGTGTTTTTCTGCACTGGCTAATGCCGGGGCACGCCAGATTGTGGTTGGCATCGAGCAAATCGATTATTACCCGCATTACGATTTCAGCGCCGGGCAACAGCGCGGTTTTTTTTATGACCTGATGCAGCTCTTTGGTAAAACCGCAGGGTACCAAATCCGCTACGACGCTTTGCCGGTCAAACGTTTGTATCAGGCGGCAAACAATGGCATCGATGTTGTGTATCCTGATAATCCGGCCTGGCAAAAGTATTTAGTGGCGGATTATCAGAAAACCTTCAGTGAACCGGTCATTTATACCCTAGGGAGCACGATGGTGTTGCCTGAGCATCGTCAAATCCAGCTTGCTGAGTTCCGCTCGCTGGCGGTGATCCATGGTTTCACGCCGTATCGCTGGCTAGCGCTGCGCGGGCAGTACAAGTTTAAAATTGTGGATGTGCCGGACAGTGCTTCGGCGCTTGGGCTGGTGCTGAAAGGCCGGGTTCAAGCTGCGTCGATTGAACTCAACGTAGCCCAGGAATATCTGCGCCGTATTGGCCAACCCGGTGCTTTGGTGGCTGCGGAAAACCTGCCTTTTTCCGAGTTACCTTTTTTACTCTCCAGTGTGCATAAACCCGAGCTGATTGCCGAATTTAATCAGTTTTTGCGCAAACATCGCCGGGAGATCCAGCAGTTGAAACAGCACTATCAGTTGCTGGAACATCGGCAACAACTGCTGCCGGGACTGTAGCCGAACCTCACGGCAGTCGCTGATTCTTATTTACTAATCTTGCCACTGCGACCGAAGACCGGAATCGTCAGATGCCAGCGAATGGCAGCCAGCCGCAGCAACAGGCAAGCCAGCATGCCTGCTAGCATCGCCGGTAGCGCCGCAACTTGCAGATTGAGTAGTTGGGTATACACCAGACCACCAAAAATACAGGTTACGGCATAAAGCTCACCGCGAAATACCAATGGAATTTCCCGGCACAGCACATCGCGGATCATGCCGCCACAGACACCACTGATGGTGCCCATCATAATGGCGACAAAATCGGACGTGCCGTAAGCCAATGCCTTTTGCGCCCCCATCACGACAAAAAAGGCCAGTCCAATGGCGTCGGCGATTTGCAGGGCGTTGTTGGGGATAGTCAGACGCTTGCGCACCAACAGAATGGTCAGTGCCGTTGCACCAAAGATGGCATAAAAATAACTGTTATCGGTCAGCCAGATCACCGGCACATCCAGAATTAAATCACGAATGGTGCCACCGCCGATGGCGGTGACGGTCGCCAGCACTATCACCCCAAAGCCATCCATTTGTTTGCGCCAGGCGGCCAGGGTGCCGGCAACAGCAAAAACGCCAATGCCCATTAAATCAAACCAATGAAAAAGCTGTTCCATCTGCCGCCTCTCAGGCCAAAAAATTCATCTTAACCCAGTTTGGCGGTCGACACAGCAGAGGGCTGGATGATGGCTGAAAAAGGCTGCGGCAGATTTTTGCTGTTCTGGCCTGACGAGATTGGCAGAACCGGTTGCTGGTGGGCACTCAAAGAGTGTTATAATATAACATATCTTGAATTCATCGGACTGCAGCTATGCTAAACCACGCGCCTCTTTTACCTGTCACGGTGTTATCCGGCTTTTTAGGTGCCGGCAAAACCACGTTGTTAAACCATATTTTGCAAAATCGTGCCGGCTTGAAGGTGGCGGTGATCGTGAATGACATGAGCGAGCTGAATATCGATGCAAGTGCAGTTCAAAAAGAGATCCAGCTAAACCGCACCGAAGAAAAGCTGGTCGAAATGAGCAATGGCTGTATCTGCTGCACGCTGCGTGAGGATTTGTTAATCGAAGTGCAGGCGCTGGCCCGCGAAGGTCGCTTTGATTATCTGGTTATTGAATCCACCGGTATTTCGGAACCCTTACCTATTGCGGAAACCTTCACTTTCACCGACGAGCAAGGGCAAACGCTCGCTGATATTGCCCGTCTGGATACCATGGTCACTGTGGTCGATGCGGTGAATTTTATGGCGGAGTATCAGCAAGCCCGTTTGCTGGCAGACAGCGGCGAACATCTGGGTGAAGACGACGAGCGCACAGTGGCAGATTTATTGATCGACCAGGTGGAGTTCTGTGATGTGCTGGTGGTCAGCAAAACCGATTTAGTCAGTCAGGCCGAGTTGGCCGCATTAACAGCCGTGTTACGCCAACTGAATCCAGCCGCACGAATTGAATACAGCGAGCACGGCCGTGTGCCGCTCGATAAAGTGCTGGGCACCGGGTTATTCGATTTTGCCAAAGCGCAGCAGGCACCAGGTTGGCTGCAGGTATTGCGTGGTGAGCACCAGCCGGAAACGGAAGAATATGGCATCAGCAGCTTTAGTTTTGTCGCCCGATTGCCGTTTCACCCGCAGCGCTTGCATCAGTTTTTCCATCAGGAATGGCCGCAAGGGCGTTTACTGCGCTCAAAAGGTTATTTTTGGCTGGCGGCACAACCTGAATATGCCTGGCAATGGCATCAGGCCGGTGGGATTGCACGCTATGGCATGGCCGGTTTGTTCTGGTTTGCCGTTCCGGCAGAGGAGTGGCCGGACGATGCTGAAAGCCGCGCAGCGATCGAAGCACAATTTACCGGTGACTACGGTGATTGTCGGCAGGAGTTAGTCTTTATCGGGCAGGGGCTGGATGAAGCCGCCATGCGTGTCCAGTTGGCGAATTGCTTGCTCACCGCCGAAGAATATGCAGCCGGACCGGCGGTGTGGGCTGAATACAGTAATCCATTCCAAGCCGAAGATGTTCACTGAGTTTCAGCCGCTGCGGGCGCAGATCCGTCAAAGTACTGAGGCGGAAGTTCTCAGTGATATTCTGCTGCCGGACGTGAATCTGGCGGTCTGGCAGCGCACACTGCATGCTGATGTACAGACTTGTGCCGCGCAGTTAGCCACCCGGCCGGCTTTTGCCCTGCAACGGCAAACCAGCATTGCTGAGCTGCCGGCGCTGTTGCACTATGCAGTCCCTGAGATGCCGGGCAGTGCCGCGTTGTGTCAGGATATCTGCTTACAGGCGCAGATGCTGGGATGTCTGATGGATACCGAGCATATTGGTGTGCGGCTGAAGGCTTTACATGGCGCGATGTGCCCGCGTTTTCATACGGACCATGTTGCGCTGCGCTTGCTGGTCACTTATGCCGGTCCGGCCACGCAGTGGCGGGCGGGGCCAGACGATGACGATATGACCGGCGCGCTGCAGGCCGGCGATAGCGCGGTGCTCAAAGGGTCGGCCTGGCCTGCAGCGGCCGCCGTCTGGCATCGCTCACCACCTGGCGCGACCCCGCGTTTACTCCTGACGCTCGATCCGCTCTGAAGTCTGCGCCAGCAGTGTCGCCAGCAACTGACAATCCTGTTGTTGCTGTGTGGCATAGTCGGCACAGGCCTGCAGGAGCTCTTCGTGGCTGGTCGCCATGATCGCCAGCATGCGTTGGGCAAAACGCGCGGAGCGCCGGTCTGCTCTGTTATGAGCCAGTGCCAATGAATGACCGCATGCCGCAGCAAATTGGTTCAGCGCTTTGCCGGGAGCATGCGGC
>Ga0209812_10001847_pt1 | contig 13590 bp, 12 predicted proteins | sample JI71714BDNA_FD_187502 | JGI IMG/M metagenome (GOLD analysis project Ga0209812, IMG submission 187502) | Wastewater effluent complex algal communities from Wisconsin, to seasonally profile nutrient transformation and Carbon sequestration -... | ecosystem: Engineered > WWTP > Effluent > Algae...
GCGCAAAAGGCCATTGCATGTTCAATTAAGCGGCGGATGCCACCAGGGCCTGTTAGCCAGGGGACCTGTGCGACCGCCCTTGGTGTAGTTCGCTATCCGTGCGGCCATCGCATCTGGGGATATGGGCTTGGCCCTCAGGCGCAGGCCGCCGAGCAGTGGTCAATTCTACGAGCGTCCGGGATTCGAGAGCTTGGCATCGCCTTCAAGCATGTGCAGCAGCCGCGTGAGTGTCTGTGCATCGGATGTTTCGCCCGGCGCGCGTGCAGCCCGTATTCGATCCCAACAATCTGCCGGCAGTGTCAAGCTGCGCTGGATATGCCCTCGCTCCTGCGCACGTGCCTTAGCGCGTTGATTGGCAAACCGCCGGGCGGTAGCCAGGTCAGGATATATGGCAGGTCGCCCTCTTGGCATTGAGAACTCCATCTCTCGCTTCCCTGATTGTATTGTTACGCACGGTAAACGCTGTAGGAAAGTTCAGGATCAACGGTGGGGCTACCAGCGCTATCGGCTTGCGCAACTGGCGCCGCCAGGTGAACAGCTGGCTCGGGCAGATGCCATTCCGGCGCGCCACGCCACACACCGCGCCTTCGTTGTGAAAACCTTAATCCGCGCCTCCACACCATGGAGCGCGCTAGCATCGTCACATGACATCATCATAGCATCAGCACTGCCAGCAAACCGGGCAAGCAGGACCCGCGGCTCACATCGCCGTCAGCAAGATGGGGTAGCAACAGCGCTTACGTACGCCGGACTGGTGCCATCTGATATGAAGCGGCTCTGCCAGTTGGAAGGGAATGCTGTGCTCAAACGGCTGGTCACGGATCTGAGCCTGGACGAGGCCATGCCTCAGCATGTCGTGTAACGAAAGCTCTGAGGCCTGCTTGGCGGCAGCCAGTGGATGAGGTTCAGGCGGCGTGGCAAGTGAGCGCCTATTGGTTCATGAGCTTCGCGGACGCGGTGACAAAATGCGAGGCGCGGCGTATAGGCTACAACGAGGAGCGACCTCACAGCGCGATCGGCAACAAGCCGCCGACAACGCAGCAGAAGCGGTCAGGGACAAACGGCCAGCAAAGCGGTCCAGAATCGGGACGAGGGTCATGGACGCCATTGAGCTTGCTCATAACTGGAGAAGGTCCGGGCCGCAGATCGCGATACCGGTCATTTCAGGTTCACAATCTGGGGTGCAGCACATTCGCGGACGGTAAAAGGGAATCCTGGTGTCAACAGTATCATCTGACAGAGAACGCCCTAGGCCACTGTGTGCGATATTATGTCACCTGCAGCCGGACGATGAAGAGGTTTTGGAATTGCTGCTTGATATTCTCGGATGGAAATGTTCCACAATTGAGGCACTTTCACCAGAACATTGCGCGACGGCCAAGCTCATATTTGTTGATGATACAAACACAGCGCGTAAGGCAGCGGATCTCGAACTTTTTGAATTTATTTGCATTGTCGGCGCAGACAATGACTCACTGGCCAACATGGCCCAAAACGGCGGTTCAGTTCAAATGTGTGCAATTAGCTCTCCCATAAATTTGAATGAAGCTGAACTTGTCATAGGAAGTGCCTCAATTTTATATCAATGAATAGGCCCATAGAGATTGACATTTATTACAGACCAAAATGTCCCATAACGTATCGATAATATGTTATCTTCTTGATGATAATATGCAATTTTTTAGAAATTCCGACATCAGAATATAGCCGTTTTCTGATAGGGCGACATTAACACGCCGCGCATCAGATTGGTCTGCGCTTCTCCGAACGAGATCCTGGCCCAATAGCGCTTGTATCCATCTCAGAGCCGTGGTGGTCGGGACATTGGCCGCCAAGCAGGCGCTGCTTATAGAGACGGACTTTCCGCGTCCCCAAGAGATGAACAGGTCGAGCAGGATATCCCATGCCGGCTCTCCAAACAGTCCATTGTCAAAAAATTTTTCACGTTTTCGACGTTGTCTATACATCTCTTCTGCGCAAACTAATTGATTGATGATAGATACATCTTCCTCAATGAAACCAGTGTATTTCTGATCAGATGACAGTTTCTTAGCCAATATAGCTAATTTTTCAGCTGCCTGTTGCAATTCATGAAATTCATCTTCGCGATTCACGACGAATACTCGGTTCGCGCGTGACCTTGCGGCAGAAGGCCTAGCTTTCGCATGCTAACAGTCGCTCCATTAGCGACGATAATGTGATCAATAAGAGCGGCGTCTGCCAATGACAAAGAAGACGCCACCTCGGAAGAAAATCGAATATCATCACGGCTAGGTTGAGGGGAGCCTGACGGGTGATTATGCGCTAGTACGACAGCTACTGCGCCAATTCTCAGCGCGGTTCGAGCGATCTCAATCCGACACGCGCAGCATGTCGATGAGTTTCCACGCGCCAATTCGCGTTCATGAAGTAACGTGCCGGCCGAGTTGAAGAACAATCCGTAGAGGACCTCAACCCGCTCATGATTAAGGCGATGGAGCAAAAAAAGCCGAACGATATCAGCGTCTGGCCTTACGTTTGGCGATCGGAGACCTACCTCCACAGTGTGATTGAAGGCCTGAACCAGAAGGCCAAGAAAGTCTGCAAGCTTCTCGCCATTGTCGAGTTTGCGGACCTGGTGATCTGGCGTCACAAGCGCCAGTGGAAGTGTTGCAGCGTCAGCCAATAGAACACGGGCTGTTTCAGACGCGGCATCGCCCACGACGTAACTTAAAATGCTGGTTAGAAGGCAGTGGGCTTCGTCATCTGGGTGCGACGATGGTAGGAGAAAGTCCCTAAGGCTAACACTGGCGGGATTAGAAACCCGCTCAGGAAGATCGCGATCATGTATGCGCGTGGCGCTGTCGATCCCGCCAGCTCCAGTGCCGGATGCGCCACCGCGGTGATTAACTGCAGCGCCGTCACAAGCATTGGCCAAAGCCGATCTGCGGTGACGGCTACCCAAGCCAACCCCATCACTAACGCGAAATCCACCAACATCACTGGCCATCGAATACTGCCTCTTGGTTGGGGGAACCCGTATGCCACGGCGGCAGTGGCAACTGTTGCAACAAGCAACAATATGGCTACACGCCGTTCCGGTTGTCCGCCGCATTTCAGTGCAAACAGGCAACTGCAAATCAGTAGAATCAAGAATGCGGGTTGAACCATCGGGTGACCCGACCACCGAGCGGTGGCCGGGTCAAGCCCGTCATCCAACCGCACGCAGCACAGTTGGCGGTGCATCAAGCTGGGCTTCCGAAGGCTGAAGCGCCCCAAAGCCAAGTTCGCGGAAACCTGGAGCATTGTCTCGAACATCGCTCAATACAGCGTGCACACCCAGGACCTTCGCTCGCGTTTGGCAGATCAGCGAAGTTGCTTCGCCAATGCGGTCAAACGCTTTTGCGCCGACGTTGAGTTCGATTTCGAAAGCGCGACGGGCGGCAACCATTTTGCCAGCCAAGCGGCCCAGACTGGCGAGTGCTTCGTCGATGGCGGCTTCCGCTGTCTTGATCTCGTTCTGAATATCTTTCGCTGCGATCAGGTGGTCATTGAGCATGGGGCCTCGCTCGGACGCGTCGACCGCGGCCGAAGCGTCACTTTCTAGGAAGTGGTCAATCGGGTGAGCGCGTCGAGGAGGATAACAACCGCAGCCAGCATAAAGGCGATTGCGATGGTGAGCACCAGGATCACGCAGAGCCGCTGCTGCCAACTCAGACTGCCCGGTTCGGGTAGCCTGAGCTGTCCCACAGTGGCAGTTCCAAGAAAGTCCTCCATGCTAGCCCGCGAACGCGGCGACCAGCTATCGGAAACTCCTTGGAATGCTTCCGTTTCGGACAGCACCAGTTCCGGGATTGATCTTGGAGCGCCGGGTCCCGATCCGTGAACCGGCGAAAAATTCATATGAAGTTTGTCACCATCAGTTTCGGCCTGCGCGCGGAAAACTCGGATCGCTTCCGTGCGATTGCGCACACCCAGCCGGCGCTGCGCGTTCGACAGATAGTTGTTAACGGTCCCAAGGCTTAGACCCGTTTCGCTGGCGATCTCCTTCGCACTCATGGGACGAGCAGCGAGCGCAAGGAGTTCATGTTCCCTTGGCGCGAGTGCATTAATCGAGGTCATGCTGCTTATGCCCTGTTCACACCATCTTCAGTTAACTTAGGCGATACTATCGGAACTTTCCTCGCTTCGCTAAACCAAAATTCACCATGGGCGACGGCGGGGCGCGCCACCTGATGGTGCTCGAAACCATTCAACCCATACCGGCTTAATAGGCACTATTTCTCTGTGTCCGCCTGACCCCCACCAATTGACCGCACAGATCTTGTCACTCTGCGCCGGATAGCGGGTCGAGCCTTGACGAACCGAGAGGTGCCGGGGAATATCCCGCAGCACCTCCCCTTTCAACTGGCTGTGCCGTTTGATTAAAACCGGAACCCGATGCCACCCAGCACCTGGTGGCGATTGAAGCTGAACCGCGCCGGGTTTGCCGGAGGCTCCAACTCCTGAGAAGGTGGAGCCCTTATGAGCAAGACAACGAACAAGTATGCACCCGAGGTGCGCGAGCGCGCGGTGCGGATGGTGCTGGATCACGAGCGCGATCACGGTTCGCGCTGGGCGGCGGTGGTGTCGATTTCGGCCAAGATCGGCTGTGCGGCGCAGACGTTGCATGAGTGGGTGAAGAAGGCCGAGGTCGATGCTGGCGGCCGGGCGGGCGTTCCGACCGAGGTTGCTGCCAAGCTGAAGGCCCTGGAGCGCGAGAACCGGGAGCTGCGCCAGGCCAACGAGATCCTCAGGAAGGCATCGGCGTATTTTGCGATGGCGGAGCTCGACCGCCCGTTCAAAAGATGATCGCGTTCATCGACGAACATCGCGCCGTCCATGGGGTCGAGCCGATCTGCAGGCTGCTGCCGATCGCCCCATCGACCTACCATGCGCATGTGGCCAAGCGCGATGATCCGGCAAAGCTGTCGGATAGAGCGCGGCGGGACGCCGCGCTCAGGATCGAAGTGCGACGCGTGTTCGATGCCAACTTCCGCGTCTATGGCGTGCGCAAGACTTGGCGACAGTTGCGGCGCGAAGGCTTTGATGTTGCTCGCTGCACGGTTGCCCGGCTGATGCGCGCGATGGGGCTAGCTGGCGTGATCAGGGGCAAGCCGGTGCGCACCACGATCAGCGACCGCTCGGCGCCATGCCCCCTGGACCGGGTCAACCGCCAGTTCCACGCCCCGGCGCCAGACATGCTCTGGGTCTCGGACTTCACCTATGTCCCGACCTGGGCGGGGTTCGTTTATGTGGCGTTTGTCATCGACACGTTCGCCCGCCGCATCGTGGGCTGGCGAGCATCACGCACCGCGCATGCGGGCTTCGTCTTGGATGCGTTGGAGCAGGCACTTCATGCGCGCCGGCCGGCGCGCAGCGGCGGCCTCATCCATCACTCAGATCGCGGCAGCCAATATCTCTCGATCCGCTACACCGAACGGCTTGCCGAAGCCGGAATCGAACCGTCGGTCGGCAGCGTTGGCGACAGTTATGACAACGCTTTGGCCGAGACGATCAACGGTCTCTACAAGGCCGAGGTCATCCATCGCCGCGGCCCGTGGCGATCGTTCGAGGCCGTCGAATACGCCACGCTGGAATGGGTCGACTGGTTCAATCACCGCCGGCTGCTCGAACCCATCGGCAACATCCCGCCCGCAGAAGCAGAGGAACGCTACTATGCCATGATCAACGGAGCAGCTATCGCCGCGTAACTCAAACCAAATAGCCTCCGGAAAACCCGGCGCGGTTCACACTGGGGACGTGTGCCAGCATAAGATCGATAATGAGCCTGTCGATGATAAGCCTGTCGGATCCCAAGTGCGACCGCTCGGCGATAGCGTTCATTGTTGTCGAAAACGATGAACGCCAACCATGCGGAACGTGCCGCCTTTGATAACCAAGACGGTTGTAGAGATATCCGACTGCGTTTTCGCTTAGGGGTTCGCGGGAACTGCGGTGATTAGGAAACGCCAACGGGCCGCTGCCGGTTAGCAGCCGCACAGCATGGAGAACATCAACAGCCTGTTGAGACAACGGAACGATGTGCTCGAAAGCTTGGTCCTGGCGGAGCTCAAGAACCTGCTTCATGCGAGCGGCTGAAATTCGCCACACCGCCTGCGTTGCCGGCACTGTAGGATCAGCCCAATCAATTCCCTCAAACTCAGACCAAGGCGCAGACCGAATCATTCCGGGACGCTGCGCAGTTAGCGCCATGAGGCGCGAGGCCAAACGGGTAACGGGGCTCGCCGGCGCCGCATCTACGGCAGCGATGAGAGCGCGGATCTCATCGATTTCCGTCAATGCCGGCCAGCGCTTGCCGGGAGGCACGGGTGCAAGACTGGCCTTCATGCCGACTGCAGGATTGCCTTCAACCAGCCCGGCCCCGCCGGCATAGTTGAAGATGGCGGCAATTCGCTGAAGCAGCCTGTGCGTGGTTTCGATGGCGCCCCTGCTCTGCACTGCCTTTAGAACAGCCAGAAGCGTAGGCTTGTCGACGTCAGTGATTGGCAACTTGCCGAGGCTCGGAAAGGCGTCTCGTTCGAGACTGGTGATCACATCTTGGGCATGAACGGGTTTCCACCGAGCCTTTTGCTCGGCATACCAAGCACGCGCCACTTTTTCGAATGTGTGCTGGTGACGAGCGATGTTGACCAGCTTTCGCTTGCGGGCTTCAACTGCTGGATCACGTCCTTCCCGCAGCAGCTTACGGGCTTCATCACGAAGGCTGCGGGCATCGGCAAGACTGACATCAGGGTATGCGCCAAACACGAGACGCCGCTCCTTCCCATCGAACCGATATTTCAGGCGCCAGCTCTTGTGACCCTTGGCGGTGACAAAAAGGTACAGCCCACCAGAATCGGACAGTTTGTAGTCCTTGTCGGCTGCAATAGCATTGCGGATAGCCTTATCCGTCAGCATGCCCCCAGATCCTCCATTCGCTGCCCCCAGCCTGCCCCCGAAATGCCCCGGCAGCGACTGGAGCTAACTGGCGTCTATTGGACGACAGTTTCGGCTAATGTCCAGATTTTTCAGCAGGTTTGAGAGGGTATCAGACCCCCTCAGAAGATCAAGTGGCGGAGCGGGAGGGATTCGAACCCTCGATGAGCTTTTGACCCATACACACTTTCCAGGCGTGCGCCTTCGACCACTCGGCCACCGCTCCGCGCGCTGGAAGGGGCGGCGATAGCAAGGGTGGGGGCTGGCGGCAACCTGCACACAGAAAAAAATGGGGCGGCGCCGCCTGGCACCGCCCCATCCCGGCCCTCCCAGAGGGTCTGTTGGCTTACTGCAGCAGCTGGGTAACCTGCTGGGCCGACTGGTTGGCCCGGGCCAGCATCGCCTGCGCCGCCTGGCCAAGCACCTGGTTCTTCGACAGGTTGGTCGATTCCTGCGCGAAGTCGGTGTCCTGGATCCGGCTGCGCGACGCCTGCAGGTTGGTGCTGTTGGACGACAGGTTGTTCACCGCCGCTTCCAGCCGGTTCTGCACGGCACCGATGTTGGCGCGGTCAAGGTTCACTCCGTTCAGCGCCTCGTCGATGGCGCCCAGCGCCGCCGTCGCGCCTTCAATGGTGGACACATCCACTTCCGAGATGCGCAGGCCGCCTTCGTTGGCACCATAGCTGTTTTCCTCGAAGCCCAGCGCCGTGAAGTTGGACGTGGTGCCGAACGCCTGGCTGCCGGCGCGCACGCTGATCGCCGACGCCGATTCCAGCCGCACCGTGCCATAGGCGGTGGCTGCGCCAGCCGCGGTGGCCGCAATGGCATAGGCCGTGCCCGAACCCTTCACCGTGGTGCCGGCCAGGCCCAGTTCGGCCGCAGTCGCCCCGCCGGCGGCAATGGCGATGCTCAGGTTGCGACCATCGGCAGCGGTCAGATCAAGGCCGCCAATGCCATTGTCCGTGGCGGTCACGCCGGTAGCGCCCTGGAAGTTGTTGATGGCGGCGGCCACCTTCTCGCGCCGGGCCTGGGCCGTGTCGCTGGTGACAAGACCATCAATGGCGATGGTCTGGCCGTTGATGATCACTTCGGCCGCACCGCCCAGGGTGGTGGCGGTGGTGTCCGATCGCAGGGTGACATCATTGGCCACGGCCTTCACCCCGGTCTGGGCGCTGTGGCTGTTGATGGCCGCCGCGATGGCCGTGGCGCTGGCCGACCGCGAGGATGAATCCGCCACGGTGGAGGAGAAAGTGTCATCGCTGGCGGTGGCGGCCCGGATGGCCACGCCGTTGATGGCGATGTCACCATTGTTCAGCGTGCGGATGGCGGCCGCGTTGGCTGCCACGGCACGGGCATCGGAACTGACCGCCGAGACACCGCGTTCAAAGCTGCCCGCTGCCAGGCCGGAACGGCTGATGCGCGCCGTGGCCGAGCTGGACTGGCTGATTTCGATCGGGCGGCCATTCACGCTTTCCAGGCTGAACGAACCCGACTGGGCACCCACCTTCAGGCCGGTTTGCGCCGCCGTCAGCGTATCGAGCGACAATTCGATGTTGCGGCCATCATCCGCTTCCAGCCGCAGACCGCCATTGTTGTCACCGGTGTCGATGGCGCGCACCCCGGTCTGGCCGGAAATGGCATTGATCGCATCACGCACCAGGCGGCGGCTGTCAGAGGCGTTGGCCGTGGTGGTGATCGAGGCGGTGGTGACGCCATTGATCGTCACCGTGCCGGTCGCGGCAGCAGCGGTCATGGCCGAACCGGTCATCACCGTGTTGCCCACCACGGCGCGAACGCCGGTCTGATCGGTGGCGCGGTTGATGGCGGCGGCCTTGGCCAGCGCCGAAGCCGATTTGTTGCCCGACGACAGATTGTCATCAGTGGTCAAGGTGGAACCGATCGACACGCCGTTGATCACCAGATCACCGCCGCGCAGCGCCTGGTTGGTGGTCAGGTCAGCCGCCGTGGCTTCAAAGGCGCCGGTGGCCGACAGCGCCGGGCTGGAGCCCAGGCCCAGATCGCGCGACCGGGTGGAGTTCAGGCTGAAGCTCACGGTTTCGCCGGCACGGCTGCCGGTCTGCAGCTGCACAGATTTGGCCGAACCATCCAGCAGCTTCTGGCCGTTGAAGTTGGTGCGCACACCGATATTGTCGATTTCGCCCACCAGCTGCTTCACTTCCGATTGCAGGGCGGTGCGATCGGCGCCGGTCAGCGTGCCGTTGGCCGATTGCACGGCCAGTTCGCGCATGCGCTGCAGCATGTTGGTGACTTCGCCCATGGCGCTTTCTGCCGTCTGGGCCATGCTGATGCCATCATTGGCGTTGCGCATGGCCACCGCCAGGCCGCGCACATCCGATGTCATCTTCTGGCTGATGGCCAGGCCGGCGGCATCGTCCTTGGCGCTGTTGATGCGCATGCCGGTCGAAAGCCGCTGCATGGCGGTACCCATTGCATTGTTGGCCGTGCGCTGCGCATTCTGGGCGGTCAGCGCGTTGATGTTGGTGTTGATCACGGTCATCTGAGATACTCCCGCTTCCCGCCGCCGCACAGTCGCGGGGCGCTGCACTGGAAACGGCTTGACGTGAAGATTGCTTAAACACGTTTTGTGGGATGAATGATTTGAATGGCTTGACGGTGATTTTCGCCAATCGCGACGTGGTGGTGATCAACAAGCCCGCCGGCATTGCCGTGCATCCCGGCCCGAAAACGCCGCGCAGCCTGGAAGATGATCTGCCCGCATTGGCCATCGGCGGCTTCCGCCCCGTGGCCGCCCACCGGCTGGACCGGGACACATCGGGATGCCTCGCCATCGCCCGCAGCCGGCGCGGGGCAAAATGGCTGGCAGCGGCCTTTGCCGGCGGCGGCGCCGAAAAAATCTATTGGGCGATCCTGTCCGCCCTGCCCGCCACAGCCGAAGGCCTGATCGATGCGCCGCTGGCCAAGATTTCCAGCGCGGCCGCCGGCTGGCGCATGGTGGTCGATCCGGCGGGCAAGCCAGCGCGGACGCACTGGCGGGTACTGAACGCGGCTTCACGCCTGGTGGAGTTCCGCCCCGAAACCGGCCGCACCCACCAGATCAGGGTGCATGCCGCCCATATTGGCTGCCCGATTGCCGGCGATCCGGTCTATGGCGACGGGATCGGTGCGATGCGGCTGCACGCGCGGGCGCTCACCATCACCCTGCGGGGCGGCGATCAGATCATGGCTCAGGCGGATCTGCCGCCGGGCTGGCCGATCGGGTCCGGCCCTGAAAGCCAATGAAATCGCTGTAATTTTCGGCCAGCCGGTCCAGTCGCTGGTGCACCAGTTCCGGCCCGATCATCTGCACCACGCCATCCACCAACAAGTTGAGCAGCGAGGCCAAAGCCGTGTTCATGTCCCAGAAATGGCCCAGTGCCACTTCGGCGGTGAGGATATGGGGCGTCAGATCGCGCGCCCACGGGCAATAAGGATCGGTGATCACCACCAATGGCCGGCCCGAAGCCGCCACCCGCTGCGCCAGCAGCCGGAAATGCCGGGAATAACGCCGCACATCCACCACCACAAACACATCCTGCGGCCCGGCATCGATCAGTTCATCATGGATGCCGGCGCCATAATCAATGCTGGCCACATGCGGGCGCACATAAGACAAATGCCGGGCAAAGCCGGTGGCCAGCCCCTGTTCCGTCTGAAACCCCGCCACCCGCACCGCCGGCGCCGTTGCCAGCAGCGCCACCACCGCCGCCCATTCGGCACTTTCGGCCTGGGCATATACCCCGGCAATGGCAGCCGTTTCGGCCTGCAGCCGGGCATCGGCGCTGGGCGCCGGGCGGGTGAGCAGCCAGGGCGCATCGCGCGCCTGCCCGCGCAGATCGGCCTTCAGGGCGGCCAGATTGTCATAACCCAGGCTCTTGATCAGCCGCGCCACCGTCATCGCCGAAACGCCCACCCGTTGGCCGATGGAGGCGGCGGTTTCAAACGGCAGCTGATCAAGATTCTCGGTCAGCCAGCCGGCGATCATGCGTTCCGACACCGTCAACCGGTCATAGTGGCTGGCCAGACGCTGGGCGACGCGTGAGCTCATGTGATCCGGATAACATCAACGCACATTTGCGCAACTGCGCAAATCACCGTGCCCCGCCGCGCGGCACCATGGCCGGAAATGTGACGGGCTTGAAGCGTTCAGCGGCGAACAGCGGCGCCTGATCGGCATAATGCGGCGACAAGGGCCGGGTGGCGGCCGTGCCGAAATGATGCACGCTTTGCGACCGCGCCTGCCCCTTGGCATCCCATTCGATCAGCATGATGAAACCATCGCCATTGTTGCCCACGCGGCGGCCATCTTCGGCCGTGGCCCCGATGATCGCGCGCAGCGCATCCGGCCCACCGCACAGCGGCAGATCTTGGCTGCCGCGCCGCAGCCGCTGAAAATCCCCCAGCGGCACCTGCAGCCCGCCAAATTTCCCCTTCAGCAGCACCACCGCCTCCACCAGCGCGGCGCGGGCATCGGGCCTGGGCTTTTGCAGATAGGCAAAGCGCGCGTGCTGGGCAAAGGCGGCGGCCACCAGCGTATCGGCCGGGCCCTGGCAATCCAGGGTGAAATCCCACCCGCGGATCAAATCTTGCGCGGCGGCCAGATCGGGCTGGCCCGCCGTATCCAGCGCCAACACCTCATCATGCCAGCGGCCGGCCCAGCCGCTGCGGTCATAGCCCTTGTCATTCTTGATCGACAGCAGCGCCTCGCGGCTGATCAACTGGTTGCCCAATTGGGCAAAGCGCGCCTGATAGCGCTGCGCCCGATTGGTGACATAGGTTTCAATGCCCATCTCTGGCCGAAAATCCGCGCGCTTCAATTCGTCTTGCGGCGCGGTGGAAAGGAACGGCGTGTTGTTCGAATTGGCCACCCAACCGGCCGGCGGATCGATCACATGCGGATTGCCGGCGAACGGCAGATAACCCTGCCAAACCAGCTTCGACGTATCGCCCGGCAGCACGCCCTTCCAGTCAAAGCCGGGCGCGCGCGCCGGGAACAGCGCGTTGTAGAACATGCCGATATGGCCCTTGGCATCGGCATAGATGAAATTGGTGCCGGGGATTTTCTGCGTCGCCATGATCGCCTGCCACTCGGCAAAATCCCGCGCCTTGTTCAGCCGATAATATTGCTCCACCTGCCCCACATCACCGATCCCGGCATAGCGGATGGCAAAGGCACCCAGATCATTGACGATCACCGGTCCGTGCACGCTGCGATATATGGTGCGCGGGATCGGCAGCACCAGCGGGCCGAACTTCACCCGCAGCCACACGCGGCGCTGCTCCAGATCGCGCCACTGGCCGTCAAGGCGATAGCGCATGCCGCTGTCGTCCAGCACCAATTTATACACATCGATCAGATCGGGGCGGTTGACCGTGTTGGTCCAGCCCAGAAACTTGTTGTGGCCCAGCAGCGGGAACGGCGCGCCGGGGAAATTGGCGCCGGCAAAATCCCAGCCTTCATCCGAATGCACCACCAATTCCCACCAGGTCACCGGGCCTTCCCACGGCTGGTGGCTGTTGACGATCAGGCGGGTGGCGCCATCGCTGCTGCGCCGCCCCGCCACGGCAAAGCCATTGCTGCCGCGTTCGTCGGCCGGGCCACTGTCGCGCGGCGGCAACCGGCCTTCCACCAGCGCCGACAGCGGCCGGTCCAGCCCGAAGAAGAAGGGCGAGCGCAGCGCAAAGCCCACCACGATATCGCGCCCGGTCACCGGGAACAGGCCCTGCAACCGCACCTCGCGGGCGTGGCGGCGGGCATAATCATTCAGCCCCTGGGCATAGGCCTCCACCAGCGCCCGGGTGGCCGGCGACAGGCTGGCATAGCCCGCCTCCCCCACGCGCCGGGCATCCAGCAGATGGCCGGCAAAATCCAGCTTGGCGCCGTCTTCGCCCAAAATCGCCCCGGCGCGGCCGCGCACGGCGGCCAGCGTTTCCTCCATATTCCTGAAATCATCCTGCGATTGGGCAATGGCGATGCCATAGGCGACATCGGCATCGGTCTTGCCGTTGATGTGCGGCACACCCCATTCATCGCGCGTGATGGTCACGCTGCGCACCCGCACCGGATCGGCAGCCGGCGCACGGGAGATCAGCGCATCCCAGCTCGACAGGCCAACAAAGATCGCGCCAACCGCAATCGACGTCCAGAACAGCGCCGTGAACCAGCGCGGCATCAGCGGCGTGCTGCCATGTCAAAGATGATCGTCAAGCACATTCCCCCGTTTGCTCTCCATCGGTTAGCCGCAGGGTCCGGCATCGGCAACATGATTTAGACTTACTCACAATTGCCCCGGGGCATCGGTGCAGTCGAGCCGCAGCTTGCGCGCCCGCTTCTCATAAACCAGGCTGGCGCAACCCAACAGGGCAGCGCGCGGCAGGATCAGCGTGTAGCTCGGTGTCGGACCAACCGGGATTTTCGCCTTGACCAGCAGTTCATCCGGGTCAACTGGCGCCGGATCGAGCGGGCGTGGCCCACGCGTCGATGACAGACGGTCGCGGCCCGTGTGGATATTGAACGCCACCCGGTCAAACCGCCATGGCCCGATCACCAGCGGCCGATTGAGGACGAGCAACCGAACCGGCCGCTGCACGCCGGGGATCATGTCTTCATCCCAG
>Ga0209812_10001848_pt1 | contig 13588 bp, 11 predicted proteins | sample JI71714BDNA_FD_187502 | JGI IMG/M metagenome (GOLD analysis project Ga0209812, IMG submission 187502) | Wastewater effluent complex algal communities from Wisconsin, to seasonally profile nutrient transformation and Carbon sequestration -... | ecosystem: Engineered > WWTP > Effluent > Algae...
ACGGCGCAGAGGATCTGCAGGGCCTCGTTCTTGGCACCTTGCGGCACCACCTCACCTTTCAGCCTGCGACCACCGACGATCTTGAAACTTCCCATGTCCGCGCCAGGGCCTTCGTGTTACCGGCGTGGCCGGGCGAAGGCGCGTGCTGCGAAACAACGCAGATGCGCGGGGTGAATGCCGGCGCTCACCGGCCGCGTATCAACAGGGCATTGTCACCTTGCGACCGATCAGCGGAAGAAGTAAGCGACTGCGCACGCGCTCCTGCTCACTGCCTCGCCAGCCGACGCCTTGGCGAAGGCATGGCCCCTGTGTACCTGTCCCTGTCCCTTGGCTTCAATACCGGTTCTTCTTCCGGTTGCGGTTGCGTTTCTTGCCGCCGCCACCGCCGCCACCATTGTTGTTGTGGCGTTTGCGGGTGTCGATCTCGTTGCGCGGACCGTTCTGTTGCGTGCGCAGCAGGTCGGCGGTCTGGGCCAGTTGCACATCCTCCTTCACCCGCAATTTGCCCTTGCTCAGTTCGCCGAGGTCCTTCAGGATCAGCGGATCGGGCACGGTGTCGCGGTTCCAGACGAGGAATTGTTTCTTCATCTGGTTGGCGATCACCGTGGTGTAGGCATCGCGGGTCTCGCCGGGTTCCATGGCCGCACACTGATCGATCATGCGCTGCACCATCTTGCCGTAGTGCCCGTACTTGATCTGTGTCTGCGGATACGGAACGCGCGAGGGCTTGCTCTCCAGTTCTTCGGGGGTGGGCTTCGGGAAGGGGCCGTCCACATCGAGCTTGAACTCGCTCATGATGTAGAGGTGGTCCCAGAGCGTGCGCTCGAAATGCTCGCTGTTGCGCAACTGCGGATTCAACCGCGCGATCACTTGGATGATGGCCTTGGCGGTACGCGTGCGTTGGTCGCGCTCTTCGATGCCCAATACGTGCTCCACCATGCGTTGCACGTGGCGCCCGTATTCGGGGATGATCAAACGGGGACGCGCGGTGTTGTAATCGAACGGTGCTGTGCTCATGAGATAGAGAAAGTGGGCTTCCCTGATGGAAGACCGGGCCGTTAGCCCTGCTCCGAGCTCCGGAGGTGGTCCAAATGTAGCGAAGGGCGCCGATGTGGCCCCTATCCACCCTGCGTATAGGTCTGCAACCACGCCGGATCCTGCATGTCGCGCAGTAGCCGAAAGGCGTCAGCACCGAAATAGGGTCCGTGCCAGTGCTCATAGCCAGCCTGGCGGTAGTGTTGCAGGATGATCTGCTGCCGTTCCGAAGGGCGGAACTCCTCGGTCGCCCAGCCTTCGCCCGGTTGCACGCCCATTCCTGTTCGATAGCGCAATTTCCAGAGGTCTTGCAACACGGTGCAGTCGAAGTTCGTTCGTACGCTACCTGCTTCGGTCCAGGCTCCGCAGTTCTGGATGCCGTATTCATCGAACAGGTCCACGCTCTCTAGGTTCGCCTGGCTTTCCATAAGACCACTGGCCTGCAGGATGAAGAAGTGCGGGCGCATGGGAACATTGCCCACAACCGCACCGTCGTGTACCGTGTAGATGAACAATGCGGCGAGTTCGCCTTGGGCGGTCGGGTTCAGGCTGAAGCCGAACTCGTAACGCGCCTGGGCCACTGAGAGGCTTGGGCCGCTTAGCAGGCTTGCGGTAGCGTATGCGATAAAGGGCGACCAGCGCATGGACCCGTTCCTACGCTGAACGCAGTGGTGGGGTTATCGGCCATCACGGTAGGTGGCCACCCACGTGGGGTCTTGCATGTCCTTGAGCAGGGCGAAGGCCTTGGCCCCGAAGTATGGACCCAGCCAATGTTCTTCGTGCGGCGATCGATAGGCGTGGAGGATGATCTGTTGGCGGATGCCGGGTGCGTTCAGGTCTTGCGCCCAGCCTGCGCTACTGGTGTTGGATGTTGCTCCTCCATAGCGAAGGCGCCACAGATCGTTGAGCGGCGAACAGTGGTAGGCATAGTCGCCAGAAAGGCTGTAGCGATGGGCCTCGCAGTCGTCGATGGTATACTGGTCGAAGAGGTCGATGCCGAGCGGGTTCGCACGGCTGGCTTCCAGGCCCGCTGCCTGCAAGATGAAGGCCTTCTCCGAAATGGCGGTGCTTTCGATCACATGCCCATCGTGGACCTTGTAGATGAAGAGCGTGTACTGGCGGTCCGTGGTGCCCGCCTGGTTCAGGCTGAAGCCGAATTCATAGGTCGCTAGGCTCGAAGCCACCGGTGCTGGAGTGATCTCCACCACAATCGCGAGGATCGCCACCAGCATCGTATGCAGCATGTGTCCATCCGTTCAAGGATGGTGCCGATCGATCCTTCATCCCTCCACCACCGTCAACTTCGCGAAGCGCAACAACAGCTGCTTCTGCCCGGCACTGGGGAAGAACACGGTGGCTTTCAGGTCCGGCGCCTTGCCTTCCACCTTCAGCACCTTGCCCTTGCCGAAGCGTTCGTGGGTCACGGTCATGCCTTCTTCGATGTCCGATGAGCCGCCGCCGAGCGAGTTGGTGGCTTCCAGCGGCGCTCCGGCGTTGGATATGCGTTTCAACTTCGCTGGACGAGGAGCGGGAGATGGGTTCCCGGCAGGCGGAGCGGCTGGGCGACCCAGACCGGGTGCGCTGCGTTCACGTCCGTGGATCGGTTTCGAGGCAGCGCGGTCCTCGTGGCCTTGGTCAAGGCCCAGTGAACGACGGTTGCCGTCGGGTTGTCCGCTTTGGCGGGCCCGTGGTGGTGTGCCGGGACGCACGTAGTGCCCGCTGCTGAAGGCGCCGCGTTCGTTCTGGGCGGGCATCTCCAAGTACTTCGGATCGATCTCGTCGATGAAGCGGCTGGGTTCGCTGGCGGTGAGGTTGCCCCACTTGTAGCGGCTGATGGCGTAGCTCAGGGTGGCGCGTTTCTCCGCCCGGGTGATGGCCACGTAGAAGAGGCGTCGTTCCTCCTCCAGGTCGGCGCGGGTTTGCACGCTCATCAGGTTGGGGAACAGGTCTTCCTCCAGCCCCACGATGTGTACATAGGGGAACTCCAGCCCCTTCGCGCTGTGGATCGTCATCAGGCTCACGCGGTCGTTGTCGTTCGGGTCGGTGTTGTCCGCATCGGTCAGCAGCGCCACGTCGATCAGGAAGTCGCTCAGCGTGCGCGGCAGGTCGGTGCCTTCGGTGTTCGCCTCGCTGAACTCCTTCATGCCGGCGAGCAATTCCTGGATGTTCTCGTACCGGCTCACCCCCTCGGGTGTCTTGTCCACGAAGAGGTCGCGCAGGATGCCCGTCTTCTGGGCGATGTACTCCCCGAGTCCGTGCGCGGTGTGCGTTTCCAGCATGGTGCGGAAGCTCCCGATCATGGTCACGAAATCGCCGAGCGCCTTGCGCGTGCCGCCGTGCACATCCACCGCTTCCGGGTGCTTCTGGATCACATCCCAGATGCTCATCTGCATGGTCGATGCCGTCACGATCAACTTGTCGATCGTGGTTTGCCCGATGCCGCGGGTGGGGTAGTTGATCACGCGTTTCAGCGCCTCCTCGTCGTTGGGGTTGCACACCAGGCGGAAGTAGCTGATCAGGTCCTTGATCTCCTTGCGCTGGTAGAAGCTGGTGCCGCCGTAGATGCGGTAGGGGATGTTCTGCTTGCGCAGGGCCTCCTCCATGCTGCGGCTCTGCGCGTTGGTGCGGTAGAGGATGGCGAAGCCCTTGTTCGGCACCTGGTTCTGCATCTTGGTCTCGAAGATGCTGTTGGCCACGAAGTGCCCTTCGTCGTTGTCGGTGAGCGAGCGATGCACCTTGATCTTCTCGCCCTCGCTGTTGTCCGTCCAGATCTCCTTCTTGATCTGGTCCTTGTTCTTCTCGATCAGCGAATTGGCCGCGCCCACGATGGTCTTCGTGCTGCGGTAGTTCTGCTCCAGTTTGAAGATCCTGTGGTCCGGATAGTCGCTGCGGAAGTTGAGGATGTTCTGGATGTTGGCGCCGCGGAAGCTGTAGATGCTCTGGCTGTCGTCGCCCACCACGGTCACGTTCTCGTGGCGCGCGGCGAGCGTCTTCACGATGTTGTACTGCGCCATGTTCGTGTCCTGGTACTCGTCCACGAGCAGGTACTGGAACCGGCTCTGGTACTTCAGCATCACCTCCGGATGGTCGCGGAAGAGGATGTTGGTGTTGAAGAGCAGATCGTCGAAATCCATGGCGCCCGCGCGGAAGCAGCGCTCCGCGTAGGCCTTGTAGAGCTCGCCCATCTTCTCGCGGCCCACGCTGGCGTCGCCGGCCATCAGCTCCGCGTTGGCGAGGTATTCCAACGGACCGATCAGGTTGTTCTTGGCGATGCTGATGCGCCCGTGTACCTGGCTCGGCTTGTACAGCTTGTCGTCGAGCTTCCACTCCTTCACGATGCCCTTGATCACGCTGCGGCTGTCGTCGGTGTCGTAGATGGTGAAGTCCTTCGGGTAACCCAGCTTGTCGGCTTCGGCGCGGAGGATGCGGGCGAACACGCTGTGGAAGGTGCCCATCCACAGGTTGCGTGCTTCGGTGCTCAGCCCGGGCATGTCGGCCAACAGGCGGGCGATGCGCTCCTTCATCTCCTTGGCCGCCTTGTTGGTGAAGGTGAGCGCGAGGATGCGGAAGGGGTCCACGCCCTTCGTCATCAGGTGTGCGATGCGCACGGTGAGCACCTTCGTCTTGCCGCTGCCCGCCCCGGCGATCACCATGGTGGGTCCATCGGTGTTCTCCACCGCGGCGCGCTGTGCGGGGTTCAGCCCTTTCAAATGATCCATAGGAGGTCGCGAAGTTAGCCTTGGCGCTGAGGTATTGCGGGCGTGGGATATCAACAGGAGGGCAAGAGGCAGAGCGCGCGCAAGTATGCCGTCTGCCCCTGCCTCTGCATTTGCCCCTGCTTACTGCCTCGCCTACCGAAGCCTTGGCTCCTGCACCTGCACTTGCCCCTGCAACTGCGCCTGCTCCTACCCCTGGTACCATCCATCATAAACTAAGAGACATAAAACATGTGACATAAAATATGTACGTTTGCGCCATGGCCGAAGAATTCAATCCCTTCTTGCTTCAGGGCTATGCTGGTGCGGATACGTTCTGCGACCGCGTGGATGAGCTCGCCTTCCTGCGGGAAGCCATGGCCAACCAGCGCAACGTCACCATCATCTCCTTGCGGCGATTGGGCAAGACGGCCTTGATCCGGCACTTCTTCGCGAGCCAGCGGAAGTTCACCCCCGTGTTCGTGGACCTGTACCGTACCACCGACCAGGAGGGCATGGTGCTGCGCATCGTGCAGGAGTCCTTGAGGCAGGTGGGTAAGCCGACCAACGCCTTGCTGAAGGAGGTGGCCCAAGCGATGCGTTCGCTGGAGTTCAGCCTCAATTTCGACCCGCTCACCGGACTGCCCGAGCTCGGTGTCTCCGCACGTCCGGGGGTGAAGCAGGCCATGGCGTTGGACGAACTCTTTCGCTACCTCGAGCGCCAGAAGAAACCCGTAGTGATCGCGCTCGATGAATTCCAACAGATCACCGAATACCCGGAACGGAACACCGAAGCCTTGTTGCGCGAGCAGGTGCAGAAGCTCCGCAACGTGCAGTTCATCTTCTGTGGTAGCGACCGCCGCATGATGCAGGCCATCTTCGCCGATGGCAAGCGACCGTTCTTCCAAGCCGCCGAGCCACTGCACCTGGGGCCTATCGCCGACGAGGCCTATGCCGCGTTCATCACCCGGCACTTCGAGGCGGCACGCAAGCGCATCGCTGCGGAGGTGGTCCAAGAAGGCCTCCGATGGTGCCGCCACCATACCTACTATGTGCAATACCTCTTCAACCGCCTCTTCGCGCTGGGGCGCAAGGAACTGCAAACCGCAGATCTGCTGCGCACGCAGGCCAGCATCCTCAAGGAGCGCGCGCCGGAGTACATGACGTTGCAACGCCTGCTCAGCCCGAACCAGGCCGCCTTGCTCATCGCCATCGCCAAGGAGGGTAGCGTGGCCACGCCCACCGCCATGGAGTTCGTGGTGCGGCACCAACTGAGCGCCCTCAGTACGGTACGGCAGAGCCTTGGTGTGTTGGTGGACAAGGAACTGGTCCACCATGCGGAAGGCGGCTATGCGGTGACCGATGTGTTCCTGGGGCATTGGTTGGCAGAGGGGTGAGCGGGGCGTTCGCCCGTGAGGGAACATTTCTACATCTTCGTATACCAACCAACTGGCCTTGTTCGGATCCTACTTCAGTCCCCAACATCAAGGTGCGTTCATGCTCGCAGCCGCACTCGTGGCTTCAGCCGTGTGGCAAGCGTGGAAGGGGAAGATGAAGACATCGGTGTTGCTGCTCACCGCCGCAGCGTTCATCCTCCGATACGCCGCTGCCACGCTGGACCCTTTCCTGAACCAGTGGGACGAGTGTTTCCACGCGCTCGTGGCGAAGCGGATGGTGGACGATCCGTTCACCCCGCGGCTCTACGCACCAGGTGTCCTACCCACCACGGAAGCCTGGACACAAGCCGGACTTTGGCTGCATAAACCGCCCTTCTTCCTCTGGCAGATCTCCGCCTCATTGGCGGTGTTCGGCTTGGAGCCTTGGGCTGTGCGCATCCCAAGCGCGTTGTGGCTTACCGCCTTGGTGCCGGTGGTCCATCGCATGGGCTGCCTGCTGGCCGACTCGCGCGTCGGGTGGATCGCAGCGCTCTTGACGACCTGTTCCTACTACTTGATGGAGCTCACCGCCGGGGCTGTCACCACCGACCACAACGATGCGGTCTTCATCGCCACCGTGGCGTGTAGCTGGTGGGCCTTGCTCGAGCATTGGAACGATGGACGCCTGCGCTGGGCACTGCTGGCAGGCCTCTTCGCGGGCTGTGCCATCCTCACCAAGGTCTTCGTGGGTGCGGTCGTCTTCCTGCCTTGGTCACTGGCGATCCTCCTCTGGCGTGAGCGGAGCGCCTGGCGCGCTCTGGTCAGCGGAGCTGGTGTGGCCATCGGCATCTGTGCGCTTTGGTTCGGGACCTTGGCCGTGCGTTTCCCCGAAGCGCTGGCTGCACAATTCGCGTTCGATACCGGACACTTAGGCGAGGTTGTCGAAGATGCTGGAGGTGCCGATTTCCATTTCAACGCGATCAACACCTTGATGGCCCCGTTCACGTGGTGGTTGGTGGTGCCCGCGTATGCGTGGTTGGTGTATCGCACCGAGCGCAACGTCCATCGGCTGTTCCTCGGAGTCTTGTTCGTGGCCATCCACCTTGTTTTTGCCTGGGCGCATACCAAGATGCCCAGCTTCACCATGGTGCTGTTCCCCTTGTACCTCATCGCTTTGGGTTCAGCGTTGGTCGCGGTGACCGAAGCCCTGATCGTGGAGCACTACCGCAAAGGCCTGCTCTTTGGTGTTGTGGTCGCATTGGCTGGATCCTTTGTGAACATCGAAGTGATCCAGCACCGCCATACCCAGGCATCCCCGCCGAAACCCCATCAGCAGTGGCGGCAACAGCAGATCGAAGCCATGCCGGTGCTCGAGATGCTGGCGGATCGGATCAATGGTGTACCAAAGGCCGTGGTCTACCATGTACCTGCCTTGCACCACATCCAGTTCATGTTCGCCACGGGCGTGGAAGCCACGGATCAATTGCCCCAAGCCGCGGATGTCGCACGCCTACGGGCAGGCGGCTACACCGTGTTCGCCATACAGGATGGCGAGCCCTTGGAGCGTTTCCCGCCGGGTGTGGAAGTGGTCAAGGACGCGGCTCTTCAGTTCCCGCGGGTTGGCCGACCGGAGTGAAAAGCTGGCCGACCGCGACAGCAGAACATGTGGTTTTCATACTCTGCGTTACGATGCACCATGCTGTCCTTCATACAGACTTCAGTTGCGCATATTCGGTTCATAAACTGTTGATAATACAAGGGGGGGGGGTAGCACCGATCCGAAGAATGCGACAGGATATTGCACTACGCAAAACACATATCCATGTTCTACCCACGCATTCTACTATCCATCATCGCAACCGCTGCATTAGTGGTAGCGAGCGCCCAGCAACTCACCGTTACGCTCACGGGCTCCATGCACAACGGGAGCAGCATCCCCTGCTTTGGGAAGAAGGTGGGCACCATCACGAGCACGGTTACGGGTGGAACCGCACCCTATACCTACGATTGGAGCAACGGCGAGAGCACACCGAGCATCACGGATGTTTCGGCCGGCTACTACAGCGTGAATGTGAAGGATGCGAACGGCACGGAGGAGAGGGCCGAGATCACGTTGACAGAGCCGGAAGAGTTGAAGGTGACCGCCACGGTCAGTTCCTTCGCCAACGGCCACAACATCAGTTGTTTCGAGTGTAACAATGGGTATATCCAGGTAAGCGCCACACAAGGCACACCGCCGTACAGCTATGCGTGGTCCGATGGGCCCTCCAACGCCCAGAACCGTTATGCATTGGGGCCGAAAGCTTACAAGGTGATCGTAACGGACGCCAACGGCTGCGAGAGCTCCACCAGCGTGACCATCACCCAGCCTGAACGCTCGGACTGGACCATGACCGGCAATGCAGGCACCAACCCCGCCACCCAGTACATCGGCACCAGCGACAATAAGGATGTGGTGTTCAAGGCCAATGGGCAGGAAGCGCTTCGATTGAAGGCCAATGGAGACATCAGTTTGCTGGGTTCTATGGACGGCGATGGGCCTTTGTACCGGAAAGAGGATGGGACGCTTGGCATCGGCTTCCCGGTCTATCCACCTTTACCAGCTGAACGATGCCATGGTCTGTATGCTTATCCCTATTGGGAAACGCGAGGCAACGAATTCTCACAACTATGTCCCGAGACCGATCCGGTACTCGGAACACTAGGATCACGGCCTTTGAAGATGGTGACCGAAGGGGTTGAGCGTTTGCGGATAACCGTGGATGGCAAGGTCGGCATCGGAGTCACTACACCATTAATGGCCTTGCATGTGCAGGGCGGTATGCTGTTCCACACACCGCACGGTTCGATCATCAGCTCCAATGACGAGAACGATGGCATGGCCTTGTGGACGCGGAACAACCTTGCTTCTTGGGGGCTTTCTATTGATCCCAGTGGCACGGGACATATCCTCGGCGATATGAACGACCCGCGGCCAGCACTTTCCTTTACCTACGCCGGTGTGACAGTTGCCAACCGCTTGGTGGTGGGTGATGCCAATGGCTATCGGCTGTTCGTTCAAGAAGGTATCCTCACCGAAAAGGTGAAGGTGGCCGTGAGGACCTCTGATGAATGGAGTGACCACGTATTCCAACCGGGCTATCGTTTGTTGCCTTTGAAAGATGTGGCGACCTTCATAAAGGAACATGGCCACCTGCCCGGTGTACCTTCTGCCGACCAAATGGTCGAAAGCGGCCTTGATGTGGTGAAGACCGATGCGATGCTGTTGGAGAAGATAGAGGAGATCGCTCTTCACCTGATCGCTATGGAGAAGCGCATGGCGGAGTTGGAGAAGGAGAACGGGAAGCTGCGGCGATTGGTCGGCAAACTTTGAGATGCCATGCAACGCTCATGTGCAGCGATCGCCACGATCGCTTTGCTCCTACCGGTGGTGGCGCAGGTCCCTGACATCACGTATGCCAGTGCCACGGCAGCAGCGAACCAGCTCGTGGGTCCCAATGTGCAGGTGACGAACGCCACCTTCAGTGGCGTGGGGACCCAATTGGCCATCTTCACGGATGGTACCAATAAGTTAAGCATGGCGAACGGGGTTGCGCTGGTAACCTGCGATGCCGCTTTTGTACACAACCCCAACTGCGGGAACAACCCGGAATGCGCGCAGGAGTACATGCTAGACTCCGATGCCAGCGAGCCCGATCTCGATCAGATCAATGGTAATTCGTCCCCGAAGGATGCCGCCGTACTGGAGTTCGACTTCTCGACGACCGGAACATCCGTGACCTTCACCTATGTGTTCGCCTCCAACGAGTACAATGAATGGGTCGGTTCGTCATACAATGACGCGTTCGGGTTCTTCATTTCAGGGCCGGGCATCATTGGCCCCTTCAGCAACAATGCCGTGAACATCGCTACCATCGGCGGCAGCCCCGTTTCCATCAATACGGTGAACGCAGGTTCCAACGCCGGTTCCTTCATCTTCAATCCATGCTGCTTCGCAGGTCAGCAGAACGTGAACATACAAAGCACATGGGTGTTCGCCTTCGATGGACAAACCGTTGTCATGACCGGCACGCTCGATGTGCAATGCAACACTCCATATCACGCGAAGATCGCCATCTGCAATACCGCCGACCATTTCAAGCAATCAGCTGTTTTTCTCAAAAGCGGCATGTTGAGCTCACCTTATACCCCGCCCGGCCCCCTTACCATCGCGCCCTCGCCAGTATGCGCCGGCGAGGAGATCACCCTTGCCGTGCAGGGCGATCCTTCGTGGAACTATACATGGATCACCGGCCAGAGCGGGGTGGGCCTCCAAACCGTTACCACCACCGCAAGCCTTGGCCAGAACTCCTACTCCGTTAACGCCGAATACCTACCGGGCTGCTCCCTCGCTACCGCCTCACCCACCGCCATGCTCACCGTGCACAACCCCGACAACAGCCCGCCCCAATGCCTGGGTGTTAACGGAACGGGCACTTACACCGCCACCATCCAAGTGGGGGAGCAGACCTGCTTTACCATTCCGACGAGTGATGTCCCGAACGAGATAGTTCAAATTGCGCCCTTTGGTGGCACCCTTGGTGGTAGTTTCACGAGCAACAACGCTTCGCAGTCTACAGGCACCTTTTGCTGGACCCCTACCATTGGTGATGTAGGTTTTCATACTCTTTTCGTTAGACTGGTTGACAACAATGTTTGCGGTGAATTGGAAACCACCTGCACCATCACGATCAAGGTGGTCTGCGACTTCTGCCCCGTGCGGGTGTACTACGAGCGGCGCATACCAGAAACATATCCACTGCCCGAGCTTACCGTGGCCGGGGAGAGCATCACGGCAGGCTACAGCGTGGACCCGATCCAACAGGACGGCTATGTGGTAACGGGCGATGCCCCAGTGGAATTCCGAGCACCCTACATTGATCTGCAGCCCGGCTTCATCGCCGGGCCAGGTTTCATCGCCGTGGTGGACCCCAACACCTGCATACAGGATTGCGACGTGTGCTGCGATGGCTGGGGCGGCTTCACGGTGGATACACACGGCGAGGGCACGCACAACGTGCTCAGCAACGTGTTCACCCCCAATGGCGATGGGGTGAACGACCGGTGGGAGGTGCTGGATCTCGACCATCCCTACTGTGCCTATGGTGCGATGGCCTACCGGCTCGACTTCTTCAGCCAATGGGGGCAGGTATACCACCATGAAGAACCGTGGACCATGGGCTGCTGCCCATTCGAGTCGTGGGCGCCGAGCAACCCAGTGGTCTCCGGCATCAGTTGGGATGGCCGGGCGAATCGGGGTGCGTGGTTCTGCACTGGATGCTACGTCAGTAATTCGGTGTACTACTACGTGCTTACGCTCTTCGGATGCAATGGGGAGATAACCTACACCGGTTATGTGAACACCTTCGGCTCACCAGCCGGTATGATCACCGACCCCACCCCGCCGTTGCTGGAGGCCCTCACCGCCCTGCAGGCGGATAGTTTGGTGGCGGATCTGCCGGACGAAGCCTTACCCAATGCGGTGGTGGCAGGCGTGGAAGCAACCGGCCTGCAGCCCGCCCTGCACCTGAGTCCCAACCCGGCCAGCGATCGTGTATGGCTGGAGTATGCACCCGGACTGGCCCATGTGTGGCTGCTGGATGCCACGGGCCGTCGGGTGCTGGAACTGGCCCCACAAGGCGCGCCCACCACTATCTTGCAGGTGGAGGGGCTGGCCCCGGCAAGCTATTTCCTTGTGGCCGTGGACATACAAGGCATGGTACACAACCGTAAACTGATCAAGCAATGAAACCGAACGGAGCTTCCGTGTTGCTCGGTGTTATGTTGCTCTTCATGTCATCCTGCAAGCCCGACAAGCCCATAGGACCCACTGGTCGATCTGCTCCGGTGGATGGTCGGCAGATGTTCTTGGGGGTGTATGATGTGTACGATACGCTTGGGAATTGGCGGTATGAGATGGAAATATCGCTATACCAAGACGCCAACCCTTATGATTCACTCCTCATCGAGGGCTGGGGGGGGGCTTTTGATGTGTATGTGCAGCGAAACCAAGGGAACACGTCGAACTACTTGAATTTCATCGGGAGCTTTGGAATCGTGGATCACATAGGCCATCGATGGGCGCTCTATTCAGAATATGATTCAGCTTTTCAATATAACAGTCTGATCAACGACACGCTCCGGCTTTCCTACTTGAAGGACAACATCGCCTTCTACGTGGCCGATGGGGTTCCCTACTTCAGGCAGAGCTATCGGGAATTTGCGGTGAAACGGGATTGGGAATAAGAGGATCAGAATGCATCACCATTCGAGCGTACACACCATGCCAAAGCTGCGCTTCACGCTCCTTCTTCCGCTCTTGTGCTTGCGGGCGATCCCCAAGCACGAACGGTTCATGCACACAGCAGGACCATTCGAGGGAATTCTCGATCTTATGAACTGGAGAACGAGGAACTCAGAGGTCTGGTTGGCCAGCCTTGAACAGCCGCGCAATACCCCCAAGGCCAAATGCTGAACGCCTTCCTCGTTGTTCCAAAAGACCGCCCGCAAAAGGCGTTCGGTTTGGACCCAGAGTTACTCGCTGCCGGCATTGGACGACGCGGTTCTTTGACTCGATCGGTTCGCCTCCTCTTGCCCATACTTTTCTGCCTTGTCACGGACAGTGCGATCTGCCAAGCTCCAGGAGATACCTTGAACCACGCGCGAACCACGGTTTTTGTTTCAGCTCTCGGCAATGGTGGTCTCTACTCTGTGAATTGGGATCGACGGTGGCCTGTTGGAACAAAAAAATGGATGTCTGTAAGCGGTGGTTTCACTTATTTTCGGTATCCCGGAAGTGATTCGCCGACAAACGTGTCGCAGATATCGCTGCCGGTGCAATGGAATTGGTTCAAAGGTCAGGTGCACCACCGGGAGCACGGGGCCGGGTTGACGTTTGGCAGAGGTTGGTTCACGGGTTCGACCTATTTTGGAGAGCGCCTGGTTTCGAATGGGATCTACTTGTTCGCCAAGCCCTTCGGCTATCGGTACCAGCGAGACCAGGGAGGTTTCTTTTTCCGTGCTTATGCGCTGGCATGGGTGCGGATCATTGAGTTGAACAGGCGGTACGTGGAGGAATATGGCTTTTGGGAAACACCGCCGGTCTTTCCATGGGTGGGCTTTGATCTGGGGTACACGTTCCGGCATCATCAGAATCTTAATCGGTCATGAGAAGCATCTTCCTATTTTGGGCTGTGGTCGTGGCATATCCATGCCTGAGCCAGTTTTGCTTGTCCTTACCGGCAACTACCGACAAGTCCAGCCTCAAGACTAGCCCGTACCCGACATTCGAGAGCTTCGTGAAACGAATGTCCTTGGGGGGTGAACCGGACCCGCTTTTCGTATCGAATGGCCGATCAGGATACGGACATTTGGATAGTACGGAGGCACCCATCTGGCGACGCAACGTCTATCTGGGAGCCCAAGCATTCATTGGACTCGCGT
>Ga0209812_10001849_pt1 | contig 13588 bp, 9 predicted proteins | sample JI71714BDNA_FD_187502 | JGI IMG/M metagenome (GOLD analysis project Ga0209812, IMG submission 187502) | Wastewater effluent complex algal communities from Wisconsin, to seasonally profile nutrient transformation and Carbon sequestration -... | ecosystem: Engineered > WWTP > Effluent > Algae...
TTATGTCAGCTATGCAGGCTGCCCGTGCTATTTTAAAACAAATTTTTGAGATTGAGTATGCAAAAAAAATTATCGGTGAGCGGGATTCCTGGTTTTGAAAACTGTGTCAGGGTATAAGCTCGCTCAGCATTTAAATTGGATCTCAAGAAACAATCAAACTCTTGTATGTCTGGGTTTTGAGATGTCCGATCTCATAAATACTTAATTAAGTTCGCTAAAAAATTCAACTATTATGCTAAGCCTTCCGAGATATACAAATTTAAAAAAAATAAATGAAGGAATTAAAACAGTTGTGTATCGAGGGCTGAATGTTCAGAACCAACAGCCTGTTATTGTTAAGTTGCTCAACTCAGAGTATCCCCATCCTATTGATGTTGCTAATTTAAAGTTTCAATATGAAATTACCAAGAACCTGAACATTTCAGGAGTTGTTAATTGCTTGGAATTGGAAAGATATCGGAATAGCTTTGCCTTAATCATGGAAGATTTTGGCGGTCAATCTTTGAATTGTATTCTTAGCGATCTCAAAAACGATATAATCAGCTTTCTCAAAATAGCAATTCAGTTAGCAGCAACTTTAGGGCAACTGCACGAAAAACAGATTATTCATAAAGATATTAAACCGAGAAATATTATTATAAATCTTGCAACTGGGGTGGTTAAAATTACCGATTTTAGCATTTCTTCTCGCCTGGAGAGAGAAAACCAAAGAATTAACAATCCTAATTGTCTAGAAGGCACGCTAGCCTATATATCCCCAGAGCAAACGGGCCGGATGAATCGGTCGATTGACTATCGTACCGACTTTTACTCCTTGGGTGTAACCTTTTATGAAATGCTGACAGGTTCCCTACCTTTTGCAGCCACTGACCCAATGGAATTGATTCACTGCCATTTAGCAAAGCAACCAGTTCCGCCGATTCAGTTAAATCCAGAAATTCCCCAAGCCATTTCTGACATCACGCTCAAATTATTAGCCAAAACAGCAGAAGAGCGGTATCAAACTGCTGAGGGATTAAAAGCCGATCTAGAAAATTGTCTAACTCAGCTACAGGAATTCGGCACAATTTTACCATTCATTGTAGGGTCTAAAGATTTATCCGGTCAACTGCTGATTCCGCAGAAGCTCTACGGCAGGGAAGAAGAGGTAGCTGTATTAATGGAAGCATTTGAACGAACCAGCCTCGGCACAGCCGAAATGATGCTGGTCAGCGGTTATTCGGGAATTGGTAAATCTTGCTTAGTGAATGAAGTTCACAAACCTGTTGCAGCCAAGCGGGGGTATTTTATTGCTGGTAAATTTGACCAGTTTAAGCGCAATATTCCTTACGCTTCGCTGATTCAAGCTTTCCAGTCACTCTTGCGACAGCTATTAACAGAAGATGCTCAAAAAATAGCTGTTTGGAAAGAGAAGATTTTAACGGCACTGAGTCAAAATGGTTCTCTAATTATTAATGTTATCCCCGAACTTGAACTGATTGTCGGTCATCAGCCAGAAGTACCGCAACTGAGTTCCTATGAATCCCAAAACCGCTTTCATCGCGTTTTTGGTCAGTTCTTCAAAGTCTTTTGTCAACCCGAACACCCCCTCGTTCTTTTCCTAGACGACTTGCAGTGGGCTGATTCGGCATCCCTCAAATTAATCCAACTGCTGATGAGCGATCGCGACAGCCAATACCTGTTAACGATCGGAGCTTATCGAGATAACGAAGTCAATCCAGCTCATCCCTTGATTCAGACATTAGAAAAGATTCGAGAAAGTGGGGCTGCCATCCATAATATTACTGTTAAACCTTTACAGCTCAACCATGTTAGGCAGCTAATTGCAGACACGCTCAATGAATCTCCAGACACAAACCGTATAAAATCATTCTCCGAACTACTTTTCAATAAAACCCAAGGCAATCCCTTCTTCTTGACTCAATTGCTGAAAGTCCTGTCTTCTGAAAATCTGCTAACCTACGACACTTTCATCGGTAATTGGCAGTGGGACATCGAAGAAATTCAAAGCATTGGCATTGCCGATTACAATATCGTTGAACTGATCGCAAAAAACATTCAAAAACTACCAGCATCAACCCAAAAAGTCTTAAAATTGGCTGCTTGTATGGGCAGCACTTTTAATTTAAGCATTTTAGCAATTGTTAATGAAGAATCAGAATTAGTTACTGCTTCTGGTTTGTGGTCAGCACTTCATGCTGGTCTAATTTTACCCTTGAGTGAAAACTACAAAATTCCTCTAATTTTCGGGCAGGAGGAACTGGACGAACTTATGCTGCGTGATGCTAGAGTTGACTATAAGTTTTTGCACGATCGCGTCCAGCAAGCCGCTTATTCTTTAATCCCCGAATCCGAGAAAAAAGTCACTCATCTGAGCATTGGCAAACTCCTGTTGCAAAATACCACTCCTGAAGACAGAAAAGAAAATATTTTTGCTTTAGTCAATCAACTTAATTTTGGTGCTGATTTAGTTGTTGAGCAAGTAGAAAAAGATGAACTAGCTTTTTTAAATCTAATTGCTGGTCAGAAAGCAAAGGCAGCGACTGCCTATGAATCGGCTGTTAAGTATCTGAATATGGGTTTGGAACTCCTCCCGGCTAATAGCTGGCAGAGTCAGTATGACTTAACCCTGACTCTATATGTAGAAACAGTAGAAGTGGCATACTTAACGACTAATTTCGAGCGGGCGCGAGCGCTCTCTGAGATTGTTCTGGTTAATGCTACTCTCATTTTAGAAAAAATTCAAATTTACGAGTTACAAATGCTATTTTACATAGCTCAGAATCAAATGCAATTGGCAATAGATACATCCCTAAAAGTTTTAGAGATTCTGGAAATTAGGCTACCTCAACAGCCGACTCAAAATGATATTGGTACAGCCCTCATCCAAACAAAAACTATTATGGGAGATAGACAAATTGAAGATTTAGAAAAACTTCCAGAAATGACTGACAATTATAAATTAGCAGCACTACGAATCATGATGAATCTGTGCGCTCCTGCTTATATTGCGAATCCACCTTTGCTAATTTTCACAATTTTGAAAATGATAAGTCTATGTGTTGAATATGGCAACTCAGAAATTGCCAGTTTTGCTTATGGTTATTACGGACTGCTTTTGTGTAGCGTATTGGGCGATATAGATTTAGGTTATCGCTCTGGGAAACTTTCAATTAAACTATTAGAAAAATTTAAAACTAAAAAACTAAAAGCCAAAGTTTTCGCATTATTTAATATCTTTGTCAGACATTGGAAAGAACACGCTAGAGAATCTTTAGAGCCTTTTTGGGAGGGGATAGAAAGCGGATTAGAAACTGGAGATATAGAACACGCCTGTTATTGTGCTTGCAATTATTCAACTTACCCTCTTTTTCTGGGAGAAGAGTTGAAAAATGTGGCTGATAGGCAGGCACAATTTATTGACTTTACCAAAAAAAATAAGCAAGATTTTTCACTTTATTATATCAAAGTATGGCGACAAATGGTATTGAATTTGCTGGGACATTCAGCAGATAAATACAAGTTAATTGGTGAGAGTTTTAATGAAGAAGAGATGCTACCTGTTTTAGAGAAAAATCATAATAAATTATCGATTTTTCATACCTACTTTGCTAAAGCAATTATTTATTATATTTTCAGAAAATATAAGTCTTCAATTGCTAGTGCTAGGCAAGCAGAAACATATTTAGATGGGGCGATAGGATTTGTAACGGTTCCGCAACACAATTTTTATTATTCTCTGGCTCTTTTGGCTGAGTGTTCTGATTCTCAGGGCGATACCAGTTCTTGCAACGAACAGCAGCAATACTTGGTTAATGTTAAGTCAAATCAAGAAAGAATGAAGCTGTGGGCGTACCATGCACCAGAAAACAACCAGCACAGATACGAGTTAGTAGAGGCAGAAATAGCGCGGGTGAAAGGGCAAAATTGGGAAGCGATGAAGTATTACGATCTTGCCATCGCGGGAGCTAAAAAACAGGGGTACGTTCAGGAGGAAGCGATCGCTTACGAACGGGCGGCTGAATTTTATTTAGGGGCCTCAAGAGAGGAGATCGGCCAGACTTATATGGCCTCAGCATACTATGGCTACGCTCGGTGGGGAGCGAAGACTAAGGTTGTAGATTTGGAGTCAAGATATCCACACCTTCTTTCTTTAATATCTGCTGCTGGGAACACCAGCATAGAGGGAATTCTCTCTACAACAACAACAGCTACAAATAGTACAACAGGTAACTCTTTCCTCGATTTAGCAACAGTAATGAAGGCTTCGCAAGTTTTAGCGAGCGAAGTTGTTTTGAGTAAATTGCTAGAAAAATTGCTAAAAATTATGATGGAGAACGCTGGCGCCCAAAGCGGTTTTTTAATTTTAGCAAAAAATGGCGACTTGTTAATAGAAGCGTCTGGCTCGGTTGAACGAGATCGGATCGTAGTACAGCAATCGCTTCCAATCGCTTTCTGTCAGGATTTGCCATTGTCTTTAATAAATTATGTAGTCCGAACGAAAAGAGATGTTGTTTTAGATGATGCCGGGAGGGATGAGCTATTCAAAAATGATATTTACCTTGTCAAAAACAATACTAAGTCTATTTTATGTACGCCTATTATTAATCAAGGTACTTTAATTGCTGTGCTTTATTTAGAAAACAATCTGGCAACAGGTGCTTTCACAGAAGAACGGCAGGAAGTTTTAAAGCTTCTTTCTACTCAGGCTGCAATTTCTTTAGAAAACGCTTTTCTATATAAAAATTTGTCCGCAGCTAATGAAAAGTTGCAGGAGTACAGCGAGACTTTAGAGGTGAAAGTGCAAGAGAGAACGCGGGAGGTTACAGAAAAAAACGCGCTCTTGCAGCAAGAAATTAGCGAGCGAATTTCTATCGAATCAGCTTTGAGGCAGTCAGAAACGCAGTTGAAAGAACAAGCAATTCAGCTAGAAATTGCTCTGGTTGAGTTACAACAAACTCAAGCTCAAATGATTCACACTGAAAAAATGTCGAGTCTGGGACAGTTAGTGGCAGGGATTGCTCACGAAATTAATAATCCGATTAATTTCATTTACGGTAATCTTACTTACACAACTCAATATATGCAAAATTTGCTGAAACTGATCGATACCTACCAGCAAACATACCCCAATGTTACTCCAGATTTGGCAGCAGTCACAGAGGAAATTGAACTGGATTTCCTCAAACAAGACTTGCCGCAAATTCTGAAGTCGATGAATGTTGGATCTGAACGCATCCGCAATATTGTGATCGGCTTGCGGAATTTTTCGCGTCTTTCTGAGAGCGAGATGAAGCGGGTTAACATTCACGAAGGGATTGAAAGTACGCTGCTGATTTTGCAGCACCGCCTGCACCCTGCGGTACAGTTGGAGGATGGGGAGAATAGCGGCGACGAGGGAGGCATTGCCGGCAGAGAAATTCAAGTTGTTAAAGAATACGGGAACCTGCCTTTAGTCGAGTGTTCTGCTGGAGAACTCAATCAGGTATTTGTGAATATTCTAGGGAATGCGATCGATGCGCTGGTACTGTTGAATAACCAGCAATGTCCAACGCCAACGATTCGGATTCGCACGGAGGTAAAGGACACTAGCGCGATCGTTTCAATTGCGGACAACGGACTGGGAATGAGTGAATCTGTCCGCGTGCGGGTATTCGACCCCTTCTTTACAACTAAGCCTGTAGGTTCGGGGACTGGTTTGGGCTTGTCTGTTTCGCACTCAATTATTGTACAAAAACACGGCGGCAAGCTAACGTGCATTTCGGCACCGGGGCGGGGAGCTGAGTTTGTTTTGGAGATTCCGCTATCGCAGGGTATAAAAACGTTATGCTAGTACATGATTTAGTTGAGTTTTGAGAACAATTTGGACATACAACAGTAACAGCAGGTTATAGAACCCATTTGAGATCTTTTTAGCGATCGGCTTGACAGCAGTCGATCGACTTGACAACAGTCGATCGGCTTGACAACAGTCGATCGGGTAGAATCAGTAAAGTTAAGCAGGTCAGGGCTGAAAATGGGTTATGCGAGTGATGTGAGTGACAAAGAGTGGGAAATCATCGAGCCATTACTGCCCCAGAAGAAGAAAACTAGGCCACCAGTGTGGACAAAACGGCAAATTCTCAATGGCATATTTTATCAACTCAAAAATGATTGTAATTGGTCTGACCTACCCAGAGATCTACCGCCATATGCCAAACTCAAGCTGTGCTTTATCAGACTGATGCTTAAAAGACTAGCCGCCGCGTAAAAATATCTCAAATGGGTTCTATATAATGCAGCTTTAACATATCAAACATCATGCAAATTGTTTTGTCACCTGAAGTCGAAGCCCTCGTGCAACGTCAACTCACGACTGGCAAATACAAAAGTGCGATCGAAGTCATCCTCGCAGCCATTCAACTACTCGAACAACAGGAAGAAATATATCAAGGACGACTGCAAGAACTCCAACGAGATGCACTAATTGGTCAGCAAGCGTCCCAACGCGGCGAAGTCGTAGACGGTGTAACCGCAATGGCAGAAATCCGCGCTAACCTGCGATCGCGCTACACTTCAACAGATAGTTTTGGCGCATAAACTGTCACATAAATTTTATAATGGGCATAAAAAAGCTTACCAAAAACAAAAACAATAAAAGCACACTAAAAAATGTTCCGACTCTCCCAAAGCCAACTTAAAATTCTCCAAGAATGCCCGCGCAAATTCCAACACAGCTACCTAGAACTCCTCGCCACTCACACATCCCCAGAACAACAAGAAAAACTCGCATGGGGTAGCCGATTTCACCTCTTGATGCAGCAACGCGAACTAGGATTGCCCCTGGCCTTCATCACCGAACAAGAAACTGAAATGGAACGCTGTATTACAGCATTTATCCATAGCGCCCCCGAACTTTTTACCCCGTCAGAAAAGGACGACAAAACCTTCCGCCAAGCCGAACATCCCCGTACCCTAATTTTTCAAGATTATCTATTCACGGTCATCTACGATTTGCTAATAGCAGAAGCCAACCAAGCTAAAATTCTAGACTGGAAAACCTATCCCCGTCCTCAAGAATTTCACTGGATTTCTCAAAGTTGGCAAACTCGCCTCTACTTATATGTATTAGTAGAAACCAGCGATTATGCGCCGGAACAAGTTTCTATGACATATTGGTTTGTACAATTGCAAGGAGACGAACCGCCACAAAGCCTCACATTTACTTACAATCAAATAGAACACGATCGCACAAAACAAGATTTAACCAACCAGTTGCACCAGCTTAGTCAGTGGCGAGAGGAATATACCCGCTCCGGTGAATTTTTACCCCAAGTACACATCAATTCCCATGTCTGTAATTCCTGTCAATTCGCTCCTCGTTGCAACCGGACCAAAGACACCAAAGCTTCCTTAGCCAATTTTGTTGTAGAACCTCCGACGGATTGGCTACCAAATATTGCTATAATCGATGAAATAAGTATTTAACAGGACTGACGCATTTCCACGTAATTTTGTAGTGGTGCATCAACGCGATCGCACTTAGGCGATCGCACCCAAAAATTGACGCTTAAACCCAATTTAATGTTCCCATGAAAATTGCACCAAATCCCATCGCCATTCCGCAACGCCAGCGACGCTTTTTAAGTGCAGTAACTGCCGTTTTAACCTGTAGCTTCATCTGCCCAATCCTGGGAGAAATCATTGAAAATAAACCAGCAGTTGCCCAATCCTCAGCCTATTGCCAATTTTCCAAAGAACAAGTAAATGAAAAAGAAGATTTGCGTCGCGCGGCCCTCTCAGGAAAACCAGAATCTCAGCAGGCATATTTTAGTGTATTAAACAAACACGCGCGGGCAATAGCCGAATGTCGCCAAAAAAATTGGCTTCAAACTCAAGCTGTTTGGCTGCGCTTGTATCCCTGCGATGTCCGGGCGGGAGAGCTCGATCGCGTATTAGACAAAGTTGTGAATAAAGGCTACAACCAAGTCTATATCGAAGTATTTTATGATGGTCAAGTCCTACTTCCCGTCGCGGATAATCCTACGACTTGGCCTTCTGTTTTGAGAAATCGTGGCTACGAGAAATCCGATTTATTACAAAATGCGATCGCCAAGGGAAAACAGCGAGGTTTAAAAGTATATGCTTGGCTATTTACCATGAACTTTGGCTATACCTACGCTCAGCGTGAAGACAGACAGCAAGCACTGGCAAAAAATGGTCAAAATCAGACAAGTTTAACCGTAGTTCAAGACGGAGGAATTAACGATGACTTCGGAGAAGTTCCGGGAAATCAAGCCTTTGTCGATCCCTACAGCCCCCAAGCGCGGCAAGACTATTCATTGTTAGTAAATCAAGTGCTCAAACGTCGCCCCCAAGGAATGTTATTTGACTACATTCGTTATTTACGAGGCGTTGGCCCTGCTTCCGTTGTCACTAAAGTCAAAGATTTGTGGATTTATGGCCCAGCATCCCAGCAAGTTTTATTGCAGCGTGCTAACAATCAACAAGGGCGAGATTTAATTCAGCGATACTTGACAAAAGGATTTATTAATGTTAGCGATGTTCAAGCAGTAGTCAAACAATATCCAACCGAAAAAGAACCTCTTTGGCAGGGGCGAATTCCGCAACCTATAGCAACACCAACTCCCACACCAACTCCCCCTCCTAAAAAAGCCAACTCTAGGGGACTGACTGCTGCAAAAGTTCCCGATAATGGTAAACCAAACGTTCCGAATTCCACACCAAAACCCACACCAAAACCAACCCCAACACCAAAACTGCCTGACACTGGCACTCTGCAAAAAGACCTCTGGAAACTGAGCGTTGCTCACGCAGTCCAAGGAGTTTTAGAATTTTTGGGGATGGCGATTCAACCCGCCCAAAGGATGGGAATACCTGTAGGAGCAGTATTTTTTCCCAATGGGAATCAAACTATAAATCTAGGAGGATTTGATTCGAGATTGCAGCCTTGGGACAGGTTTCCGGCTTCTGTGGAATTTCACGCGATGTCCTATGGCAATTGTGGGGATGTAAGCTGTATTGTACCCCAGGTGCAGCGAACTGTGAGTTTAGCACCTCCGGGAGCAAAAATTATTCCGGCGATCGCTGGTGATTGGGGAAAATCCCTGAAAAATCGGCCTTCTTTGGAAGTTCAAATGCAGGCAATTCGCTCGGCAACCCCCCAAATTAATGCAGTGAGTCATTTCTCTTTTGGGTGGCAAGAACCGGAGGATGAAAGGGCACGACAAACTTGTCGGTTGTAGGGGGATGATATCAAATGCGGTAGAAAATTCGGCGGTTGAAACCGCTACTACACTAACGAATTCTGCCTCCGCAGACTAACAGATTGAGGGGATATTTAAGCGGAATTTGGAAAGCTGGCTAACTGTTGGACAAACTCTTGATGTGCGTCACTGTTTAATCCGGCTTGAAGAGTTGCGATCGCCCTTGGCATATCCCCCTCTAGGAGTGCTGAAACGGCCAACCACAGCCCCGGAAAAACTCGGCTGCGGATAATTCCTGCTGCATCGGGAAGCTAATTTTAGACAAAGCTGTAAGCCACGAAATTTGTGAGATAATATTTGAGAAGACTCTTATTTGCTAAAATACTAACATCAAGGTTAACACAGAGGAGTATTTCCTATGGTAGGTCTGCCAAAACTAGAACAGCAAGTATCCAACCAAGATTCAATGATTGATGACTTAAATTTGAATCAAGAAGAAGATAACGGTGATGAACTTTATGAAACAGACAAATTGATATACGATCCTGATGAAATTAATATTTTCACCAGAGAACCAACCATCGAGCAACTGCTAAGAAGAATCAATGAGGAAGCTCTTGACTTAGCACCAGATTTTCAGCGTCATGCAAACATTTGGAAAGATGACGCTAAAAGCAGACTGATTGAGTCGATCCTGATTCGGATTCCATTACCAGCTTTTTATATAGATGCAACTGATGAAGATAAATGGTTAGTTGTGGATGGATTGCAGCGGCTATCTGCTCTCAAGCAATTTATGAGCGATAAAAAACTGAAGTTATGCGGACTAGAATACTTGCTCAATTTAGAAGGCAAAAATTATGATGAAATCGGACGCAGATACCAGCGTCGAATAGAGGAGACTCAGGTGACAGTTTATTTGATTGAAAAAGGTACGCCTCCAGAAGTTAAATATAATATTTTCAAACGGATTAATACAGGTGGACTGCCGATGTCTCCTCAAGAACTGCGCCATGCTCTCAACCCCGGTAAGGCAACAAAATTCTTAGCTAAACTTGCTCTTTTACAAGAATTTCAGCAAGTTACTAAGCTAAGTAATTTGCGTAAAATGCGGATGGACGATCGGGAATTTATACTCGGGTTTTTAGCATTTACACTTACATCTTATAAAAACTATCAATCTGAAAAAAGAAATTTATTTTTAAGTAAAGCATTATCAAAAATTAACAATATGTCTGAACCAGAATTAAAAGTAATTGAATATAATTTCAAAAAAGCTATGGTGGCTGCATGGAACATCTTTGGGAAAAATGCTTTTCGTAAAATCTCCCAGCACCAAACAAAAATGTTTCCGATTAATAAAGCATTGTTTGAAGTTTGGTCTGTTAATCTCAGTTTGCTTAGCGGCGAACAACTTGATGTATTGAAGCAAAAAAAGGAGCAGTTGATTGAAAAATTTAGAAATTATGTAGACAGCGATCGAGATTTTTTGACTTCTATCTCTCAGGCAGCGGAAAAAATTGAGTATAGATTTATGATAATTGAACAAATAATTCAGGAGGTTTTGATATGATTACTTCGGTGCACTTGCTCAACTTCAAACCTTTTGCAAATCAGTTATTGGAATTTAAAAACCTTACTTTATTTTCAGGTTTGAACAGCACGGGTAAATCTTCTGTTATGCAATCGCTCCTACTGCTAAGACAATCTTACCAACAGGGTTTATTGCCAGAAAAAGGGTTGGCGCTTAATGGCTATTTTGTGAATATCGGTACTGCTAGAGACGCACTTTTTGAGGGAGCAAAAGAGGATTTAATTGGTTTTGGCATTGTTTGGGAAAATAATAAAAAAGCAACCTGGAGTTTCAAATATGACAGAGAAGTAGATGTGTTAAAGATTGACTCGGAACCAGTTAGTTCGCAAGTCTATAAATCGAATATTTTTGGCAATAATTTTCACTATCTTCAGGCAGAAAGGCTTGGGCCACGCCCATTTAATGAAATGTCTGATTACCAAGTACGACAGCTCGGTCAACTGGGGATAAAAGGCGAGTATGCTGCACATTTTCTTGCTATTAATGGGCGTGGGGCTATCCCTAATAGTAATCTCAGCCATCCCGATGTAAAGTTAAAAAGGCAAAACTTGACACAGACTCCTAATAAATCAATGGATTTAATCGACCAAGTTGAGGCGTGGATGGGAGAAATTAGTCCTGGTACGCGCCTTAAAATTGATGCCAAATCCGATGTCGATTTGATGAGTTTTCAATATTCCTATGGAGATAGCAATCCTTACCGTGCAACAAATGTGGGATTTGGAATTAGCTACACTTTACCGATTATTGTAGCGGCACTTGCATCAACACCGGGTACAATCATTTTAATTGAAAATCCTGAAGCACATCTTCATCCCAAAGGACAAGTTAAAATGGGTCAATTATTAGCTTGGGCCGCTAGCGGTGGCGTTCAAGTGGTGATAGAAACTCACAGCGATCATGTTTTAAATGGCATTCGCCTTGCGGTTCACGGGGGCAAACTTGACCCGAAAGATGTTCAGTTGCATTACTTCCAGCGTCAAAATAAAGAAGGACAAGCTGTGACTGAGGTAATATCGCCAAAAATCGATCGCAACGGACGAATAGATCGGTGGCCGGATGGTTTTTTTGATGAGTGGGACAACAGCTTGGAAATTTTGTTAGAACCTGCGGTAACAGGAGAATAAGGGATGGATTTGGAGATGGTGTTTAATGAACTATCCGCGCGAACTCTTGCTCCTGATATTTCTATAGCACGACAATGGATGTCAGAATTGATTAGGACGATGGTTGCAGCTAAAGGCTGTGGATTGAAAGGTATCCGCACTCAAGCAGATTTTCATACTATGGTACTTGCAGAAAACTATCCTCTTTCTCGTTGGCGTAATGATAATGAAGTTAATAGAGAAGAGCGGACTTTTCTGAGAACTCTCGCAACTAAAGCTCCTTTATCCGTTGATATTCCCAATCTAGAAATTAAAATAAAAGTTGAAAATCCCGATTGTGAGTTTAGTTTAGAGGGTAGCCAAGCAGAAGGCTTCAAAGTTGCTTATTACCTTGAAACATTGGCAATTAGTCTAAATTCAGAATCGCTGTGGAATCGCAGTCGCCTCAATTTAGAACTAATACAAATAGACGACAATGAGGAGCTGATAGAAGAAAGTGTAGAGGTTCTTCATGCTAGTCATAAAAACCACGTTCTCGAACACGCTGATTGGATTAAAAAGCGTCAGCAAACAGGAGTTGCTGATGGTTTGGAGCTTTGGAACCGTTGAGCTGAGTTATTCTCCAGCCTGGAATTTTGCGATCGCACTAGCGAACAAATACAAAGCCTTATCGATCCAAAAATGTTACGACAAATTGTCAGAAAGTTATTGGAGCTTGATGCCTTATCCAAAAATTGGACTGACGGAGCCGTGGATTTGGAGAAGCTTCCTAGCAAGGTATCTCCAGAGAGCGAGTCAAGGCTTAAGCAGTTTAGAGAGCAACTAAATATTAAATGTCTTGACGGAAAAAAGCGTATTTTCAGTTTGCACATCCGTATGACACCGGGAGCTTGGCGACTCCATTTCTGCACGGAATTAGGGCCGGGAAAGATAATCATTGGGTATATCGGTCCCAAAATAGAATGATTTACAAAAAATTTCCCATCGTAAATCCTAATCAACCGACATCTCAACAAAATTAACTTGTTCTGCATTTCATCCGCGTTTTGCAGATTTTAAAACACCTGAGTAAACTTCCAGACTAGCTAAAAAAACCATTTTAAGTTATCTTTCAAAACAGACAATATCTAATATCTCAAATTTCCAACTGGTGCGAGTATGATCAATTACTGGATAGTCGGCGCTTTGGCAATAGCTTCTGTCTGTTGGGCAGAAATCATCCGAGACTTTTATCATGTCGTATCCCACTATTGGCCGCCACTGTACAAGCTACACGCTTGGCACCACCGCGTTTTTCGCCCGAATTTGACTCCCGTCAGCGAGACAATCTACAAGCAAGCCCACTGGCGTCACGATGTACCGGAAGCTGCGTCTATGATGGTTTTGGGCTTGTTGCTGTGGGTGGCTGCTTTTTTCTGGATGCCGGAATATCACTGGGGCGCAGCAGCGGGTTGTGTTTATACTTTAGGCTTTTTGTTGAGTGCGATCGCCCGTGGTTGCGGCATCAAGGGTGCTGATGAATTAACCGACATCACCCATCAACCGGGAGACTTCCTGACTCCACCGGGAAATTGGTTGGTGAATAAACCTTACCATTGGCGGCATCATTTCGATAATCAAAATGCTTACTATTGTGGTACTTTCACGTTAATCGATAAACTTATGGGGACTGCACTTTCTCT
>Ga0209812_10001850_pt1 | contig 13579 bp, 10 predicted proteins | sample JI71714BDNA_FD_187502 | JGI IMG/M metagenome (GOLD analysis project Ga0209812, IMG submission 187502) | Wastewater effluent complex algal communities from Wisconsin, to seasonally profile nutrient transformation and Carbon sequestration -... | ecosystem: Engineered > WWTP > Effluent > Algae...
CTACATAGGTGCCAACGCTGACATAGCTCAAGCCATCCGCCTAGCTCCCAACAGCCCCGTTGGGTACAACCGTCGCAGCGAAGTACGTCGGATAGTCGGGGACAGCGAAGGAGCCAATGAAGACAATCAAAAAGCAGCATCCCTCGCGGGAGCAGCAGGAAATGAAGATGGCTTCCAAATGGCACTCAACAGCGGGCTGGGAATATCTTTACCGAGAAACCAAGTCGCAAGAATGGAGCCACAGCAGGCTTCCCGGAGTGTGTCACAAACAGCTCCAGCACCCAATAACTCCCTAGAAGCTAAGCAACCAAGGGTAATACCTGCGCCAAAACCAGAGCCAATTAGTCAGCCAGCACCTCAAGCGATGCGACAGGCTACATCGCCGGGAGCCGAATCAGCACTTCAAGCCTTAATTCGCGGCCAGCAAACCTTCCGCACGCGCAACGGTGCATTTACTGGTACTGTCAGTTTGCTGCAACGCTCCTTTAATATTCAACTTCCCATGTCGAAGTTCAACTTTGCGATTCACACGACTACTAGGGGAGCATATCACTATGCTATTCCTCTCAACCCCAGTCAAAAAGCCTATGTGGGAGCAGTGTTTTTGACGGAAACAGCTAATAATAGCAATCCTGTCACAGTGTCGATCGTCTGCGAAACCGATGAAGCCAGCAACATCCGCCCGCCAGATCCCCTATACGTTCAGGGTAAACCCATTTGCCGTCCTGGTACCTCGCCGGTGGGTGCTAGTAATTAAGTTTTTAACTAAAAAAACCAGGAGTTTTGAGGATGAACAAACACAAGCTATTGAGATTGAGTGTTGCGGCAGGATCGATCGCCTTTGCTTTTAGTGCGATCGGGAGCTATGCTAGTGCTCAAACTGGCCTTCAAACCAAAGCATTTGTCTGCGGTCAAAGCAACGGTGTTCCTGCAACCATTGCTCAGACTAATCGCGGTGACGTACCGGTGATCCGGTGGACTTCCGATCGTTTCCGCGAAGCAGGCTACAGTGAGCAACGGCGCTGTCTGGAAGTATCTGCCAGATTTCAGCAATACTTCCTAAACGGAAAACTGAACTACCTAACGACTGGTATGATGAACAACCAGCAAGTAATTTGTATTGCCAATAGCGAAGGAGGTAATTGCAGTGGATTACTATTCACCCTCAAACCAGGCAGCGATCCAAATCAAGTATTAAAGAGTCTCATGGCTGTGCGCGTCCGCGCTTCAGGCCCACTCAATGAAAGCACATCTCGTCTTTATATAGATATGAGCCAATATCTCGAACAGGCTGCTGTAGAAAGTGAGCGGAATTCGCAATCTGATAATACTCCTGTTTGGTAAGACTGCATAGAATTTGAACCCCCCAACCCCCCTTAATAAGGGACAAGATGCTTCTGTTTACTCCCCATTCCCATTAACTAAATTATGTAATTTTGATGAATTGGCTTTCCCTAGTAATTTTTAGCTGTACTACTGGTATCTTAACCGGAGTAGCCATTCAAGTACACAGTCGAGGTTTTTCTGGGACAGAAATTGTCCGAACAGATACAGCACTGCAACTTCAACAATCGAAAGTTCAACTCACAAAACTCCCTGTGAATTCACTAGCGACTCAACCACTAAATTTGCCGGGAAAAACCGTCAAACCATTGTCAGAGGAGAACCAGAAACAACCGCTTCCCCAGAGGGCGGAAGATTTAGCCAAAACAGGGATGTTTCAGAAAGCCCGTTCAATTACTGTGAAAGTGTTTTCGGGAGATAATTGGGGTTCGGGGATTATCATTCAGCGGCAAGATCGAGTTTATACTGTGATTACGAACGATCATGTATTGCAGTCAGGGGAAACCTATCGCATCCAAACTCCCGACGGTAAAATTCACTCTGCCACTCGATTTTTGCCAACTCAATTTGCCGGGAAAGATTTAGCAACGTTGCAATTTACCAGTACCAAATCCGACTACAAAATAGGTATATTGGGAAGTTCTGCAATGGTTAAAGAAGGGGATAAAGTATATGCTGCGGGGTTTCCTGCTGAAGTTAAAAAGTCAGATCGAGCCGGATGGAAATTCACTACCGGACGAGTATCGCTCATACCTGAAAAATCCCTCGAAGATGGCTATCAACTGGGTTATGACAATCAGATTGAAAAAGGGATGAGCGGTGGTCCTGTGCTGAATTTGGCTGGTGAGGTGGTAGCTGTCAACGGAATGCACGCTTATCCGCTTTGGGGAGATCCTTATGTGTTTCAGGATGGATCGAAACCCTGTGAACCGATGCGGAAATTAATGGTGCGATCGAGTTGGGGAATTCCCATCGAAAAGTTTCTGGAATCAGCGCCACAGTTTTCCAAGAAAATGGCAGAGAAACAGCCTAAAGATATTAGTTTAGAGCCACCATCTCAGTTGTTGGCTCATGGCGTTGGGAAATCTAATTTAAGAGTGTCTCAATCTGCTTGTAACACTGCTAACCTGATGCGACAACAGGCTGCTGCTGCTAAAAATTGCACTCAGTTTTAGCTAAACAGATGAGAATCCCCACACTATATATAACACCCTGAAAAAATAACACTAACTAAAGGGTAAATATTGCCCGCGCCCGCAGGCGAGAAACCCGGTTTCTACAATTTTTGCATTAGATAACGAAAAATTTATGAAGAAAACGGGTTTCTGATATCGTCGTCTCAGTCGTTACAGCAAATTTTGCAATTTCTCATCTTCTCCCAATACTTTGATTACTTGTTTAATCTCCTGGGTTCTCTCTTTTTTCACAATCAAAGTCACATTGCCATCTCTGACAACTACCACATCTTCTAAACCAATGGTGACAATGACTTCATTCTCATCCGCTGCATAGAAAATGCCTCCTTTGGTATCAATGCCGACGTGTTTTGCTAATTCGACATTCGGTTTGTCTCCTTGCAGCAAACGGGCGATCGCATTCCAATCTCCCAAATCGTCCCAACTAAATCCTACAGGCAAAACACAGGCTTTTTGCGTCTTTTCCATCAGCGCATAATCAATGCTAATTTTCGGCAATTCTGAGTAAGCCTGGGCCCCTTTTGCCTCCAAAGCAGCCATCATTTCCGGTACATAATTGCGCAATTCTGTCAAGACAGTGCCAACTCGAAATACAAAAATTCCACCATTCCAACTAAATTTGCCACTGGCTACAAATTCCTCAGCGGTGGCGCGATCGGGCTTTTCGGTAAACCGGGCGACGCGGTACGCCGGAAAACCGCCAAAACTGCCGATTTCCTCCCCTTGTTCGATGTAGCCGTAGCCAGTGGAAGCATAACTCGGTTTGACTCCCAAAGTGGCGATCGCATCCTGATTTTTCGCCAACTGCGCCGCCGCGGCCAAAGTCTTCTCAAACTCCTCCGGTTCCCCAATCCAGTGATCCGCGGGGAAAAACCCGACAACCGCATCCTCACCGTAACGCTTAGCCGTTTCTATAGCCGTCCAAGCCACCGCGGGCGCAGTATCCCTCCCCTCCGGTTCCGCCAGCAAATTCTCAGGAGGTAGCAGCGGTAACTGTTCTCGCACACCATCGGCCAACATTTCTGATGTTACTACCCACAAATCTTCCCAGCCGTTACCTAATGTTAATAGTCTTTCAGCAGTAGCTTGCAGCAAACTCTTACCGCTACCATCGAGACTCAAAAACTGCTTGGGGCGCTGCTTGCGACTTAGCGGCCAAAAACGTTCGCCTTTACCGCCGGCGAGAATCACGGGAATTAAGGTTCTGGTCATGATTTGAGGTTAAACAGTTCACATCTATTTTGCCTTGATAGCTTTAGGGATGCAAGGGTTATTGGTTATTTGTGATTGGTTATTTGTGATTGGTTATTTGTGATTGGTTATTTGTTAGATCAATTCCAGTTGTATCGGAATGATTTAACCGCGAAGGCGCGAAGGAAGAGAAGAGAGAGTTTAAGAATTTTGTTGTTGGTTATTCGTTGTTCGCTGTTGTTTATTTGTTATTGACAGCTCCTCACAAATTCCTGATTACTGCTAATAGCTCATTCCTGACTAATAACTAATAACCCATAACCCTTAGACCCTTCGCTCAGGGTACTGCCAACAACACACAACAACAAATAACCAATTACTACTTCGATAGCTCAGTATTTAGTTCGTTCACAATCCGCCGTTTTAACGGGAGTGATTTGTCTCTAGGTAGCAAATCAAATACTTTCCTAAAGGCATCATCTACCTGCTCAAAGGGCACTTGTCCTTTCGCATTAAAAACAACTTTACCCGATTGATCGAGAATCACTGTTTGAGGTACAAAACCTTCGTAATAATGGCTCGGATTGGTTAATTCTGCTGCTGGTTTTGCAGGAAGCGAATCGATGGATACAGGGATAAAATCGGCTGCCCGACCGTAAAATTCCTGGAGGTTAGAGACAACTATAGCGTATTGCTTGCAGTCGCTACTATCATCAGTGTAAAATACCAGTAATACTGGTTTTTTGCGTTTGAAAGAATCTTTGATCGTGACTTTGGGAGGGACTAGGGAACCGTTGCCACCATAGAGGGCAAAAATTGTACCGTCGAAGCGATCGTCTGTGAGAGTTGCGTAGGCTGGTGCTGGGCTAATGAACAGGATGAAGCTAAGGGCGATCGCCAAAGTTAAAACACTAGCAGACAAGATTCGCCGCTGCCAGCTTTTGCCAGAAGCAATAGTAGCAATTAAATTTTGGTAGTTGGAAAATATCATAGTTTGTTGGCAGTTGCTGTAAAGTGGCGAAAAAGCGTGCAAAACACGATTAATTTTATCAGCAAATGTCGGCAAATGCTGGTCAGTGGGTTAAATTGGTTCTTGACTACCTATTTTAAGATGTTTTTAGTTGCGATCGGCACTAAGATTCAGCTCGAATAGGAACTGACAACTAGGAATTGACAACAAATGATTGCTTTGCTTGACGTAATTCTAGCTCAAACCCCGGCTGCTAATGTTGCCGGGCCCGATCCAATTAGTGTATTTGAGGCGATTGTTTTAGGAATTGTCCAAGGATTAACTGAATTTTTGCCCATCAGCAGCACTGCTCATTTGAAGGTAGTTCCAGTGGCTCTTTGGGGCCGCGATCCCGGTGTTGCTTATGTTGGTGTAATTCAATTGGGCAGCATTGTGGCTGTGTTGTTATATTTTTGGAAAGACTTGACAACTATAACTATTGGTGCATTTAAAGCTATTACCCGCTCTGACTATGATTCTCAAGAGTTTCGGATGGCCCTGGGAATTGGTTTGGGTACTATACCTATTATGCTTTTTGGACTGTTAATCAAGATATTTGTTAAAGATTTTGACAAATCGCCACTGCGGAGTTTGGGGGCGATCGCCATTGCTTCCATCGTCATGTCCTTACTATTAGCAATAGCCGAAAAAACTGGCAAGCGTCAACGGGATTACGAAAAATTAGAAGTCAAAGATGGCATTATCATGGGATTAGCTCAAGCAATGGCAATAATTCCCGGTGTTTCGCGATCGGGTTCTACCCTGACAGCAGGATTATTCATCGGATTACAAAGAGCTGCGGCGGCAAGGTTTTCTTTCTTGTTAGGAATTCCGGCAATTACTCTGGCTGGTTTAGTTGAGTTGAAAAGTGCTTTGGGTGAAGGGGTTGGTGAAGGTACTGTTGTCGCTTTGATAGTGGGAACAATTTCATCCTTTATATTTTCCTATATTTCCATCGCCTGGTTGATGAAATTTCTGCAAACTCAGAAGACCTGGATTTTTGTCTGGTATCGGCTGGCCTTTGGTGTAGCGATTTTAACTGCCCTTGCTGGCGGTGCATTGAAAGATCCATCATTATTATAGAACCTACTTTCCGGCCTGTTTCACAATAAACAAACAGGCCATAAAGCCTGTTTCATCATGTGGTAACAGGCTATTTGGTCGCTCCCAAATCGGTAGAATAAGCATCTATAACGCCTGATAATTATAGAAATTTTACGGGAGTCAATATCATGGTCGAACATAGCGATCGCCCAAATGCGAAATTAGCTCTAATTCTGGTAGTTCCTGCCGCTAGCATTGGTGTAGCAATGTCCTTATTTATTGCTCCCGGAATAGTCGGAACCATAATTTCAGTATTGGGCGGACTTTGGCTACTATTTTTACCAATAGCCTGGTCTGTTTTGCGCGATCGCTACCAACTGCATTTATCCCCACCCAAATATCAAGAATTGTTAGTAGCCATGGTTTTGGGACTGTTAATGTTCGGGATAATTATGGGTACTTACTGGCTGTTCGGTCAACAGTGGCTCGATGCGGCTGATGCCAAAACCAAGGTGCAACAAATGGGGCTGGTCAATCCTATATTTTTTTTAATAGTCCAAGGCTATTTTGTACTAATCAACTCATTGATTGAAGAATTTATTTGGCGCTGGTTTGTCTACAAAAAGTGTGAGATTCTCATACCTGGAACCGGAGCCATATTTCTGAGTGCTATATTTTTTACTCTTCATCATATCATTGTTTTAGCAGCTTATACGCAGTGGCAAGGAGTGATGTTAGGCTCCTTAGCAGTATTCCTAGCTGGGGTAATTTGGTCGTGGTGTTATCTCACCTATCGTTCGCTTTGGGCTAGTTACATCAGTCACGCGATCGCCGATTTAGCCCAGTCAATTATTGCTTGGAAAACAATTTTTGGCTAATGTACCGTTTGAGAGGAGGGCGATCGCGCCGTGAGGACTTCTACAAGCTATGATAGATCCGACAGCAAGCTATCACCATTCGGCTTTCGCCGATGCTAAGCGATGTCTACCGAAACATTAATTAACTGGCTAGAATCCAACACCGAATTAGGCATATTATCCCGCGAGATTTTACAGGCGATCGCTAGTGAAATACAACTGGCAACCTTTGGGCCTGGATTTCGAGTGGTACTCGAAGACACGCCTGTCACAAATCTTTATATCCTCAAGCAAGGACAGGCCGATCGATACCGGCGCAAACAACCGGGCTTGATGTGGGCTAGTAGTTTATTACCAGGGGCGATCGTCAATTTATCCGCCCTCCAACGTTCACAACCAGCAGATAGTCGAATTATCGCTCGGACAGAATGTCAATTTTTGGTAATTAATGCCGATCGCTGGCGCAGTTTGCTCGCAACATATCCACCCATCACCGAAGCCTATACCCAACGTTTAGCAACGAAATTAGAGCAGCTAGAAACAGAAATCGCCTACGAGCGAGAGCGTCAAAATGCCCTCCGTAGCTATCTAGTACCCAGGGCGAAACGGGGAGTAATTGGGAATAGCCGTTATGCGGTGAAATTGCGCCAACAAATTCGCGCAGCATCTAGCGACGATCGAGCCGTATTAATCTCTGGCGAACCGGGGTTAGAAAAAGATAATTTAGCCGCTTTAATTCATTTCGGTTCTCATCGCCGCAGCGAGCCAGTAATTCAGCTAAAAAGTGCCTTGCTTCAAACCAATGGAGCCGAATTATTCGGGCGTTTGGGCGGTAAACCGGGACTCTTGGAATGGTTGGGTGAAGGGACATTAATTTTAAATGATGTCCAAGAATTACCAGAGCAATTATGCCCTCAAATTCAGCAATTATTAACTGATGGAACCTATACACTAGCAGTAAAAGAAGGACAAATACCACCGCCACCGCGTTCTAGTAATGCTCGGATAATTTTAATTTCAGAAAGCGTTCAACCCCAGCTCGATAAACTGACACACCATAAGATTAAAGTACCCTCATTGCGGGTCAGGAAAGCAGATTTAGAGGCACAGGTTAACTATTATCTCAACCTCCTTTGTCGCCAAAAGAAATTAGAAAAACCCCAAGTCACGCCGGAAGCTATTCGCCGTTTACAAGCCTACGACTTTCCAGGGAACTTACGAGAATTAGAAGGAATGGTCGATCGCGCTTTAGTTCAAGCACAGGGAAATCAGGTATTAACGGAAGAAGTGTTTTGGGCTCAAGCAACTAAGAAACAAAAGTTTCGGCTGAATTTATTAAATATCTATCCTAAATTTCGGCAATTTTTACGGAGCGATTGGTATCCCGATCGCGTGAATTATTGGTTTACCAGTTGGATATTTGCATTGGTGGTAATCATCCTGTTTGTCGCCCCCCAAGATAGACAACATAATTTTGCCCTCAATATTTTTTGGGCTTGGTGGTGGCCCTTAATTTTATTATTATTTCCCCTGATTGGGCGGTTGTGGTGCGCTTTTTGCCCCTTTATGATTTATGGGGAAATCGTCCAAAAACTATCGCTAAAAATTTTCCCTCGAACTCTCCATAAATGGCCGCGCCAACAAGCTGAAAAATGGGGTGGTTGGTTTCTCTTCGGACTATTTACCCTCATATTTCTGTGGGAAGAGTTGTGGAATTTAGAAAACACCGCCTATTTATCCAGTTGTTTATTGTTACTTATCACCGCCGGAGCAGTAATTTTTTCCCTCATCTTTGAGCGACGATTGTGGTGTCGTTATTTATGCCCAATCGGGGGGATGAATGGCTTATTTGCTAAACTCTCAATTATCGAACTCCGCGCCCAACAAGGAACCTGTGCCGCTGAATGTACCACCTACCAGTGTTATAAAGGCGGCCCTGGCTTGGGAGAAGGATTAACCACTAATGGATGTCCGATTTATTCCCATCCCGCCCAATTAAGTGATAATAAAGATTGCGTCTTGTGCATGACTTGCTTAAAAGCCTGCCCCCATCGATCGGTAGAATTAAATCTACGCCCCCCCGGCATCGAATTATGGACTACCCATGTTCCCCACAGTTATGAAGTCGCCCTGTTATTTCTATTATTAGGTGGCATCTATCTCCATCGCTTACCTGAAATCAATGATTTATTAGGACTAGGCATCAATTTAGACCAATTTATCCCTCATTTAGGAATTTCGATCGCGCTGTTAATTATTCCGCCCCTGATTCCCCTAAGCGCCTACGCAGTCATGCAGGCAATTTATCAATTGGGAAAAGCAGAAACCATGCCATTTACTACCTATAAACCTCTGTCCTTTGTCTCCCTCGCTTACGGTTATTTACCCCTAGTCTGGGGCGGGAGCTTGGCTCACTATTGGCGATTGGGTTTGCAGGAAGGTGGCCGATTGATTCCCGTAACTTTTGCCACTTTCGGACAAATTAGAGAGGATTTACCGAGTTTTGTCGGCGATCCAGCGGTGATTAGTTTCTTGCAGGGCTTAACTTTAATTATAGCATTTTTAGTAACGATATTTGTGACTCAAAAAATTGCCAAGCGCTCCCTGAAATCTTTGATGCCACAGCATTTAGCGAGTTTGTGTCTGATGGTAAGTTTGTGGTATGCGATCGTGGGTAACTAAAATAATTTATAGCCGACGATTCAAGCTGGCGTATTTTCAGTCGATCGCACTTCACAAACTGCTATTTTTATCCCGCAGGGCGCGGTTGACAAAAGGGTTGAATTGTGATAAATTTGAGAATCAAAAATAAAAAAATAAATTCAAAAATAATTTATCAAACTTGAAAAAAGTCGTGCAAAATTATGAGCGAATTATCAACAAAGCCAGCCCGGATCACCAAAGTCATCCCCGACAGCATCGCCGCCGAAATTGGATTTGATGTCGGTGACTCAATCCTTGCCATCAACGGTGAAAAACCCCGCGATTTAATCGACTATCAATTCCTGTGCGCCGATGAATTTATCGAACTAGAAGTATTAGATAGCAAAGGCAAAGTTCACAAATTAGAAATCGAAAAAGATTACGACGAAGATTTAGGTTTAGAATTTGAAACAGCGCTTTTTGACGGGCTGATTCAGTGCAATAATCGCTGTCCTTTCTGCTTCATCGATCAACAGCCACCGGGAAAGCGCGAAACTCTCTATCTCAAGGATGATGACTATCGATTAAGTTTTCTCTATGGTAGCTATCTCACTCTCACAAATCTTACTCAAAAAGAGTGGGACAGAATCGAACAAATGCGACTTTCTCCTCTCTATGTTTCCGTACACGCTACGGAACCGGAAGTGCGAATTAGGTTGCTGAAAAATCTGCGGGCTGGGAAAATTTTAGAACAAATCAAATGGTTTCAAGAACGTCGCCTACAAATTCACGCTCAAGTTGTTGTTTGTCCTGGCATTAATGACGGCGAACATTTAGAACGGACTTTGTTAGATTTGGCAAAGTTTCATAGGGGAAATATCCCCACGGTTGCATCGGTGGCTGTGGTGCCGGTGGGTTTAACTCGCTTTCGTCCAGCCGAAGATGAACTAATCGCTGTCACACCTGAAAAAGCGCGAGAAGTAATCGCGCAAGTGCAGAAAATTCAAGCTGTTTTGAGTCAAGGTAAAAAAGGCACAACGGCGAAAAAGCAGAATTCTCAATCGCGCTGTATTTGGCTGGCTGATGAATGGTTTTTAATTGCAGGTTTGGATTTGCCGATCGCCTCTGACTATGCAGATTATCCCCAAATTGGTAATGGTGTGGGTTCGATCCGCCAATTTATCCAACAGTTTGAAACTGCTTTCGCTAAACTGCAACCGCTGCAAGTTAATTCGGCGCGCAAATTAATTTGGGTAGTCGGAAATGCTGTAGAAAAAGCTTTTGAGCCGATCGCCCAACGACTCAATCAAATTCCCGGCTTAGAAGTTAAGATGGTAGCATTGTGCAGCGACTATTGGGGGCAAAAAATTACTGTCACAGGTTTGCTGACAGGCCAAGACTTGCTCGCAGCTTTGCAGGGAAAAGACCTGGGAGACGGCATCTTACTGCCTAGTGTGATGCTAAAACAAGGGGAACCGCGTTTTTTGGATGACATGACCGTCTTAGAGCTTGCTAGCGTCCTGAAAACGGAGATTTTCCCCGTTACAGGAGTTGAGGAACTAATCTCTGTGGCGATCGGTCTGGTGAATGCTGAGGTGCGATCGACTAATCAACAGACAAAATAGGTGTAACACCTTTTTTGAGTTTCAGAATGGAGATATGGTGAGAGCGGTTTTGCCGATCGGGAAATTTGCAGGTACTCACCTCGGCACTTATTCTAAGCTGGAACTTCTGAGTTTAAACTGAAATTAGAGACCTCTGTCTTGCTTGAAAATTGTCTCTGGAATTGCAGAATAATTTAAAATTTATGCGTGTTTTTCGTCAAATCGTGGTAGTAGGAGTAGGTGCTGCAATTACTTTCGGCAATGTGGGACACAGTGCTGCTGCACAGTCTGCGGCTCAGTCCCCGGAGAATTCGGCCCAAAGTAATCAGCTCCCTGTGGAAGAGAATGTTAAATTAGAATCGCAAACAACGCCAGAACAACCATCAGAGTCGATCGCCCTTTCCCCCTCAAATCAGTCTCAGGAAAACTGGGCGACAGCTAATCCCCAGCCACTAGGCTCTAATTCCCAAAATGCTGACCAAACTCCACCAGTAGTTGCAGTGGAAAGTGCCACACCAGCACCAACTGCGATCGCCCAGGGCGTACCTTCCCCCCAAAACCCCAACATCATTCCAGTGCCGAGTTCCCTGACACCACCACCAAGAAATACTCCGGGCGAAAGTTTCCCCCCTCCAACTCCCAAAGGCATACTAGAAACCCAGCCTCCCAGAACCCTGGAACCCAACTCCAATCCGCTGTTGTTTCCAACTCAACCTCTTGATGTCAGGATTGAAGAAACTCAGTCCATTAGCTTGCAACAAGCAGTTGACCTCGCCCGTCGCAACAGCCAAACTCTGCAAATTTCTCAACTGCAATTACAACAAACTCAAGCAGCCGTGCGGGAACAACAAGCAGCTTTATATCCAGACCTCAATTTTCAAATGAACGCGACCCGCTCTTTGAGCGCCGGTGGAGAAATCCAAGTGCGGAGTCAGCAGCGAATCAACAATTTTCAAGCAAACCAAACCGGACGGCCGGCCACCCAAGCCACCCCAAACTTCGCCAGTAACAGTCTCAACAGCACTTTGCAGTTAAACTACGACGTTGATTTGTTCGGCCGCCGAAGTGCTAACATCCGCGCCGCCCAGGAACAGTTGCGGTTGCGAGAACTGGAAGTGGAACGCCAAACCGAGCAACTCCGCTTTGATGTGACAGATGCTTACTACAACCTGCAAGATGCAGACGGACAAGTGGCGATTCGCGAAGCATCGGTGAGAAATGCTCAACAAAGTTTGCGGGATGCCGAAGCCCTGGAACGGGCAGGAGTAGGAACTCGCTTTGCCGTGTTGCAGGCCCAGGCAAATTTGGCTAACGAACAGCAGCAGCTAGCCAATGCCCGCCGCGATCAGCGCATCCGCCAGCGTCAATTGTCTGAGATCTTAAATATCAGTCAGTCCTCGAACTTGACTGCCGCGGACCCGGTGGAGCAAGCCGGTTCTTGGAGGCTGTCTTTAGAAGAAAGTATCGTACAGGCCTTTAAAAATCGCGCTGAGTTGGAACAGCAGTTGGTACAGAGGGATCTGAGCAAGCAGCAGCGTCGATCGCTTTTGGCCGGGCGTTTGCCTCAACTGAATGTTTCGGGTAGTTATAACGTGCAGGGGCAAAACTCTGATAACCCTAACCGCTTTGCCGCTCGCGGCTGGGCGGACGGCTATGCCATCCAGGCAAGTCTGACTTGGAGTATCTTTGACGGCGGCGCAGCCAAGGCAAGGGTGAAACAGCGGGATGCTGATATTGCCATCGCCGAAAGTAGATTCGATCAAACCCGCAACCAGGTGCGCCGGGAAGTGGAACAAGCTTATTTTGGCTTGGAGTCTAGTTTTGAGAATATCGAAACTTCAGAGGCTGGGGTTTTGCAGTCGAGGGAAGCCCTGCGTTTGGCCAGACTGCGCTTTCAAGCTGGTGTCGGTACTCAGACGGATGTGATTCAGGCGGAAACGGATTTGACTAGGGCTGAAAGAAACCGACTTTTGGCAATTATTGGCTACAACCGCTCGCTTTCGTCTCTCCAGCGCGCGGTGAGCAATCTTCCTGGTAACAATCTCTCCAGAACTCCTTAGAGCTGGGGGCATTTTCCTGGGACGAACAGAAAAATAGGCGATCGGGGATTAAATGTCCGATACAATAGTTAATATTTTGTAATAGAGAACCAAGTCACTGCGTTAAGGAATCGGTAATGGGCAATATCAAGTTTGTGAAGGAAAATCAGGAAGTCATCGCAGCAGACGGAGCCAATTTAAGGCTCAAAGCTCTAGAAAACCGCATCGATTTGTACACTTTTTCGGGAAAGATGATGAATTGCGGAGGCTACGGTCAATGTGGCACTTGCATCGTGGAAATTGTCGAAGGAAGTGAAAATCTTTCCCCCCGCACTGACTTTGAGAACCGCAAGCTCAAGAAAAAGCCCGAAAACTATCGGTTGGCTTGTCAAGCTTTGGTCAATGGCCCAGTGAGCGTCAAGACCAAGCCATAACTGCCACTGGGAATTAGGCCCACGGCTGTTTCATTCTCCGAAAAACAGGGATCGGGTAGGGGTAGTGCCTTTCTGTGCCTACCCCTTCACTCTCCCCTTCTCTGCCTTCTGCCTTTGATACCAATTTAATGTGAAGTTGCATATATCTCGATCCCCCTCGCATCCCCCTTAATAAGGGGGACTTTGAGCAGAATCTTGTTCCCCCCTTATTAAGGGGG
>Ga0209812_10001851_pt1 | contig 13574 bp, 9 predicted proteins | sample JI71714BDNA_FD_187502 | JGI IMG/M metagenome (GOLD analysis project Ga0209812, IMG submission 187502) | Wastewater effluent complex algal communities from Wisconsin, to seasonally profile nutrient transformation and Carbon sequestration -... | ecosystem: Engineered > WWTP > Effluent > Algae...
AGCGCAGCCACTGTTGCCATTACATTGAGTTTCCTGAATCAGCAATTATTGGGGTTTGAAAGTGCCATGGCGGTCGTAATTGGGTCGGAGGTTGGTACATCGGTCAAGTTACTATTGGGTTCGCTCGATGGGGTTGCTGTTAAACAAAGAGTGTCGGTGGGTAACTTTTTATATAATGTGGTTACAACGGTGGTAGCGTTTGCACTTTTACAGCCAACAGCCTATTTTATACAACATCTTTTAGGCATAAGTAATCCGCTGACGGGTTTGGCTACTTTTCAAACGCTGATGAATTTTGGCAGCATTATTTTGTTTTTACCTTTTTTGAAAAAATTTAGTCTTTGGTTAGAAAAAACGTTTAATAAAGACGACCGAAAGCTGACATTATATATCCAGCCTCATCAGCCGATTATTGCTGAAACTTCGGTAGAATTATTACAATCGGAGACCTGGTTTTTTATTAATCAATGTAAAATATTTGCGGCGCATCAGTTTAATATAGAAGAAAAAACTTTACATATTCCGGATGCATTTTTACGACATCATGAGCAGCACGATTTAAACAGAAAATCGGTGGATGTGTGGTATCAATTTTTAAAGGAACATTACGGTGAAATTCAGTCGTATTATATACAGGTAAAAATGCAGGAATTAACTGCAATTCAGGTAAGGGAATTAGACCAGTTAATGGCGGCTTCAAGAAGCGGTATGCATGCTGTAAAATGTATTCATGATGTGTCGCATGATTTGAATGAATTGCGCAATTCGGCACAAGAAGTGAAATATAATTTTTTGTTGCATATGAATAAAAATCAGACTGAATTTTACAATCAATTATTTTTTGATGCATCAACTTTGCAAGATGCAGATTTAGTGTATGATAAATTGGTGGAATATTTAAAAGAGGTGCAGGCGGGATATAATTTTAATTTGCAAATGATTTATACCTTATCGGCAAATAGTACTTTGTCGGATGTAGAAATTGCTACGCTGATGAATTTTAACAGAGAAATATTTACGGGAAATAAATCATTAATTATGAGTTGGAAAAATTATTTATTGCCTACAGACTTATCATTAAAATTCAGTGATTTGCCAACGTATATGGCTTAATTTTTTTAGCCCGCAATTCCGGCGAGCCGAAATTGCGGGCTAAGTAGGTTTATAGGTAATTAAAACAAGCCTGATTAATGTGCACCTGCTTCACTGGTAGCAACACCTTGTGTTTTTAAAATTTTGGAAACGGCGATGGCAAACCACGCTAAATATCCAAAACATAAAACAGTAACCCAATAAGAAGGATGTATACCAATAATATCTGCAAGTTTACCTTGAATAGGAGGAATAATACCACCACCTAAAATCATCATAATTAAAAATGCAGAACCTTGTGAAGTATATTTTCCTAAACCCGCAACTGATAATGCAAAAATATTCGGCCACATAATACTACAAAATAACCCACCACTTAAAAATGCAAATACTGCAATAGTGCCGGTTGTCATAATGCCAATTAACATAGCTAAAACACCAAGCGCAGAAAAAATAAATAACGTTCTTGCTGGTTTATCTTTGCCATAAAAGAATGCCGCTATTTGAATTGCAATACAAACAATGTAACCATATAAAGGACGCATGTCGTGGTTCGCTAAAGAGTTAACTCCGATGATAACGCCAAAAGCAATTATCGGAACCAAAATCATTAATAATTTTTTCTGCAAACCCGACACTGAAAATGCAGCAATAGAACCTGCCCAACGGCCAATCATTAAACTTCCCCAATACATAGAAATATATGGTGCAATTTCTGCCGCTTGTAAACCTCCAAATGCTGGTTGTTTTAATAATTCAGATAAATTACTTTGAATAGTTACTTCAACACCAACATAGGTGAAAATACCAATCATCCCTAATACTAATTGAGGATAATGTAAAGCACCCCAGCCTTCTTGTTTTTTAGCTGCGCGTGATTTCGCAAATAATAATCCACCCACTACAACAACCAATGCACTGCCGAGTAATACCATACGTTTATTTTCAATAGGCGCATTGAGTTTTGATATGGCTTCGTTTTTGGCGGCAATAGCAACTGTATCATTGGCATCAATTGCTGCTAATTCGGTGCGCATAGCCTCTACCTGACGAGCTTCAGGGGTAGTATAACTACTAAATACAACTGTAAATACAATCGCTAAAGCAGCTGTTATACCAATTAACGTGGAAAGAGCATGATTTGCAGGTTCAACATGTGCATCTAATTTACCGTCAGGTACTTTTTTCGACATAAAAAACATGAGTGCACAAACAACAAATAAGGCCCCGATACCGCAATACAATAAAGTAATTGAATCGAGCTCCAAAGAATTTATCATGTCGTCGGTTACTGCTACAGAACCAAATAATGCCAACCCAACTACTATAGGTCCAATGGTTGTTCCAAATGAATTAACTGCTCCACCTAAAGTTATACGAGTATTTCCTGTTGCAGGATCACCCAAAGTGATGGCAAAGGGTTGGGCCGCAGTTTGCTGTAATGAAAATCCTAATGCCACTATAAATAAACTCACTAAAATTCCAGAAAATCCGCCAAAATTGACAGCTGCTATCATGGCTAATGAGCCCAAGAATGAAAACAACAAACCATAAACAATACTTCGTTTATATCCCCAACCGGAAACTAAATCGCTTTTGCGGAATACGCTTATAAAAAATAATAACAGCGCCCCTAAATAATAGGCACCATAAAATGCAAAGTCGATAAGCTGTGACTGAAACTGGTCTAAATGGAAATAATTTTTACAAAACGGAATAAACACCCCGTTTCCAGACGCTATAAACCCCCAGAAAAAGAATACCGTAACAAGCGTTGAAAGTGCGCTGTAATTGGTTTTAATTGTTTGTTGTGTCATAATTGTAACTGTTTTGCGGTTATGCCTGAATGGCTTATACTATGCAAATAAGTAAATAATTTGGCACTTCACCAAACAATGAGGGGGTACTTATTGAAAAAATTACAATAAGTATCAAACAATAGGATTTTCGCGAGTTATGGGCCTTTTATAACTTTGTCCAGACAATTTTGCTGCTTAAAAATTCCGGTCGCTGCATAGATAATTTGATTTGTTCCCTAAACGATTCAGTGGAAACAACTGCATCGGTTCCTCCATCCAGTAATGAGACGTCGTAAGTAACTAAATTATCCCCTTCTATTTTATATGCATAATGGTAATAGGTGCCATTTGCGTCTGCTGCATTCTGGAAATACACAAATTGCATATCATTGATTTCTGTAAACCAACCATTAAAGTCATCTACTTCTTCCATGTACAATGGTCCACGTTCTAATACGGTAACCTTTAATGTATGGTCATCCTTTTTTTCTATCTGCACACTCAAAATTTCTTTGTCATCACCAGGCTCCTGTCCCCATTTGCCTAAAATGGATTTGTCTATTTTTTCGGTACCCGGTGTTCCCAATGGGTAAGTAATTCCTACCGGACATCCGGTAGTAAGTAACATAATAGGGGCAATGAACAGTGCAAATAATAGCTTCTTCATAACGTGGTGTTTAATCAACAAAGGTACATTATACTGCACATTTACAATAATGACTTTACCTTGAGGTTAAAAAATGGTGTTGGAGAGGAGAGATGAGTAAGGGTGAAATGCAAGTTAGTCAGACCTTGAGGGTAATTATTTGGTTTTCAATTGTTAAGCACAGGATGTTAGACATTATTTAGAATGACTCAAAAAAGCCCTCAAATTTGTTGTTTTATTGAAATAATTATACATTCGCTACTTATTGGTCTGCAGACCGACCCAAAACATACACGATACACGCCCAATTACCTAAAGGGTTGTTAGATGGTAAGTCCAGGTAAGTTTGTAGCAAGCACAACAGTGATGGTTGGTATTTTAACATTCAAAATCATTACCTTGTGCGCGAATTAATTGAGTACAACTAATCATTATATATTCAACTAACAACAAAAACACGCTAAATGAAAAACGTAAGATTACTCTTTGTCAGCCTGCTCGCCTTAACGGTGATTTTTTCATCCTGCTCTTCTCAAAAAGAAGTAAGCGCTTGGGGTGATAACATTGAAATTACTGGTGGTCGTAACCATAACCCTTACGAAGCACCGGCAACTGCATATCAAACAAAAACTGAAAATGCAAAAGTTGTTACTGCCGAAAAAATGGTAACTAACACAACTACTGCTCAACCTGCAATTGCTGATGAAAATGCTGTTGCATCTACAGAAAAAATGGTTGTAGCATCTGCTGCAAAACCAGTTGAATTAACTGAAAAAGAAGTATTAGCTGAAATCGAAAAAGCTTTAGATGATGCTGATGTTTCTAAAATTAAAAAAGCTGCTGTATTAACTGCAATTAAGGCAGCTAATGCTGCTAAACCTGCCTCAAGCGGAGAAAAAAGCCAATTAATTGCATTAATTCTTTGTGTTGTAGTAGGAACTTTAGGTGTTCACCGTTTCTATTTAGGTTATATTGGAATTGGTATTATCCAATTAGTTACTGCAGGTGGTTGTGGTATCTGGACTTTAATCGATTTCATCAACATTCTTCTTGGAAACCTTGAACCAAAAGATGGTGGTTACGATACAGAACTAGATTTCTAAATCGACTATGATCAAGCAATTAAAATATAATAAATCATATAATATTGCTTATATCGGCGGGTTGCTATTAATACCTTTGGTGTTAATAGCATTACCCGCTGATTTTTTTGATACAGGTCAGTCAATTTGTCTCTCCGTTGTATTACTCGATACTGAATGTTATGGTTGCGGCATGACACGTGCAATTCAACATTTAGTGCATTTAGATTTTCATACTGCAGCAGGGTTTAATAAACTCGCATTTATTGTAGCACCACTATTAATCTTCCTTATGGTGAGTGAAATACGCAAATGTTATAAGCGTATTCAAATGGCTAATAAAAGAGCCCGTTCGTAAAACTTTACAGCATTTTCGTATTATACTTTTGCATCACTAATTAAAGTGATAAAGTTAGTTATAGTAAAAAAAGAGGCTATCCTTTTGTGGACAGCCCTGAAATATTTATGTGTTGAATTAAGGTAGTACAATTACTTAAAAATTCAATCGTAATCCACCATTTATTTGTCTGAAACCTGCAGGGAAAATACCACCTGTTGCACGATTCAAACGTGATGCTTTATAAATTTCGTTAGTGATGTTTTTACCGGTTACAAAAAATGTTGCTGATTTCAAGTGATTTTTAATTGGCAAACTATATTCCAGATTGGCATCTATTACACCATAGGCATCTAATTTTCCAATACCACCATCTGCGGTTTCATTTTCAAAGTTAAGGTATTCAGTATATTGTTCGCTTACGTAATTGTAATTAAATGATACACCAATGTTTTTATAATTATAATTGATGGCAGCATTAATAATTACATTTGGCACATATGGCACTTCATAACCTGCTGCGCCATCTTCACCTAAAGTAGTTTGTATTTTGGTAAATGAAGCAAAATCATCTACAGTTAACACTTCAGTGGTAATTACATCAGCACCATTATAAACGGTATAAGCGGCTCTGTCGGCATTAATTTTATCAATCAGCTCAGCTTTAGTTGCCTCTGTGTGAAATACAGTGGGAGCGAATAAATCAAAATCAGTAAAAGTACCACCGGTAATTTCAGATTGCATATAAGTTGCAGCAATACCAATTCCGAAAGTATGGTCGGTTGATTTACTCAATTTGGTTGGTTCCACATTGATGGCGAATTCAATACCATTCATAGTAACTGTGCCTAAAGTTTGGAATGCCTGTGAACGGGCAGGTGAATAATAATTGGAAATGAATGTGTTGAATACCGATAACTGTGTATTAAATACCTGTTTGTTATGTGTCATTCTTACACCAACTTCCTGATTAAAACTCACTTCTGGTTTGAGGTTGGCGATATCTACAGCAGGTGTAACTTCACCATTGGTAACTTCATTAAATGCAATAGCTGTTGTTGGAGATGAAAATCCTTTATAGGCGCCACCATAAATTTCCAACGAACTATTTAATACCATGATGTCGCGATAAATAATATTGATACCTGGCGTAAATTCATCGAAATTATTTTCCAGCATATTAAAATCAACACCTGTTGCATTAGGGTTGGTGGCGTTTGCCAAGGCATTTACTTTGTTGAGTAAAATAGTTTCATATCTGACAATTGGAATTACCGAAAAACGGTTAAACTCAAAATTATTTCTTGCATAAAACGAAATTGCATTTAAATGGAAAACATCGTCACGTGTTAAACGTCCACTGCGTGCCCATTTAGAAGAATCGCCATTTACCACAACGTCATTGTAATATTCTTTATGCCATTTAACAGCAGCTTCAAAAGTGTGTTTACCATATTGTTGCATGTATTTTTCCTGTACACCATAAACCCGATATTGCCATCTGCTATCTGTATTACTTTCATAACCATTAGCCACTTTCCCAACACGGACATAATCATCAGGGCCAATGGTAACATCATCTAAATAACTAAAACTTGCTGCATAAATATCTGCTCCAACATATTCTTCCACATCACCGGCGTGAACTACTGTTGATGTTTGTTTCCACCAGTCGCGATAAAAGTCGCTGAAATAAACTTTTGTTTGTAAACGAGCTTTATCCGTTAATTTATAATTGTAAACGCCATCCATTCCATATCTGCGTGATGTAAATTCGTCGGCATCAAATGGATTAATGGTAGGGTCAAGATTAAAAGTAAATGGTGTATTGCCATTCCAGGTTGTATTGAGATATTCGTTTTGGTAATTGAATTTCAAATAGAAGGTAGATTTTTCACCAAATTCACTAAATATTTTACCGGATAGGTTAAATAATTTAATGGAGCTATTATCCATATAACCACCAAATGTTTTGTATAAGGTTTGAATTTCAGCACCGGTTTTATTCCATGTGCCACCATAACCACCAACTGCTGTAAAATAATCGCGTTGACCACCAGTTAATTTTAAAGTTAATGTTGGATCCTGTGGTGGACGTTTAGTAATATAATTTACCACACCATAAATAGTATTTGAACCATACGCTAATACATCAGAACCTTTAATTACCTGAATACCTTCTAAACGGTCAGCGGGAACATTATAATAAGTGCCCGGAGCTAAATAAGGAGCTGGTGAAATTGGAGAACCATCTTCTAATAATAATATTTTATTTGACCTTCTTGGGTCACTACCTCTGATACTGATATTAGGGCGATTGCTTTGTTCCATGTCGCTGGAAATATTAACGCCGGGTAACATCCTTAATAATTCTTCACTGCCTACAGGTTGAATTTTTTGGATGGTTTTTGCTGAAATAACATTGTTGGTGCCACTATAGCGGCTATCGTACACTTTTTGTTGTTCAGTAATGGTAACTTCTGCAATCTGCATCGTTTTTTCCACCATTGTTATGGCTCCTAAATCTAAGCTGCTGTTTTGGGTAACAACTAAATTGCTCACTTTTTGCAATTCATATCCTATACATGAAATTTCAAGTGAATAGGTTCCAGCAGATAAGTCAGTAATACGAAATTCACCATTTACATTGGTATAAACCCCTGCATTATCACCATATTTCACTGTGGCATACGCAACGCCATCTTCAGTTTTATCTGAAATCAACTTTCCGGTAATCACACCATTTTGCGCTTGTAAACTAAGTGCAGATGTAATGAAAAGTAAGGTAAAAAGTGCTACTATTCTCATGTTATCGTATTTTAAGGTCGTAAAATTAGATATAGATAAAAAAGATTAAATAAAATTTACAATTAATTTAAGGTTGCAATAGGTATTACCCTTAAATCGGTATTCAAAACCTCCTCTGTTCAAGGGTTTAGGGTGATTGCATTTATTTTTGACTCGTTTGTTATATGCCCTAAGTTATCCATTTAATGTGGAATATTCACTAGCGGCTACCTATTATGAAGGAATTATGAGGTGAAGTTAAATCAGCGATACCACAAGGACTTCCATTTCACCGCAGCGACAAGCCTGCTGTTCAATTGTAAAAGTTTTTTAAATGCGATTTGAGCATTAAAAAAGAGGTAAAAATGTTATTCAACACCCTTACCTCTTGCCATAGGAAATGTTAATTTTTAAACCTTTTGGAGAACAACTCCATGTTTTTTATTTACTGTTTTCAGCAATAATTGCCTGTAATTTTTTTTGGTTACCTATAGATTCAATTTCTATTTCTTTCATTACACTTCGCCAATTAATAATATCACTTTGGTAAAATTCAAAATGGTTATTATAAAATTTTATTTCTTTGTCGAGTTCTTCTTGTGAAAGACTACCTGCTTCTGCTTTAGCTTTAAATTCGGCAAATGCGGTTTCATCAAATGCGAGCAAATCCATAACCACATTATACAGCTCGCGCATATTTTCACGTTTTGTTTTTAATTCGCTGAAAGCAGCTTTAGCAATATTAGTTTGAATGGTTTTATCGGCCGGAACTTGCACTGTTGCGAGACTTTCAAGGATTTTAGTTTCTTGTTGTTCCATGGCATCCAGTTGAGTAAAGATAGTATCTTTCCATGCAACGAGTTCAGCTTTTGTTTTGGTTAAGTTTTCAGTACAGGCAACAATTGGGTCAGTTGTTGAAGCAACTTTTTTTGTGTTTTTACTACATCCAATTATTCCTACTATTATAATTGTAAGTAGTGTGATATACATTTTGTTCATGTTATTATATTTTTTTTAATGAGAAAAAGGATAACTAATAAGCTACTATTAACCTTATTTGATACGTTATTTTATTGATTGAATAGGTGTGATTAATCAAGTTATTAAATTTATTAAGCTTAATTATATCCAACAAAGGTACTGATTAAGTTTATTGCTGCTGCTGCTCTCAAATTATACCGTCATAGAAAACAGCTTAGTTTCAGGTGATTTGCGCTTTAGCCTCAAATCGAAAGCCATACAAATGTTACGGACAAATGCTTTTCCGGCGTCTGTAACCATGAGTTTACCTGATGTAATCTGCAAAAGGCCATCGGCTTGCATTTCAGCCAAATCGTCAATAACCTGGGGCAGGGTTTCGAAGTATCCCATGGCATCTGTCCATGAGGTTTCGAAAGTGCACATGATATTGAGGATATGTTTTCTGATTATCAAATCCTCATCATTTAAAATATGACCTTTGAAAATGGGTAATTGGTGTTGATTAATAGCCTCATAATAGGCTTCAATTTCTTTTTCATTTTGTCCGAATGCATACCAGCTATCGCCAATTGATGAAACGCCTAATCCGATCATTAATTGCGTTTTGGAAGCAGTATAACCCATAAAATTGCGATGTAATTTTCCGGTATTAAAAGCAGTAAACATATTGTCGGCAGGTAATGCAAAATGATCCATGCCAATTTCCACGTAGCCTAAATCTAAAAGATGTTTTTTACCGGTTTCGTATAATTTCCTTTTTTCTGCATCTTTTGGTAAATCCTCATCTTTAAAACCGCGTTGTCCATTTCCCTTTATCCAAGGCACATGCGCATAACTGTAAAACGCAAGTCTATCCGGGCGGAGTTCATTTGTTTTATTAATAGTAAATAATATGTCGTCGAGTGTTTGAAAAGGTAAGCCAAAAATTAAATCATGCCCAGTACTTTGATACCCTATTTCACGAGCCCAGTTGGTAACGCGTTCAACGTTTTCAAATGGCTGAATTCGGTGGATGGCAATTTGCACTTTTTCATTGTAATCCTGCACACCAAAACTTACGCGATTAAATCCAAGATTAAATAATTGTTGTAATTGTGCTTTGCTAGTATTATTCGGATGCCCTTCGAAACTATATTCCGGTGATTCAGCTCTTTCAGCTTTTAAAAATATACCATGAATTAATTGTTCGAGATTTTCAACACTAAAAAAGGTTGGGGTGCCACCACCTAAATGCAATTCTTTGATAATAGGTTTTTCAGGAAAAAGATTACAATATAATTCCCACTCTTTTAATAAGGCTTCAATATAAGGTGCTTCTACATGATGCTGTCTGGTAATTCGTTTATTGCATCCGCAAAAAGTGCATAAGCTTTCACAAAAGGGTAAATGAATGTATACACTTATTCCCTCTTGAGCATTTGATTCAGTAAATGATTTGATGAGATGTTGTTTCCAAATGTCGGTTGAAAAACCTTTTTCGTCCCAATAAGGCACAGTAGGATAACTCGTGTACCGCGGTCCTGGAACATTATACTTTTGAATAAGGCCTGAAAACATGGTGCAAATTTACACCAACATTCTAAACGTATTTGCGATACTTATCATTGCAAAATTGGGATGAAATAGGTATATGCTACCAATTTCATCCCAATTGTTAAAATAGATGTGTAATTAATGCGCTATTGTAATAACAAAACCACTGCTGCGTGTATTATTGTTTTTAATAACACCAACGTAATTGCCGTTTTCAATATTACTAACATCGATGGATACAGTTGTATTTCCCGGCAAAATATCGGTTACATCCATTTGATACACCAATGCTCCGTTGATTGCGTAAATTTCAATTACCGCATTACCAGATATATTTCCAGAAATGGTAATTTGAGCCATTGATGATGCAGGATTCGGTGTTATAGAAGCAGTTAACGGAGCATCTTCATCTCCATCAGCAAATTGAACAAATGATTTTAAAGGCAGACCGATAGGTTGTTGCTGTGTTACACAATGCACCATTCCACCATAAAAATATAAATTGCGACTGTCTATACCAACAACGGTTTTATCCGGATATAAATCTGTTAAAATGGCTAGGGCATCATCATCATTAACATCATTAAATGTAGTGGCTAATACCACATTATTTCCTACGTAATAATTATTATAAGAAGATTTAAATCCTACACTAGCACCCCAGGTTGTTTTTACATTTTTATTGGTTAATGGCAGATATACTTTATTATAAGTATCACCATTGGCATTTTCTGCATTCATTAATGTTGTAATATCGGAAGATGAAATTCCCCAATAACTTAAATCCGCAGAATTCATGGTAACTAAAGTAGCACTGTCTAAGAACTTGGCAAATCCATCAATATGTGTATCAGTAATATCAAATGCGCCACCATAAATGCCATCGAGCCAAATAATATTGGTTACACCAAGATATTGTTGCAGATAATTGTTAATATCGGTTTCAGTAAGTGAGGGATTTCTATTATCGCCGGAAATGCTGCTCCGCGTAGCTAAAAATGTACCTGCACCATCTACTTCTACTGCGCCACCTTCTAATACCATTGCGGAAAGATTAACGCGAGGAACACCTGTTTTCTCAGCTATTCGTTGAGGTACTTTATCGTCTTTAGCATAAGGTGTATCATTTCCCCAACCATTAAATTTCCAGTCTAAAATCACCAATTCATTTGCCTCATTATATACATACATTGGTCCGTTGTCGCGCGACCAAACATCATCCGTTTTAATGATATAAAAAAATACATTTCCTAATGGAATACCTGCTGTATTTAATAAATCGATAATCCTGTTTTTTTCAGTATTGTTATAGGCTACAATAAATACTTTTTCAGAACCTACCAATGCCTCCGTCATATCAATAAATGTTTGGTCCAGTCTGCTGCGGTAAGTAGTGCCATATGTATAATGGTGAGGCCATTGCAACCAGGTGCCTTCATGTTGTGCGGTTTCTTCAGGAAAGGTGTAGGTGGGGGTTTGAGCTATCACGAATTGTGTTAACAACAAACTCAACATTATCATAGTTATCTTTTTCATACGCTTTTTTTATTAAAGGTATTGTGTTGGTATTTTCTAGTTGCTGCTTATTCGGGAATGGTAATATTTTGGGTATGAACGGTCAATTTTTGTCATTTTTTAGCTAAAAAAACAAGCAATTCAGTCTTCAAAACCCTGCTAACCGGCACTTTATAGTCGCCAACATTGATGGTGTAGCCTTTAATGCCATTAACCGCATTTAATTGCACAAGATACGATTTATGGCACCTGAAAAACAAATCAGCAGCTACCATTTTTTCGAATTGCGACAAAGGCATTAGTGTTTCATATACATTCGATTTGGTATATATGCGCACGTATTTTTGGACAGCCTCTGCAAATAAAATATCTTGTACATTAATACGATGCTGGATGCCTTCACTTTTAATAGTTATAGTTGCGTTATTAGCGGTATTATTTAATTGATTTGTGGTTAATTTGAATTTGAGTAATGCCTTACTAAAACGTTCTGCAGTTACAGGCTTTACGATATAATCCACAACATCGAGATCGAAACCTTCAACAGCAAATTCAGGATGTGCAGTGGTGATAATGATTTTAGGTAAGGTTCCCGATTTTTTCACCCATTCAATGCCACTTGTTTTGGGCATATTGATGTCTAAAAAAATGAGATCAATTTCATTTTCTTCGAGTAATGTTTCTGCCTGCATGGTGTTTTTGCAAGCCCCTACTAAAACAAATTCAGGTTCAGTTGAAAGATGTTTTTCAATTAATAAACGCGCTAATGGCTCATCGTCGATAACCAGACATCGGAATTTATGTTGCACTGTTGATTAATTTTATATGAATTGAATATACCTGGTTAATATCGTTTATAGTAATTATATGTTGGTCAGGATATGCAATGGCCAATTGCTTTTTGATATTTTCTAGCCCAATGCCCGGGTGATTGTTTTTGGGTAAATAAGAATTACTTACAGTTAATTGAATTTCATTTTCCGAAGTAACAAGTAATAATTCGATAAACGCATGGTCGTTTTCAAATATATCGCTGTGTTTAAATGCATTTTCTACAATGGTTAACAACAATAGTGGCGGGATTTTGAAGTTTTGTGTGCTCCCATTGATTGTAAAACGTATATTGTCTCTGCCATTCTGTAATCTTGATTGTTGTAACAACAGGTAATTTTGAATGACATTCACTTCTTCTGAAAGTGCTACTTGTTCTAGCTTTGAGCTGTAAATGCTATAGCGAAGCACCACCGATAAATTATCAACCAGCGTAGCAGCCTTACTTGGGTCGATTAAAATAAGACTATAAATACCATTAAGTGTGTTAAATAAAAAGTGGGGGCTCAATTGTGATTTGAGCAATTCTAGTTCGGACTTTAATTTCTGATTTTCCAATTCAATTGCCCTGCGTTTTTCTTTTTCGTATTTAGTTACATACCAATACAAAAAGGAAATCAGGATAAATAATCCATGGTTGATAATAAATGTAAGTAATGCCCGCCAGGTATTTTCCGATAGCAGCATAGTCCCTAAACCAGTGAATAAATACACAAAATATACGGCAGCTAACAAGCCCAAAATCGATAACCCGTACCCTCTCCATTTAGCTTTTGCCGCAAAACGCGGAATTAATACAATCAAATTGATGTATGCTTCTACGATATAACAAAGCAACTCAAAAAGAGAAAGTAATATAGCCGTTTTTGTCGCATAGATATCCCTGAGATAATCCATTTCATACATGAAAATGAATATCCAAAATGCCACATGGATGAATAGCCGTTTAATTTTCGGGTTACCTGTTGCCA
>Ga0209812_10001852_pt1 | contig 13571 bp, 4 predicted proteins | sample JI71714BDNA_FD_187502 | JGI IMG/M metagenome (GOLD analysis project Ga0209812, IMG submission 187502) | Wastewater effluent complex algal communities from Wisconsin, to seasonally profile nutrient transformation and Carbon sequestration -... | ecosystem: Engineered > WWTP > Effluent > Algae...
CTATATAAGCTATGACATTCATGGTATATTCGTACTGTGACGGATCTAACTCCCAAGTTAAAGGCCTTGATACACTAGAATTTTCAGCATCATGTTTTAGTTGAAATTCGACTGCCTGTTTTTGAATCATTCTAGCCATATCTACACTTCCTTGTACGTTGCTTGTCTGTACATTTGGATAAATCAAGGTATCTATGGTATTGGATTTTAGTAAATATCCATTGGGTTCATTCATATAGGTAAGATTTCCTACCCAACCCAAATTGGTGTCGTACACTGCAAAAGTTAATTGACCTTTGATAATATCGCCCTGACTTGGCTGCAATGTGGATAGTGCTGTATTTACGGGCAACTTGTACGTAGGCATATATCCTATCCAATTCCATCCTTGACTAATAGGAATAGGCAGACTGTCTATATGTGTTCCAATGAGCGATATAGAATCCTTAACCTGACTGTAATACTGATACATTTTGCCTGGACCAAGATCGGTCAAACTTCCTGCCCAAATATTTAAATTTGTAGAATACTGACTGAAACTACTTTGTCCTTTTATGGTGGCACCTGCAGGATCGCTCAGACTTTCTAATGTTCCATTTATTGCAGGATCCAATGGATCTAAATTAAATGATATCCAATTCCACCCTTTTTTGATATAGATCTTCCTAAGCAATTTGCCACTTGTGTGTATGATCTGTGGCGTATTTGTATTACCTATGATCGTATTATCGACAAATGGATATGACTCAATGATATCTGCATAAAGCTGACAATCAGAAGCATCCCATATCTGGAAATCGACCGTCTCACCCGATGTAACATTGCTGTAAGCAGTAAGAAATGCCACATATCCCAAACCTGATTTGTGCTGAACTTTTGATACACCTCGCAATTCACCATCTACATAAGCGCCGACTATGTCTTCTGTATCTGTGCTTAAGGTCCCTTCTATATTTAATTTCAAAATATAATTCATCGAAAAATTAAATGGGGATGCATCAAATGCAGCAGGATCTATCACCCACACAGGTGGCCTGCATATGACCCTAGTATTTATAATAAGAACCTCGTCGCCACCCATAAAAAATGGATTTAATCCTGTCTCCGTACGCAATATAATCGAGTCGAAATAATTACCAAGCGGCACATCATCTGATACTTCTATCGTTATCTCTTCAGTCTCATTGGCTACCAAGGTCCCTGAAACTGGGTACACTTTCATCCATGAAGGAATATTCTGTAATGAATACGGTACTGGATATCCGCCTCTATTCTGAATATTTACGGTGATGGATTTAACTTCGTCATCATATTTTACTACGGAGACGGTATCTTCCAACCATGCTAGTTCGTTGCGATCTACGTAAAACTCCCAATTCGCTTGTATCATTTTATTTCCCGTAAGGTCAGGAATGGTATCCAGTCTGGCGCGTAAAATTTTGTTTTCAAAAGTACTATTGACGATGTCAGGATCGATAATGATCTTATTGCCTACACATGTAACTTCAATATTGATAGGAGTATTGGTTTCTACATCTATCAAATTGACATTAAGTCCTTCAAATATTCTACTACAATCGACATCTTGATTGAATGTAAACGATATTTCATCACCCACATGATATACGCCATCTGAAGGCTGCGGTACTCCAACAAGACTTGGCGGCTGCCGATCGATTTTGCCCTTGATAACGTCCGAAAATCCTGGCATACCCGATGCGTCGCCTTGACATACTGCCCAAGCGTGGATCTCATAATCGCCATCTTCTAGCATGTTTGTATCCCACTCAAACTGTGTGAAATCAGGTTGTAGAAGCAAGGTGTCTGGACTATTCGGTAGTGAATTAAACCCTGCCCAATTTGGATTGTAAGCCTCGTAAATGTCGTTAGGTGCATTCATGTTGATCCAAGCGCCGTTTCCATTGGTAGGTCTATATTGAAGACGAATGAGTTGAAAATCAGGGGAACTGAGATCATAACCGCTGACAGTGACACGTCGTAAAGTACCAGGTTGCAAAGGATCTTTGTTCAAAACGACCCAGTTTTGCTCAGGTACATTGATCTTGACTTCGCTACAAGGTTTGATAAAATCCACACCAAGATCGATGGCAGAAAAGAACTTAGGATCGTTTTGTAATGACAATGCAAAATCTCTTGATAGCTCACATTCTGAAACCAGCGCCACCTTGAGACCACGATATATATATGCTTCAGGACCACGTTCTATAGTCAGCGTGATCGGCACAGAAGAGCCATAAGGCACTAAGTATTGAACGGTATTATTGTTCAATGGCTGCCCATTGAGCTTGATAATAGCGCCATCTGGATTGGTCCCTGCGATGGCTGTAAATCCATACACCCAATCTTCATTAGTAGCGCTTTCATTTCCCAAGTTTAATTTAAATACTGCGGCTTCGTGGGCTGGCACATTAGGTGCTATAAATTGTGAACCTAGCGCTACTTGGAGATTTGGCGCTTCTCGATTGGCAGTACCATCTTCCCAAGGGCAAGATGACTGACCAGCTTTGGTCTTGAATGTAGGCGTCATATAACTAGAGTCTATCCCTACGTCTATTGAAAAGAAATCACCTGGGTCGTTGTCTTTGAGTACATAACCTACTGTACTACCATATTGAGATGTCTCGTCCGTCGTTTTCCCATGACTTGATGTGAAGTTAGCATCTACATTGATGGACGCACCTAAATCATTGAAGAAAAAGCCACCTAAGGTCCCCAAATCAAGACTTTTGGCAGTGTCAATAGATTTAATACTAGAAACTGCGATCGTCATCGTTTCACTAAATTCAAAACTTGCTCCAGCATCCATTGAGATATTCCGTACCAAAGATGCATTCGTCTTGCGTAGGTTGTTTTGGGCCAGTATATTATTCCATCGCTGTATAGATTGTGCGATACTATCTGCATCTGTGGTATTAGGATTAGATAATAGCTTTGTAAGATTGGGAATGACATAATTCTCGATATTGAATTCAGAATATATAAATGTCGTCGCAAAATCTCCTGGTGTAACAGCTACTGTTTCTTTCACCGTCACGGTACATGTATCAAAAGTGACTTCGTCTACATTGGCAAAAATGATGTTTTGGGCTGCACCCATAAATATATCGCCGCCTTGGTGGCCACCTACGATCAAGTCTCCGTCATCGGTAGATATTCTTTGCTTTGTTTGCAGACAAGTCTGAAAGGTAGAGTCTGATGTTCTTGTGTACGCAGTACCGAATTTGACAGAGCCGCCAGAGAGTGGTCTTATTTCTGTTTCTGTAGTAAAGCCAAGACCCAAATCAGTAGTTATTTTTGGAATTAGATTGAATACTGTGCCACCTGAAGATGCATTATCATCACCAACAGTAATGCTTGTACTATAACAAACGCTCGAGTCTTTCTCCATAAATGAATAACTACCATCACCAGGTGGATCATGCAGTACTAGGAATGGTCGCTCTGGCAACTTGGATGTAAAGGATGGCAATTTTTCTTTGACTCCTGTCACAATGGGTTGTACGACAATACTACCTTTTCGACCCGCTTCGGATGTGCCTAAGATTTGAAGGGTTTTGATATAAGGTGGTGAGATATTGGGTGATCCGACGACAAAGGTGTATTGCATACTTGTGCCACTCATCGTAGTATCTAATTTTGTTTCAGATATGCCATTGATGATAGTAAAATTGGCCGTATCAAGTTCGCAATTGCCCCCTTCATACTTTTCTATAAGCCTGACAGTAATAGTTTTGGTATCCCCTTTGTCCATGACTATTTTGGACGGACTACAAGTAAATATTGTGTCTATACCAGCGATGATCTCTGGAACAGGTGGCGCGAAATAAATAAAATCTACCGTGTCGTTTTTAAAAGTTAAATCAACATTGGAGCCACCTAAGACTTGGAAGAAAGTTTTGATATCATCATTAGAATGCTCGATGATCGCCACTGTCATTCTCTCCAATGGTGGCAAGTTTTCAAATAGGTAATCACCTTCTTCATTGTTGATGATGAGCGATCTTACGAGACAACCATTGACTGCACGAACTTCTACTACAACCACCGTTCCTTGCTCCATGGAATTGCCTGCTGGAGCTCTGATGATGGATTGTCTGCAAAGACCACCTACGACTGCCCCTTGGATTTTGCGTGTTGTGATGTCATTGAACAAAATACCTGCAATCGGGCTAGTGACATTGGTCAGATCCCAAAATGATGGAGAGAATACGTGATTTGCCAATTTTGGCGTAAGTGTGACTGTCGTTCCTGGATCGAAATCGATGATAAATTCACCTAGAGAGTCAGTAAATATCGGTGGACTATATGAAGCACCGTTGACCAAAATCTCCACTTTATTAGCAAAACACTCGGTATTGGCATATCTGACAAAACCCGATACAGGCACCGTCGATTGGTCTATGAAGTCAATCTGATCAACAGATGTGACACTTGGATTGAGTGTGACTTGGCGTGTTTTGGGTGAAAAAACGTGTGGATCTGTCTCTTGATTGGGCGCAAAAAATGACCATGAAGCATTGTACATCGTGCCTGGCTCAAGCAAAACCGAACCTAGGTTGCTCAATCGTGTACCACTGCCTTCGTCCATAGGGAAATATTGTCTCAAACCCGACTCGCGCATATTTCGCGCACTTGTCGCATGGGTTAATATTTTGGCAACAGCCAAAGTCGTATCGTAGACTGCAACTTCATCGATCAATCCACTAAAATATTCTGAAAGCGTATTTCCATCCTTTTTAGCCCCTACATTCCATGTTTGCAATGAGTCAGCCCAAGAACCATTGATAGCTCCATAGGTATGTGATGCCAAGAATGCGCCATTAAGATAACCTTTGACTGTGCCAGTTAGACTATCGATAGTGAATGCAAGATGCTGAAAATCAGGCGGAACGATACCAAAAGCATTTGTAGAGCCATTAAGCTTCACCTTGAGTTCACTCGTGAGTCCTACAGGATTGAGAAATATCTGACATTCATTACTACCCCATTTTTTGTGTAAGATAGTCTGCGGAATTGTACTACCTGTGGTGTTGATCCATGTTTCGATGGTTGATTTTTTGGTTAATCCAAAATCGGGTAAGGTCGCACAGGACATTTCACTTGGAGAAAATTTCACCGATTTGTGCAAGTAAAATGACTTCATCGGTTGTGCTAAAAACGTCGTACCTGTGCCATAACTCGCAGACTCGATACGATAATATCCATCTTCATTGGTTATGCCTGCCGTACGTACAGGTGGCCTTTCGTTATCAAAACGAGCTCCACAGAAGTAAAGCTTATGTCGTGACTTAAGATCATAGGATTTTTCACCGAGTTCTTCGTCCATTTTCCAGTAATGACTAAGGCCAGGTGTCAATGACGATGCCGTACCTTCCATGACTTCAAGCAGATCTAACTCATCGAGCTGACGGTCGTAAATCCTAAATTCGTCGATGTATCCATCCCAGCCACCAAGGCCTGCTTTTGCACCCATCAAGAGTGTATCCGCGACGCCAATAGTCGCCACATTTGCTTGATTGTTCAATACTCCGTCGATGTATAATCTACTCACGCCATTATTCCAACTTAGGGCGATATGATGCCATCCATTCCTGGTACTATCGGGAAAGGCGCTAGATAAAATCGTTCCGCCTGTTGCCGATGTCGCGATTTCTATGCCTTCGTCACCACTTGTACTAGGTAGGGCTTTGATGTAAAAAGGTGCGGGATCTAGGTGGATGATGCTTGCATTTGGTGTGGCAGAATTGGTTTTAATCCAAAAAGTCATTGTCCAGTCATCACCCGATGGTGGCATGAAGGCATTGGCTGTATCTTTGGCAGCTGACGCACCATCCAATGCACCAAATTTAGCGGAGAATCCTTGCATAGGCATGAGTGTCACGAGCGCGTTAGGTACAGGATTGCCATTGCGTGTTTGCACCCAACCTGTCACGACTCCATTTGGCACTTGGAAGCCGAGTGCTTCGCTTGGAGAACCTTCGCCATAGACATTTAGACCTCTGACAGTATAGGTATACGCTACACCTGCGATGACATTGAAGTCGTTGTAATTGCGAATACTCGGCCCGACCGTTGCTAGAAATACATTGTCTCTATAAATGTTGAAGCCTTCGTTGGGTGATGGCCCGAGCGCATCTATCTGCCATGTGATCTGGATACGGTCGAGTAGGTCACCTTGTGTGGCAGTGACATTGACTTTGAATGGTGGTAGTAAATATCGACCATAAAAGCCAATATTAGTGCTGAAGCCATCATTCTCCATAGCGCCTGTTATGACCTGTCCTATAACAGAAGCTGTCCTGTATTTTGTTGTTTTGGACTTGTTTACACTACCATAGTTGAAATAGGCTGTACCTACATAACCACTGGTATCGATGGCCGTCGGGTCACAGGAATTGGTCTGGGCCATCAGCATAGACAACGATGACAACCAAAGGAAGATTGTGAAAATTATATTTTTGGATAGCATGATATTTTAATTAATAATTAATAATGGATAATTAATGAATTCATGACTTCGACACTTCGATTATGCTCAGTGAAAGCTTCATTTTATTGCGCTTAGCCACCAAATTCGAAATTCGTAATTCATAATTAAATTTATCTCACCCAGATTTCGACGGCACCTATACCGTAGCCTTCGTCTTGGCCGCCTTCCATAGCGGCTCCTATAAATACCCAAAAACTATTGCCATTGGCTTTAGCTGACATTTCTACATCCTTCCAATAATCAGAAGAATTGCTTGGCTCATCTCTGATATTTACAGCTGCTATGAATGCGGGAGTGTTCAAAAAGCCATTGATTCCGCCCATATTTGTCATTTGATCCACCCATGCTATTTTTAAATTATCTCCGCATAAACTAGTTGCAAATCCTCCGTATCCAAAATCATTACTATCCCATGTATTAAAAGCATAAAAACGGAATTTTACTTTTATCTCGGAGAATGAACCTGCTATTGTAAATTGTTTTTTTAGTACATTTTCCCTAACATTAGGTATTAAAACATTTCCAACAAAAGGAGGAAGATTAGTAATACAATTTGAACAAACATCTAGCGCCCCGCTACAATTATTCCAACCTGTAAATTCATTACCAGTTTTAGAAGTTTGAGCCCAGCCATCATCATCCGAAATAAAATCATCTACATCTGCTAGTCTCCAACCATTGAATTGTCCTTGGGATGAAGAATAATTAATACCTCCGTTATTAAAAATATTAACTTGATTTGTTTCCACAAGATTAGAATTCATTGTACCTTGGATCTTAGCTCCAGTTGAAGTCACTTCCAATTTCTCAATATTATTTACAAAAAGAGAAACTTTGCCATAGGCCGTAGAGAAAAGACCAGTGTCATTATTTCCAATCATTCCATATCCATTTTTGTTTACACCAGATAAGCCCGGTACTCCCGCTCTTGCCAGGACACCTTGAGCCACTCTTAAATCATCAGCGAGCACTAATCCTGCACTTGGAAACACATTTGATTGTCCTCTGATCGAGAGTGCATAAGGCGCTGATGTCAATTCTATTCTAGGAAGCATTTCTTTTCCACCTATCTCTATGCCTAACAAATAATCCTCATCAAACGGCAAGGTTAAAGGGTCAGATATATTGTCGCCCAATATCTCACTATAGACACCTCCATTGACATCTACATCGGTGATCACTTCATCCCACAAGATGGCATTGGGATTGGGGCCGTTCTTGGCATAGATATTGAACTTGATCGGATATGTACCGTCTTCGAGTGCAGCACCATTAGACCTTTTTATAATACCTTGAATACTTAGTTTTGCTTGAGCATTCAAATAATATTGCCCAGAAAATAAAATAATGAAAATTAGTACCATTTTTTTAGTGACGGTACTAATGGTTTTGCTCGAAATAAAATTAGTATTCATTTTTTGAATTATTAGATTTTGGTAAAAAAGGATGTTTTAATAAAAATAGAAATTACATTTTGTGGAGACCTTTACAGATATCTATAGCCTCTTGTGTGGCTAATGCATCTCCATCTGCAAAGGATATGATGATGAAAAAATTGACATCACTATTTGGATCAATTAATCCCATAATAAAGTTTTTTTCGCCTTCAGAAACTACTTCTGCATATCCTCCTGAGAAACCATTAATGTTTATAAAATTGACATCATCGACAGCATCAAGATTAAGCGATGCAGCTGCTGCAATAGTATAGGCAGTGATGTCGGCGTCGTCTAAGGTCTCGTCATGGAAAGGGAAAATAGATACAGACATGCCATCTCCATCAGCTGAAAACTGATCAGAAGAGTTGACCGTTTCTTGAAAATCATCGGCAAGGTCAAATGCGATACCGTATTCTGCCCATTCAAATACTTTTTGGGCATTGCCAGAAACCGATAGAACTAAAATAAAGAAACAACTAAGTAAGGAGGTTTTCATTTTAATATTTTTGTGATGAGTAAATATGAGGACAAAAATACTTCACCCAAAAATCGGAATCAATCACATTTTGATGTGATATATAATGATGTCACTATAATCTTTGCATAGTTAACCTCACTTCATATCCTTCCATATTCGTTATTTTAATATTAGCCTTGATCTTAGCTGCGCGCATTTGGATATTGCGTAGTCCAAAGCCTGTAGATTTTATAGAAGATTGAGTTGAATTATTGCCGTTGTCTTTAATGACCATTTCAAAAGATGTTTTGGTTTGATACATGGATACATTAACTTCACTGGCATTACTGTGTCGTACTACATTGGTGATAGCCTCATTAAAAATCAAAAAAAGCTGTTGTCTAGTAATCACTGGAATAGTCTTGTCCATTGGTAGATCATTGACATCTAGCATAAAGGCAATATCCTTAGGTCCTAATAATGTTGCTAACTTTTCGTGCATTTTATCCACCAAATCTCTGATGGTATCACTGCGACTATCGATGCTCCATACGAGATCCCGCATTTTCCCGACCACATTTCGACTCAGATTTGTAATGTTCTCCAACTTGCCAAAATTGGAAGAGTTGGGTTCTGTTTGTAGTAGTTCGCTTTGCATAGCGAGACCAGAAAGCATAGATCCGACTTCATCGTGTAGGTCGCTTGCTATCTGCGTCCTCATTCTTTCCATAGCTAGTTTTTTGTTGAGATTATACTTGTAAAGCAGATAAAATAAAGCCCCTATCGCTATTACACATAAGAAGACAAACCACCATGTCTGATAGAAAAAAGGTAAGACCACTATTTGTACAGCAATCTCTCCTAAACTTGGATTTCCTTTACTATCTGTCGCTTTGACATGCAATGTGTACTCGCCATGTGCTAGATTATTGTACCTTATAAATGGATTATTACCATGAAATGAGTAGTCTGTATCTACACCTTCTAGCCATACGTAGTATTTATTTTTGGCAGAATTGTAATAATTTGGTAAAGTCCAATTGAACTGAAACCAACTAGTAAATGGTGAGATGACAAACTTGCTGTTATTTTCCAAGTCTTTATAAACATTGATAACTTCATTGGTCTGTCTATTATAACTAGAAAAACTTGAAAGGACCACGGGTGGATTACTTTGCTGCTCTAAGTCTTTATTCGGATCTATAACGGTAATACCATTTAATCCACCAAACCAAAGTTTACCTTCATCGTCCTTCATGGAAGATGAGTAGTTAAACTCATTATTTGTCAAACCATCTTCTACATAAAAATTTTGGATAGTCGTTAAATCTGCTTTTATTTTTGAAACACCATTGTAAGTACTTGCCCATATATTTTTTTGGTCATCTTCTAACAAAGCGGTAATATTATCATCACACAGACCCGAAGTCTTATCCATAACTTTAATGGTATAATCTCCGTTTTTTGTTTTTTCTAAGACATTAATTCCACCACCAAATGTTCCGATCCATTTTCTGTTCTGATGATCTATTAAAATAGAGAGACAGTTGTTATTAGTGAGACTCAGTGTAGTGTTTTCGTTAATTTCTTTTTGAATTTTGCCTTGTTTATCTATGATGACAATACCATCATTTGTCCCTATCCAAATGTTACCATCTTTATCTTCTTGAAAAAAATTGGTAGTAATAGATTCCGCTTTGGGAGTATTGATAATTAGTTTTGTAATATGCTGATTTTCAGGATTGAATATACCAACATTGGAAAGCTGATACCCTAAAATCAAATGACCATTGTTTAATAATGCTATCGGACTCCGATACTTCAATGAGATATAATCACTAATATCAACTTTTATTTCTTCAACTTTCTCCTTCTCTAAGTCAATTCTACTCAGAAACTTACCTAGCGACCATATCACATCTTTCTTCTTATCATAACACAAATGTTTAATCCCATCCAATAATGTAGGCATAAAACCTGTTGGATAAAATAAGAAAGGCTCCAGCGTTTTTTTATTAATTTTATACAATCCAGATTGGCCATTTTCACAAAAAGCAAAGTTGAAATTACTATTCGTGATTGTAATGCCTCGCATTTCATTGCTCCATACAGCATCTTCATGGTAGAGTACTTTATCAAACAACTGTTTATTTAATGGAAGTTTTATAATACCGTTATTTGTAGATATCCAAAGCACTTTTTCTCTATCAATAAATAAACTTTTTATATCCGTAAATTGAATTGCTTCTTGTATAATGTGGGAATAATCCTGAAAAGGTTTTTGTTTGTTATTTGCATTATATTGCAAAAGTTGTCTTTTGGTGGCAAACCAAATATTGCCTTGGTCATCTTTTACAGCATTATAAACAGGAGATTGAAGATTCGAAATAATAGTATCATAAGTCATGTTCTCTTCATTGTAAAGTCGAATCTCATGTTTGCTTTTTGGAAATAAATAAAGTTTATTATCAAAGGTATCTATAAAGAACTTATTGAAATACAATTTTGAGCCAAACCATAAGAACGAATCTAATCTTGTCTGAAAAATCAAATCTCCATTCTTAATATATTTGCCTAAGGTTTGATCAACATTACTCATCCAAATATTGCCAGTCTTATCTTCTGATATTTGATTCATATGATAAACTTTGGTTTTTACTTCTGAAAGTTTTTGAAAATTGTTGTTTCCATATCGCAAAAACATTTGATTGTCTCCCCTCACCACACAGATGTAGAGCACTTTATCTTGGGAATAATAAATGTCCCTAATAGTGCCATCATATTTACTCTCTATTTTAAACTCTGATATGGTATTATCGCACATATCAATGGTAAAAAGTTTTTCATTAGACCAAACTAATAATGTATTGTCATCCATAAAACTTGGAATGACTTTATTAGATTGGTTTATAGGACATTTTACGTCTGCATTTTTACTATCATTAAATGTGATAAATTCATAACCATCATATCTTTCAAGGCCTTTTTCAGTAGAAATCCACATTAATCCTTTCTTATCTTGTGTGACATGATTTACTATTCTGAAACCTAGTCCATCATCTGTCGTAATAGTCGTAAGTTTAGGTACTACTTGACTATGAATTTGACAGTAGCATAAGATAAATATCAATAACAGCCAATTATTTATATTAAAACAACAATGTCTACTATGATTTTTATGGTGCAAAAGATCAATATTTTACTACAAAACTAATAATATTTACATTATCTACCATTTATAATTTTATTACACTCTTTAATTTTCATAACAAAGCAAAAACATCACATCAAGATGTGAATCATTGTGCATTTTATTCCTTTACCTTTGTTTAATAATTCATAACTCGAAATTATAATAAACGTGAGCAATATTCGATTGGCAGTGATAGAAGATGATGACATTGTAAAAATCAGTCTTGAGACCTTTTTCGGAATGAAAGATGACATCACTATGACCACATCATGCATTTCAGTGGAAGATTTTCTTGTAGAAATACAGAAAAAAGAAGCTACTCTGCCCAATGTGATCTTGCTAGATATACAACTACCTGGCATGACCGGCATTGAAGGCATCTCAGAAATAAAAAAATACATTCCACATTGCAATATCATCATGCTCACCACATTTGAAGACAACGAAAAAATATTTGCTGCGCTATGTGCAGGAGCTGTTTCGTATCTCTCAAAACAAAGTAGCCTAGCATCTATCTATGATTGTATAAAGACGGTAGCATCAGGAGGCTCCTATATGTCGCCTGGCATTGCCAGAAAAGTCATACAGCACTTCACCCCTACGACCAAAACCATCAATCCACTCACCACACGGCAACAAGAAATAGTGTCGGCTATTGTAGATGGATTGAGTTATAAAATGGTGGGTGATAAACTTAGTATTTCCCTAGATACCGTCAGAACCCACATCATGCAGATATACCGAGAGCTGAACATCAATAGCAAAGGTGAACTTATAAAATGGGCATTGAAACATTGAGTATTCTTCATTTTTGTTATCATTATTCTCACCTTAAATTAAATTTGAAGGGCTTTTAGATTTCTAATAAGGATTTATTTATTCATAAAACCTAAAAAAAACGTCCAGCATAAATTAATATACTGGACGTCTTGTATGTAATAAAACTCAATCAGAATCTATTCTATAATGATCATCTTTTTGGTAGCCGTGTAATCACCACAAGTTAATGTGTAATACATCACACCTGATGGTACTAACTGATCCTTTGTAAACAGGACTTCATTCATCCCTTTAAGTGCAGCGATCGATTTGCTTGTGATTAGTCTTCCAGTAAGATCATGAAGATTTATCACGACATCAGCTGCATTAGGCATGTAGAAACTAACAGTGGTCTGTCCCTTGAATGGATTCGGTACATTCTGATACAATGCGATATCATCTTGGACATTTGACCTTGGCATCAAAACAACTTTAGATGTTGTATAATCTGCACCTAAATAAGACTCAGCTGGCGTCACATCAGATGTAATAGCTACTAAATCTTTAGTATCAGCATCTGATGTAGCATTCACAACTATGGTAAATAATACTTCATCTGCTGAATGTGTCATGGCTGTTTCACTACCAATACTCATGGTGATTTTATCATTCTGAATCATACCGATGTTGTTTTCAGCTACTTTTATTGTTCCAGATTTGATAGAAACAAATGTTGCATTAGACAATTGTAAAGTCATTTGATAGCCGAATACATCCACAAAATTTGATGAAGTAATCGGAATATTTATCAATCCTTTTTGCGCTTTTTGATCTGCATATGTCAATTTTAATGCTGATGTTGACCTAGATGTAACCATTGGACTTGTTAAGTCTGTCGATGCACTTCCGCTGACATCACCTATTTTTACAGCCACAAAGTTTTGATCCATTTTATCTGAGCCAATATTAGGTAGGTCTATTTTCTCTACAAATGGGAATGGATAAGCAACAGACATGTTTTGATTTTCTACAGGGAATCTCCAACTTGTATTTTTAGACAATCCTACGACGATACCTAAGATCAATCTACGAAGCTCTACAAGATCCGCTGCGGTTACTTTTCCATCATTGTTAGCATCTGCTGCTATCATTTTGTGTGGATCAGTAAATGGCTCTATACCTAAGATATGACGTTGTATCAATACTAAGTCT
>Ga0209812_10001856_pt1 | contig 13550 bp, 12 predicted proteins | sample JI71714BDNA_FD_187502 | JGI IMG/M metagenome (GOLD analysis project Ga0209812, IMG submission 187502) | Wastewater effluent complex algal communities from Wisconsin, to seasonally profile nutrient transformation and Carbon sequestration -... | ecosystem: Engineered > WWTP > Effluent > Algae...
AATAGGCGCCGCATTACTTTGGTAAACTCGCTCTCCATCCACCACCGCTGCCCCTTTAGCCGCAACCTCGCCCCATAGCACACATTCTAGTGCTTTTAGGTTAATTTTATCATTAGAGGCCACAGTGTCGGCATAAATTTGTGCAGCCTTAACTTGCAGATTATTGGTTGTTAAATTTTGTAAATCTAATCCACCGTTAGAAGTAATCTCAACACCGCTGGCAAAATCACCGCTAACTGTAACAATATCTCTATCGTTCAAATCTTCCCTATAGTTAAAGTTTATTGCCCCTAATGACGCAACCTCCAGAACACAATCTGAGGTTTCTTTGGATAACAAATATCTGTCCACAACCTCAAGAGCATTTACTCCCGCCAACACTACAACTTCTGCGCCAACATCCGTATGGTTTATTTTTATCTTAATTTGTGCCAGGTTTATAGTTTGAGAATCAGATGCATTATTATTATCAACAGCCATCGGTTGCGAGTTTAAAACCTTCATCAACTACCTCTATGAAAGACTACTTCAAAGCCACACACACTACCCAACTTAGCAAAACACCTCAATAGCTATTATCGCTAGGCCTTGTAAGCCCTGGCTTACAAAAAATGTGTTAGCTAAGAATCTTTTAATTCCCTCTTAACATTAAAACCGTGGCGATAACCATAATCCCACGATACATACTAGCCTATCATCAGCAAAAATTAACGGATAATTTATTCTCTCCCAAGGCGGGATCGCCATTTGCTGAAAAATCTTTTTGGCTTTACGTCCATGTGTTCCTAAGCGCACAGCCACATTATATTGCGAGAGTTTGCGCCAAAATTCTGGAGTTGCTGCAATTTGTTGTCTACATAAATATTGGCCTGTTGGTAATAGCAAATCATTTTGCAAATCCCAAGGCTGTTGCCAATTACTATGTACTACTGTCTTACTGTGCAATAAATATAATTGATTATTACTACGCTTGACATAACATTGGCCAATTTTAAATTCTGGCATTGCATCTGCTTTGGCATTCACCACTTGCTCATGTAATAGACGTAATTGCTTTACACTAGGCGTTAATGCAAACAACTGCAACCAAGCACGTAATAATTGTTGTTGCCAAAGTAAATCTTCTTGTTGTAACTTGTTTAAATCTAACAGTTGATCTGCTCTAAGCATAGTAGCAAGTTTATCTTTTAACAGTGGTTGTGTATGTTGTACTAGTTGTGCGCATAAGACACCAGCGCGGTTTATATTATCTAAGGCTGATGGCCAACGTTGCTGCAGCAGTGGCATGACTTGATTACGAATATAATTGCGCGCGTAAGTATTATTGTGATTACTATGATCTTCAATCCATGATAAATTATGCTGTTTGGCGTAAGCTAAAATAGTTGCTTTCTTAATATCTAATAACGGCCTCACTAGTTTTGCTCGACCAAGTTTACTCACCCGCGACATGCCACTTAAACCATGTGGTCCAGTACCACGCAATAAGCGGTATAAAATTGTTTCTGCTTGATCTGCCGCATGATGTGCAATCAACAACACATCGTTAACTTGCAAGAGCTGTTGCCAAGCCACACGTCGTGCGGTGCGTAAAGCGGCTTCAGGACCTTTATCGCTAGCTTGTGGAATAACACTAAGAATGTGTAATTTGATATTTAAAGCAGCACATACATCCACGCAATGCTGTTGCCATTTGTCATCATCTGCGGCTATACCATGATTAACGTGCACGGCAGTTACATTAGCAAAACTTTGGCGTGCCAAATCTAGCAACACATGCGAATCAATACCACCACTATATGCAACCCAAACATTCTGTTGCTCAGCAATTACATCTTTACACGCCGCTCGCAACCACTCTGCTGTTAGCATTTATTCGTATTGTAGCCCCATGGACATAAATTTACGGTAACGTCTATCTAATAAATTAGCTGTTGATTCTGCTAATAACAGATTAAGATTTTTGCTGATGGAGTCTTTTAAGGTCTTTGCCATTAAATCTACATCTCTATAGGCACTGCCCAATGGCTCGGGAACCATTTCGTCGATCAAACCAAATTTTAAATGGCTCTTGGCAGTTAAACACATAATCTCTGCCGCTTCAGCAGCACGCTCTGCACCCTTCCACAAAATACTTGCACAACCTTCTGGAGAAATCGTAGCGTAATAAGAATATTCCAACATCAAAGTACGATCACCCACACCAATACCTAAAGCACCACCAGAACAACCTTCGCCAATAATTACGCAAATAATCGGCACGCGTAGATCTGACATCACCATCAAATTCCTAGCAATAGCCTCACTCTGACCACGTGCCTCGGCACCGACTCCAGGATAAGCACCAGGTGTATCAATAAAGGTAATAATCGGCACATTAAATTTTTCGGCTAACTTCATTAAACGTAATGCTTTACGATACCCCTCTGGCTGTGGCATACCAAAATTACGCGCAACCTTTTCTTTAGTATCACGCCCCTTCTGCTGCCCAATAATCATCACTGGTTGATTGTTTAGCTTAGCCAAACCAGCAACTATCGATTTATCATCAGAAAAAGTACGATCACCGTGCAGTTCATCAAAATCAGTAAAAATTCTTTCAATATAGTCCAGACTGTATGGACGCAGTGGATGGCGAGCCAATTGCACTATTTGCCAGGCGCTTAGGGATTTAAATATTGACTTAGTTAACTCACGGCTTTTCACTTCTAGACGCGAAATTTCTTCGCTAATATTTATCGCTGAATCATTACTAACCAATCTTAGCTCTTCGATTTTCGCCTCTAATTCGGCTACTGGCTGCTCAAAGTCTAAGTATTTCATATTCATACGGTTAATTCTCGCCCCTAAACTATACCTGGCTAGCTTAACGCAAAAAGCCAATTTCGACAATCTAGCAGTAAGATTGTCGAAGGTTTAACAGCATCAGAACTAAAAAGTCATTTGAATAACATTTTAGCTGCTGTTTACATTTTAGGTTTAATCTTTGAAGCCATAACTAAATTAGGTGCTATGGACGAACGATCTTGCATTTGGGCATCAAAGACCTGATGCAGAAAACTACTATTGAACAATTGACCATAAGCCTCATCGTCGGTATACCTATCATTAAACAAATTGACCATATTCTTAAATGTATTCAGAAAAAATTCGTTAACCAATGGCTCATGTTCGCGCACCAAATCAGCTTTGTTTTTGTTATAATTAATGCGCAACCTTTCTTTATCAATAACAAAATTATTAGAGGTGATATCTGATTTTTCTTTTTGAATAAAATTAACTAGCGTCTTTAAGTGTGACACATCTATGATTAAATAATCATTCTCTGCTGCAGTGTTGGTAGCTAGTAAGATACAAACGTCATTGTAAAGACAGGCTTCGATTTCTGAGTATTTATTATTTGGAGTTAGGATACAACCAAGCTTAAGGTCTAAATCGAACAGAGAAAGCATGTATAAGTAATGTCCGACGTTGCCCAACATATTTTGCGCAATATAACCAGACTCTAAGGCTAGTACGCGTATAGCTGCAATCGCATCTAACCAATAACTTTTATGTCGCTCTTTATTCTTTTCCTCTATCAATACTTTTGCCAAATCTTTAATTTGTTCGCCAGTTAAAGCCATTTTTTACACCCTGGTAATTTTACCATTGCTATACCACAACTTGTCATGGTATAGCCAAGCAACTATAAGTGCAACCAACTTTGCGAGGATTAACAGCATCAAAAAAAGTACGTCGTATTACTTGTAAAACAGTTCTAATGCGTAATTAATTTTCTAGAATGTGGTATATAAAATGGCAATCATGCTGGAAGATACTCTCTGAATCAAATTTAAATAGAATGTTTTTACAAATAGCACGCCATTATAATTTTTATATCGAACATCACAAAATAAATCTAATTTTCTTAAGAAAATTTGTTTTTATTATTAAAGAATAGATCTTAAACTAAATGTTCGCCACAGGCTTTTCTATATCAAACATTTGCATATTCAATTTGCTTTGATGATTGATTAGGGACTAGGTTTAAAATATCCAATGCCATATGGTGTGTTAGTGGTTTACTAAGAACCATATTCATGCCGACATTTAAACCAAGATGAGATTCATTTTTATCTACATGCCCAGTCAAACCAACAATTAACGGCCTATATTGTGATGGATTAGAATTAGTCATAGATCGTATTAATTTAGTAGCCTCGTATCCATTTATTTTTGGTAAGCCAATATCCATAAAAATTATATCATATGTTTTTTTCTTAATTAATTCTAAAGCACCTTCCGCATCATTTGTACTATGCACTTCACAACCAAGATTTTCTAGAATACCTTTAACCACCGACACCGCTATAAGTTGATCATCAACTACCAAGGCTGATATCCCATTATTTTGCCTCCGACAATTCTTTGTTTCCATTATAGATGAATGTATTTCTTCTCCCGATTCATCCCAGAGCGCTTCTTGCAGCTGAATAACACAAACAAATCTAGTTCCTATCGAAGGATTACTATCTATATAAACTTCACCTTGTAAATCATCAATAAAATGTTTAACAATAGAAAGTCCCAAACCAGACCCCTCATAAATACCCTCGTAAGAAGGAGTTAAACGTTTAAATCTAACGAAAAGATCTTTTTGTTTATCATGTGGAATACCTGGACCTGTATCTTCGACTACGATTTGCGTGATAATTTTTTGATTACATTTTTTATAAACTTTTGCTAATACATGGACATGACCGCGACTTGTGAATTTTAAAGAATTAGAAAGCAATTCTAGAATAACACGGTAAACTCTTATCGGATCACCAATTAAGTATTTGGGAATATTTTCGTCAACAAACAATCTTAGATCTAGATTTTTTTTAAGGGCTATTGAACGGTGCAGTTTAATCACATTGGATAATACTTCTTTTAGATCAAATCTTTGTCTTAATATTGGGACATTACCAGATGTTACATTAATAGACTCTAGAATCTCATTTAAAAAACGTAACAGCTCATTACTACTTTCCGCCAATCCTTGAGTGTATAAGTTAATTTTATTTTGATCGGTTTCACCAACCAAAAGCTCTGCAAACCCAACTATTCCTGATAATGGAGTACGAATATCATGGCGCATATTTTCTAAGAATTCAGTTTTAACACGATTAGCTATTTCCAGCTGCTCTTTGGCTTTTTTTAAATCTTCTTCTATTTTTTTACGTTCTGTTATGTCAAAAGAAATCCCCATTATTCCAACTATGTTTTTATTGCTATCAAACAATGGTACTTTTTTAGACAAAAACACAGCATGTTGTCCATTCGATAAAAAAGCTGCTTCCTCGATCGAATATTCTTTGCCAGTTTTCATAACATGATTGTTAATATCATTCAAATTTTTGGCCTGCGCACACCATGGTAAATCATAGTTAGTTTTTCCAACTATATCTTGTCTGGTTTTCAATCCAGCTGATTGTGCCTGAGCATCATTGCATCCCAAAAAAACATTGTTTACATCTTGCCAATAAACATGTCCTGGCAAGTTACCAATAATGTTTTCTAGCGCTACGCCTAGACCATAAACTTTTTCTTTCAACATTGCTTCAATTTTATTTCTTTCCGTTACATCTAGCGATATTCCCAATAAACCAATAACCATACCGTTTTCATCTAACAATGGCTTTTTATGTGATAAAACGGTAGCTGTTATACAAGCTTCAAAAATTGTCGGCTCCTCAAATATTTGCGCCGTCTTGCTTTCCATAACAGATAGATTATTCTTATCCCAAATTTCTGCTATGAAAGGATCCAAAAAGGCGAAATCAATATTTTTTTTACCTTTAATGTCAAGTCTGGAAGATAAACCAAGCGCCATTGCTTGTAAATCATTGCAACCCATATACACATTATCTTTATTTAGCCAATAAACATGCCCCGGTAAATTAGCAATTATCATTTCTAATAGCGGCTCTGATTTTTCTACTTTATTTTCCATTCAAGATACCTTTCATACTCCAGATCATTGTTTGCACTTGTAAGCATGATGTCACATACAGAAACAATACGAAATATCCTAAACACCTATAAATTGTCCTTCAATTAATAGATTATCTATGTCTTATGTATATAGTCACCCACTTCAATAATTCCAAGTTATTAGGAACTACAAATTTATCACGAGCAGCAGACAAAACTTTTGGCATTTTTCCAGGATAAACAATATATTTATATTGATCTTTTTGCATCATTAACATAATTATTGCCGTCTCCTCAACAAGATAATCAAAACAACATTTAAAAGCCATTTTTTCATCTATAATATCGAAACGTCGCGCATACCTAGTGACAAATTCTGTAATCGTATCATGCATTGCTTCTTTAAAACTAGAATCTTCTTCATAAGCCACAAGTATTTTCTCTTGCAACGAAGGAAACTCTTGTCTCAATAAATATTTTTCCCAGTGAAATATATTGTATGGTATCTTTAAAGATTGAAAATGTTTATTATTTCTATCCACCCATTCTTTACCAGCTAATAAAGACTCTGCATAAAAATTTTTAGATATAGAAAAATTATTAATTTGCATATTATGTCTTTGCAAGACATCACAAACCAGTATATCGCAAGTCTTAAAACTTCTATTTACTAATTCTACAGCAGCAGAAAATTTCGCTCCTTCATGAATCTCCTTACCAACACTAATCAGCATTATTGCTTTGGAATTAATAAAATGAGGTTTTTCTGCAACCTGATGTAGAAAAGTGGCTTTAGCTCGTTCTAAAATTGTATCTAATTTTTTTTGTAACATCATTTAATTCATCCCCCACCTGTTGTATAACTTGGTTTTTTCCCGTATATTAGAAGCTGTAAAGTGACGGCTCCGCATGAAATAAAACTTAAGCAAAACCCTAACATTAACAAATAATCTTTAACTATGTATCCATGCCATGCGGTAAAAAACTGCATTATATTAAATCCTAGAAAAGTAAACAGAGAATTACCTTTTATATCTCTAGTTACAAATATCTTAATTGCCTGTGGAATAAATAAGACTGCGTTAAAAAATAGTCCCAAACCAAAAATATAATTAACGAAATCATTCAATGATATATTAAACAATTATCACCCCATAAAAATAATCCATAGACAAATTACGCATGCACAAAATTTAGCGACAATTAAACCATATTAACTGAAATACAACAAGCATAAAATATTTGCCATATTTGATGCAATCCATATTAGAATTCAATTATTGTTGACAAAAGAATTAAATAGCAGGAAAATATTCGCCAAGATTTAGACATCTTGAAATTGTCATAATAATTAACTGTTATATAATAAAAAAAATGGCGGGATTATTGGGTTGATATTCTTTATGATACAGAAAATACTCCCGCCAAATAACAAGTTTATTTTAGTGAATGCACCCAATACTACATTTGATATTAGCATCTAAATCTTGTGCATAATTACTATTTGCCATCTACAAATGCTGCGATTGGTTAATATGACTGGTTTTTAGATGCAATTTTACCCCAAAAATGCAGGAAATTTTCCTTGTGAAATTACTGTTTATAATATGTTTCCATTACCATATCTAATAGTTCCCCTGCCAGTTTTTTGTTTAATAGCGGTTTAATTCGAATAGTAAGCTGTTTTTTCGTATCAATCTTCACTTTAAAATTGCTATTTATATCTGATAGATTAGTCAACTTGGTCTTCATTTCCGAGGTGTCCCTAAAAATAATATTTTCTAGAAAAATAATGAATTTTCTAGTTGTAATGGTATTTTTACTTTCCAGGAGATTATCTCTCAGTTTAGATATTTCTTTCTCAACAAATTCCCTAGTAAAACTATTTCTAAGAGCAGAAGAAATCTTATATGCTTTTATCAAAGGAACTTCTAATTTATTAGTTACAAACTCGTTAAACCATGGATTATCAGATAATTCTGCCGCGGTAAATAGTTTTGTTACCATACTCTTTGAAATATTCATAGCTTCAGCAAAATCATTTTGTGAAGAAAAAAATCCAGCTTTATATTGCATTCTAAATGAGTAAGCTCTTTCAAAATCAGATATATCTTTAGAATCAGCGTTCTCAACGTGCATTAAAATCATACATTCCCTATCGTCTAACTCGGTAATCCTTGCATAAAGCTTTTTACCTAATTCTTTACATGCAAACCAACGTCTTGCTCCATAAATAATATCATATTCATAATCAGAGCCGAGACTAGACTTTCTAAGCATCACTGGGACTTGTTGGCCTACTTTGGATATTGAGGCGATCAAATCTTTACAATTATCTTTAGCAAACCAAATCTTATCCCTATTATGATACTTCCACGGCTGACAACACGCTGGATCAATAGTTACAACTTTATCACCAATCATTAAATTATTTTCGAGTTCTTCTGTTTCAGAAGATGAAATAGGTATATTAATGTTTTTTTTAGCATCATCCAAATACTGCCCTTTCTCAAGAGTATTTAAAACATAAGATCCAGTATCATTAGGGGTTTCATTATCAGGCATAAAAGCATCTCCAGCCAATACATTTTCCATAATTTCCACAAAACTACATTTTTATTAAAATTCCATTACCATTATAAAATCACACTTGTTATCGCGGTGTAATTACACTATTTTAGAAGTTTCAATCTAAATCCTCATCAAAAAATAGTTAATAAACAATCCATTGCTTCAGGCAATAAGCTGCTACTCTAATCACGCTTGCAATTAAAATCAAGTATTTTTATTAAATATCAGGGCAACAGCATCTTAATTATTAGTTGATATTTTTAGTACTTTGTTTAAAACCTCCTCTCTGAAACCATCGGATAAAGCTGCACGTTGCATTTTGCCTGGCATACTATCTTTGACCGAGGTATATTTTTTTAAAGTGTTGATGGCGATATGTCGAAGTATAGCCATATTTTCTGGGCTGTCGCCTTTCCTAATTCTGGAGGCATCTTCTCTAAAAGTAATATCAAGAATCCAGTGCATTCTTTTAATGCCCCAATGTTTCCTAATAGCATGCATTAAAAATTTAGCGTCACAAGCGCAAGAGCTAATCTAATACCTAGTTTCAGTAACCCTTTTATTTCTTGTTTCACGAGCGGCCTTAACTATTACAATCGTTTCTAGATTCTTCCATTGGCCTACAGTCCTGAAGTTTTGCTTATGATCCTTGGGGCAAAAGCCCTGCATTCTCGAGTTTCTATGCGCCCATGACCATAATCAACGTCTTTGGCATAGTCGTATTCTACATATAAAATTCAGTTTGCATTGCATCCTGAACAAACATATCTGTGTCTTCTAGCAGCAATCCATGATTACCTTTGAGCGCTAAAATATAATCCCCACCTTGATTGCAGATTTGTTGTGCAATTCCTTTTTGAGTACTCATGCCATCTTTAGTAACAATGCAATCTTTGATATCTAATAATGCCAACAAATTAGGAATTGCAGTTATTTCATTGATTTTGTCAGATACTTTCTCCGGTCCTAAAACCATATTATTGGCATCACTCCAAGCACTTACTATGTGAAATCGCCTTTGGTCTTTTTACTAATGCTCCGTGTCAACTCGAAAAAACACGCGTTAAATGCCTTAGGACACAGACGCCTAATTACCCTGGCCAATGTATCATCAGCAGGAATGCCATACTCATATGGCAAATACTTTCTTAGCCATTCAAGTTTTAATTCACCAAAATCTTTTATTGCTTCCATCCGGCACACCCAGACAACGCTGCTGATATCATAAGTAGTATGATTTCTTCTAGGGGATATTTTTTGTTCGTTCAGTTCTTGGGTCTGGTAACTCTTCAAAATGTTTTAGAATACTAACATTCGTCATAAAATACCCTTAATTGTGTATGAATTAGGGGTATTTGATCACAACTTCAGCATTTTAGCTACATGTAAATATAATTTAGACGATCTTGCCCTGTATTAAATATTACCCATAAAAAATCCCATACTGTATTTTTACGCAAGATAATTTAGAAGAAACTCAATCCCTCAAACATTGCCAGATATCCTGCATTCCAATTACCCTAATTATTGACAGCCATTTTAAAGTATCAGATAATCGCGACTTAATTTACATAAATACAGAAAACAATAAATTTACAAGCAAAAAACTCGTTTTATGAAATGATTATGAGTTATTAATAAATTGAACAAATCTGTAATAAACACAACTGTAAAGGAAAGACTACTAAAATGGAATTTATTAATCGCGATGAAATGCAAAATATAGAGCACAAACATTTCTATAATGCCCAATGCCTTGAAATTCTCAGGTCAATTAATCAAATTGCTAGATATGTGCTAAACAGCAAGAGTCGCCACCCAGCTTTGCGTTCCTCAAGAATCAGAAGAAAAAATTGGGTAGTTTAGCAAAAAGTTCTGATGAACTATTAAAAAATTATAAAAATTTAAGTCGACATTATAGTTTAAGAGAAACATCTCATATCAGCACCAATATTTTTGAAGATCTATCTTTTTTGGGAGAATTTGATACACAATATAATGAGAATTATGATAGCTGCATTTTATATAAAATTACAAATGACGAAATCATGAAAATTATATATGAAGTATGCCCAGCATTAATAGAAATAACTGATGCTGAAATAAACGAATTTGATATATCACAGCCATCTGCAAAATTAATCAAAATAAGAAGTAAATATTCTAAAGCTGAAAACATACCTAATTTATTTATTTTTGCTAGCTATCATAAAGAAATAGCGCACATAAAAAATGCCATCCATGCTATCAATTGCTGCTATGAATTGAGATTAAATTTTACAACAAACTCCGTTAATAACTATGCCTTGTTGAGTTTTTTAGCTGTTGTTGGCAAAGCATTTACACGAACTAATTTCACTATAGCCACATACAATTTAAACTTGATATCAAACAATGAAATACAATTATTTTTAAACATACGAAATAAAATTATAAATAATGAAGAAAATTTTATTTTGCAAGCAATGGAAAAATACATAAAACATTGGAGTATAAGCTCGATAATTGATGAGTTGAAATTTTTGCAGTCAATATTTGATTTGTTGCATCAAAAATTAAAATCAAAAAATAACTCTAAATCTTTAAAGTCTCATTATCTAAAAATCCCTACAGACAACAACATAAACACTGCCATGAGATTCCCATACATAAAAAATCTATTTGAATGTTTAAACTGTTTACATAATTCCTCCATTAATCATGAGCAAGACATAGAGATAGAAATAGCACAATAAAACGATTACTAACACATGTTGATGCAACAAAAAACATGTATAGCCTACCCAAAAAAGTCAATGTTATTGAAATTGTAAAGCCCCCGTTATGGCATCCAATTAAAAGTAGAGAGCCATCATACGCTGCAAGCCATAAATTCCCATGGCGTTTTGTCGCCTAGAGAAGAATGTGGCCGCTGCCCATTATACATTCCCATCCATTCCTCAGTGATATTTCGTACTTCATGAATGTTATGGAACCAATATTGATCTAACACATCTTCACGGTAAGTTCTGTTAAATCGTTCAATGTAACCATTCTGTGCTGGCTTGCCAGGCTGAATATGGTTAATAGTTACGCCGTGTTGTCCAGCCCATTCCAGCAATCGCTGTGATATTAGCTCAGGTCCGTTATCAACGCGGATAAAATCAGGATAACCGCGCCCCAAAGCAATCTGATCTAAAACTCGTACTACCCGTTCAGCTGGTAGTGAAAAATCAACTTCAATTGCCAATGATTCACGATTAAAATCATCAAGAACATTTAATGTTCTAAATTTCCTGCCACAAGCAAGTGCATCAGACATGAAATCCATAGACCAAAACGAGTTAGGCTTTACAGGTTGATGCAGTGGTATTGGATCTCTAGCAGGTATACGTTTCTTAGGCTTAATACGCAAATTAAGTGCTAATTCACAGTATATTTTATACACACGCTTGTGATTCCAAGTGTAACCTTGTCGTCGTAACCATCTAAACATTAAACCAAATCCCCATCGTTTATGACTGTCCGCTAAGCGCATTAGTAACTCCGTAATATCTTGCTTTACATCAGAAACTGTTATCTTGCGGCGCACTGTTGAACGCTGAACACCATACAATCCACAAATTCTCCGCTGGGAACATGACCAGTTATCCATCGCCCACGCTACCAGCGGCTTTATCTGCGTGGACGTTAGATTTTTTTTAGCGTCTCCTTAAGAATTTCATTGTCCATTTGCGCATTTGCATACATGCGTTTTAAACGTACATTTTCATCTTCAAGCTCACGCAAATGCTTCATCATTGAAGGATCCATACCGCTATATTGAGCTTTAAACCGATATAACGTGGCAGAGCTTATGCCATATTTGCGACATATATCTGCTGCTATCACCCCGGCCTCAGACTTTTTAATCATTTCAAATGTCTGTGATTCAGTAAACTTAGATTTTTTCATAGTAGAACTCCTCTAGCACTAGTTTGCCATAAAAATTCTACTTTTAAATGGATGCCATAACGGGGGCTTTACAATAGTTTTCAATATTAGACCATCTTGCGTTATTTTTTTCGATTAATTGATTTATAAGTTTTTGATTTTGTTTGAATGTTTCTTGTGCACTGTTTTTAGTGCTAACGCTCTGCTCGAGAGCAATTTTTATATTATTATTAATGTCTTTAAAGAAAACTATTTTTGCGAGGTTATGCGCATGTTCCGATATAAGTTGCAAAAATTCATCATTACTATTAAACGAACTTATGTTGTAAATCTCTTTTGCCTTCTTCAAAAAATCCGCTTTTTCGCTGTCGGTCATCTGCGAATATAATTTTAATTCCTCTGATTTAAAAAACTTAAAATAATATTGCAATTTATCTGCAATAATAGAATTGGCGCATAAATTTTCACTATTTACGAAATTCTGAGAGGTTGCATATTGTATTTCTGTGAAACTAGCAGATGTTGATGCGGCAACAATATCATTATTTTCCATGTTTATTATATCCCTTTAAAATTATTATATCGGCAACTTTTTATTCTATTTATGCTTGCCAACAAAACCTATTCTCACGCGCACTGGCATGACCTGCAGTGTTTGGTTTTCATATTATGTATACAAATATAACATTTAACTTAAACAATGTTGCGCAAGAACAAAAATCCCTTTAAGCTCATCTTAATTTATTTTATGCAAATTTACCATATTTTCTCTTGATATGGGTTATGGGGCTATTTATTAAAAACACAGATAGAGCTCGATTAGTAAATACGCTTAACCTAGCACCTAAAACTACAACATTTAAAAAATTACATCGCCACAACGGCTGCACAATTGTTCTCTGCGCAACACTGCTTTAAGCTTTATACTTTGTTATTTACATTACATTTGCATGCGTAGTTGGGTCAAATACTTTAGATTTCTAATTCCCTTAGGCATGTAAGTAGCGCCCCACCTTGGCTACAAATTGCTCTAACTGTTTTGAGTCGTTATTCTCATAGCTATATTTTTCTTTCTCTAAATGCAAATCAATAGCATCCCCCCAGCC
>Ga0209812_10001858_pt1 | contig 13546 bp, 8 predicted proteins | sample JI71714BDNA_FD_187502 | JGI IMG/M metagenome (GOLD analysis project Ga0209812, IMG submission 187502) | Wastewater effluent complex algal communities from Wisconsin, to seasonally profile nutrient transformation and Carbon sequestration -... | ecosystem: Engineered > WWTP > Effluent > Algae...
AAACAAGATCGCGCCTGTCCTGAAATCGGGCGATACCGTCATCGTCGAATCCACCTCTCCGGTCGGGACCACCGACAAAGTCAAAGAGCTGATCGCGCGTGAACGCCCCGATCTGAAGATACCCGGCATGACTAAGGAAACCCCAGACCTGGCAATTGCCTATTGCCCCGAACGCGTTCTGCCCGGTCGCATATTGGAAGAGCTGGTATCGAACGACCGATCGATCGGCGGCATCACACCGCGCTGCGCGCGCAAGGCGCTGACATTCTACAAACGCTTTGTTCGTGGCGAATGCATCACCACCGATGCCCGTTCGGCCGAGATGACCAAATTGGTCGAAAACGCCTTCCGCGACGTGAACATCGCTTTTGCCAACGAACTGTCGATCGTTTCCGACCAAATGGAGCTCGATGTTTGGGAAGTCATTCGTCTCGCAAACCGGCACCCCCGCGTCAACATTTTGCAGCCGGGCCCCGGCGTTGGCGGACATTGCATCGCGGTTGACCCTTGGTTTATCGTACACGGCGCACCCGATCATACCCCGTTGATCCGTACCGCTCGTGAAGTGAATGATGGCAAAATCGACCATGTCGTGAGGCAAGCCGAGGCATTAATCGAGGAACAGCCGGGTGCGAAAATCGGCCTGCTGGGCCTCGCTTTCAAAGCCAATATTGACGATTTCCGTGAAAGCCCGGCAAAAAAGGTCGCGGTTTCGCTGGCCAAAAGGTTCGGTTCGCGCACCGCAATTGTCGAGCCCTATACCGACACTTTGCCAAAGGAATTTGAGGGTACTGGTGCCAGCTTGGTAGACGTGGACACAGCGCTCCTCGAATGCGACATTTTGATCGTTCTTGTCGACCATGACGCCTTCCGCGCCATTCCGCTTGCCGAACGCAGCGACAAGCTTGTCTATGATACGCGCGGCATTTGGCCAGATCAGCCTGCAACCAAAATTGACGATGGACGCAAGTTGCGACTGGTTGGTTAGATCTGCTTTCTGGCACTGCGACAGAGCAAACACGCTAACATGGTTAACGTAATCTTCACCCCGCATGCCTAATTCCAATATCGGATCTGCGTACAAAGACGCAGAGTGCAACCGAGGTGGGCCGTTATGATTGCATCAAGTTCGGGCAATACTGTAAAATCAAATGGTTTTTCAGACAAAGTGCCGAACGAGATGTCCGGTGTCCAACCATGGTTCGCATGCATGATGCTGCTTGCGATTGCTCCATTGCTTCATTTGCTCGCGACATGGGATATGGATGGAGTCCTTACCGCAAAGAACCATTTCCTGCGGTTGTACAGCATTCCGGTCGTGTTCGCCGAAGTCTGTGCCGTCCTATTTGCAATGGGCAAAAATTGGAGCCCTGGACGGCAATTTCGGACGCTCCATCCGGCATTGAAATGGTTGTTGGCAATTTTTGTTGCCTGGGGGCTAATTGGGTCGATCTTATCGGCCTATGATCCCGCTTTTTCAGCTCTGTTTTTTATGCGCTATCTTTTGCAAATCCTACTTTTGGGCGTTTTGGTGCATGTGATCGGCAGTCGCAGTTTCAGTGCAGATCGCTGGTTCACGACGTTTACGCTTATTAGCATGGTCTATGTTACTGGACTCGTGATTTTCTGTTTTGTGGTTCCCGATCCCGAAAATTTCAAATGGGTCGAACGCATGCCGTCGGCAACCAACATCCGGCAAATCGGCAATGTTGTGGGCATTATGGCGCTCATTCCGACGGCGGCATTGGTCTTTGCCCATACCGCCCGGCCAACACTGCTTGCATTTCTGTCGCTGACGCTGTTGCTCGCCTTCATGTTCTGGACAGGGACTCGTGGTGCCTTTGTGGGTTATGTTCTTGCGGTCATTGGCACTTTCATTTGGCTGTTCCGCACGGCTTCTTTTAAAAACATCGGATTGATCCTGCTCTCTGGCGTCGCCGCTTTTCTGATTTCGGCGGTTGCCCCCAAACCGGCACCAGAATTCGGCATGGGCCGCATGGTAGATTCGGTAAGCTCCGGCGATGCGACAAGCGGGCGGATTGAAATGTGGATTGATGCTATCGAAGCGATCAAAGCCGCGCCCTTAATCGGCCATGGTTCTGGAACGTATAGCGAAAACATGATGGCCGCGAACAATTACCCTTACAACCACCCACACAATTCCATTCTCCAGTTCGCTTACGATTGGGGCATTGTCGGCGCAATTTTCGCATTAGCCCTTCTTGCGTGGCTCGGCATCATGCTGTTATTAAAAAGCCGGTCATGTGGTCGGAATGGCTGGGCCGCTCTATCAGCTTTTGTCTGCCTGCTTGCGATATCGGCAGTGGAAGGCACCTTGTTTCATCCATTACCAATTGTTCTAGCCCTTGCCTTGATGGCTCCAGCTTTGGCGTTTACACAAAATACGGTGTCCGGTGTGGACAAGCAGGATTAGAACATTCTATCGCTGATGCTGTTCGCAGCTGGAACAAATTTTATCACTTTTGTGGAAGCGCCATAAATGAAAATCGCAATGGTCGGGTCGGGCTATGTCGGTCTGGTTTCAGGGGCATGTTTTGCCGATTTCGGTCATGATGTCGTGTGCATCGACAAGGATCAAAGCAAGATTGATCGTTTGCAGGCTTATGTAATGCCGATTTACGAGCCGGGACTGGAAAATCTGGTTCGGTCTAATGCTGAAGCGGGTCGGCTTACCTTTTCGAATGACCTAACGGCTTCGGTCACCGATTGTGATGCAGTGTTCATCGCGGTGGGAACGCCGTCGCGGCGTGGTGATGGCCATGCCGATCTCTCCTATGTTTATGCGGCATCCAAAGAAATTGCGGAAGCCATAAAGCCGCGTACCGTCGTTGTGACCAAATCCACTGTCCCCGTCGGCACGGGTGACGAAGTCGAGCGGATCATTGCCGAAGTCCGTCCCGATCTGGAATTTGCCGTAGTTTCCAACCCGGAATTCTTGCGCGAAGGTGCGGCTATCGGCGACTTCAAGCGCCCCGACAGGATTGTGGTGGGCACCGAAGTCGAATGGGCGCGCGACGCCATGCGCGCGATTTATCGCCCATTGTTCCTGAACGAATCGCCGCTACTTTTCACCAGCCGCCGGTCATCGGAGCTGATCAAATATGCGGCCAACGCTTTTCTTGCGACCAAGATCACCTTCATCAACGAAATGGCTGATCTGTGCGAGAGATTGGGCGCCGATGTGCAGGATGTTTCGCGCGGCATCGGCCTCGACAACCGGATCGGCTCCAAATTTTTACACGCTGGCCCCGGCTATGGCGGCAGTTGTTTTCCCAAAGATACGCTGGCGCTGCTCAAGACAGCGCAGGACAATGACACGCCTGTGCGCATCGTTGAGGCTGTTGTGCAAGCCAATGACTTGCGCAAGCGCGCTATGGGCCGCAAAATCATCAACGCGCTCGACGGCGATGTCCGCGGAAAGAAGGTCGCGCTGCTTGGCCTGACCTTCAAACCCAATACCGACGATATGCGCGACGCCCCGTCGATCGCGATTGTGCAGACACTGCTCGATGCAGGCGCTGTTGTTCATGCGCACGATCCCGAAGGCATGGAGGAAGCTGCAAAGATCCTGCCCGATGTGGTGATGACCGCCAGTGCTTATGAGGCATCGAAAGATGCGGAAGCGGTTGCCATCGTCACCGAATGGGATGCCTATCGTGCGTTGGACCTGACCAAGTTGAAAGCGACAATGCGTGGCGACGCCTTGCTCGACCTGCGCAATATCTACAGCGCAGCAGAGGCCGAAAAGGCGGGATTCCGCTATTTCAGCATCGGACGCTAATCTCAGCTAATCGCGAGCACGCTCGTCAAAATGATCCGCACCAGTTCGGCATGACCGCGCGCGCCGGTTTTGGCGTAGATTTTCTTTGAATAGTTGCGCGCGGTTTCGATGGTCAGGCCCAATGCCTGCGCGGCCTCTGAAATGCTTGTCGCCTGCGCCAGCATCCACGCCAATCGCGCCTCGCTGGGCAACAGCCCGAACAGATCCACCAATTGTTCGCAGCGGTCCGCCTGCGAACGCCGGTCTCCACTGACATAGATTATTGCTGCAGGTCTGGCATTCCCGGCTAAAGTCTGTTCGTGCGCGGGCGTCACCAGCATATCCACCCAAGGGTCCTGGCTCAATCGAAACGCTTGGGAACGCCCCTCTCCCGTTTCGCCATAGGATTTGACGAGCGCCGACAATTGCCGGTCGATCAGAGGCGATGCCGGCACCAGCCGGTCATAGCGCCCGCGCCTCAGCAGCGTACCCCATTGAAAGAGCTGTTCAACATTGGAGGTCGCCTCGATAATACGGCACTGGCTATCGAGCGTCAGCCAGCCCATTTTCAGCCGCTCAATCGCCTGGGCCGTGACAGAAGATCGAAAGCGTTCGCGTTCCAGTGCGGCATAAGAGCGCAAGGCAATGCGTAGATGCGGTGCCAGTGCCGTCAGCAACGCGCCGGTCGAAGTACCGATGCTTCGCCCGCCAGAAGCGCTGAGCCAAAGGTCAATGCCTCCCGGTTCGGTGACACGAATCGAACGCATATGTGTCAGCCCCTGTGGCATCATGGTCTTTTCGTAAAAGGCGCTTTGACTGGGGTCAGCTGGATCGATCAGCTCCTCCAGCGCATAGGCACGACCGGGTCGCATAGTGCGATAGGGAAAAGGATCACGGACGCCCCCTTCGGTAATCATCTGTCGAAATTCAGCCGACGGCGGTTGTCCGCCATAAAGTTGCACTTCATCCGCGCCATCGACCGGGCGAAAGATCAATGAGGTAAAGCGCGCGCCGGTCTTCGCCAGCAGGCGGTTAAGAAACTCGTTCCACAGGGGCGTTTCAAACATCCCTTCGTGCAGCGACTGCAACAGGCCATCATCATCAACGCGCATGCATTTATCTATATACTCCCAAATGGGAGGTTCAAGTGCTCTTATGTGAAGCCAATGTGATTCGTGAGAATACAAGAGGAACCCGTTTTCCCATGACGCGTATTTTGACCCATCTCGAAAGGCTAGAGGCCGAAGCCATCCACATCATGCGTGAAGTGGTTTCCGAATCCGAAAAGCCTGTGATGCTTTACAGTGTCGGCAAGGACAGCGCCGTGATGCTGCATCTGGCGCGCAAGGCCTTCTACCCTTCACCCCCGCCCTTCCCGCTTCTGCACGTCGATACCACCTGGAAATTTCAGGAAATGTACAAGCTGCGCGACCGCATGGCGCAGGAATCGGGCATGGAACTGCTCGTCTATCACAATCAGGAAGCAATGGATCGTGGCATCAATCCGTTCGATCACGGCCCGCTCCACACCGATATGTGGAAGACCGAAGGGCTGAAAATGGCGCTTGACCTCCATGGCTTTGACGCGGCCTTTGGTGGCGCGCGTCGCGATGAAGAAAAGAGCCGCGCCAAGGAACGCATCTTCTCTTTCCGCACCGCCACCCACGGCTGGGACCCGAAGAACCAGCGCCCCGAACTGTGGAACCTGTACAACGCACGCAAAGCCAAGGGTGAAAGCATCCGCGTCTTCCCGATCTCGAATTGGACCGAGCTCGACATCTGGCAATATATTCACCTGAATGACATCCCCATCGTTCCGCTCTACTTCAGCGCCATACGCCCGACTGTCGTACGCGACGGCATGCTGCTGATGGTCGATGATGACCGCTTTCCGCTGAAGGAGGGGGAAGTTCCGGTCGAACGCAGCATCCGCTTCCGCACCTTAGGCTGCTACCCGCTGACCGGTGCCGTCGAAAGCGAAGCGAAGACGCTCCCCGAAGTCATTCAGGAAATGCTGCTGACCACCACGTCAGAACGGCAAGGCCGTATCATCGACAAGGATGGCGGAGATGCGTCGATGGAGAAGAAAAAGCAGGAGGGCTATTTCTGATGTCCGATCAAGACACCATCTACAAAACCGATGCGCTCATCGCTGAGGATATCGACGCCTATCTGGAAACGCACCAGCACAAAAGCCTGCTGCGCTTCATCACCTGTGGTTCGGTAGATGATGGCAAATCGACGCTGATCGGGCGGCTGCTCTATGATTCGAAGATGATCTTTGAAGATCAGTTGGAAGCGCTGCACGCCGATAGCAAGAAGGTCGGCACCCAAGGTCAGGAAATCGACTTTGCGCTGCTCGTCGACGGCCTTGCCGCTGAACGCGAACAGGGCATCACCATCGACGTGGCCTATCGCTTTTTCGCCACCGAAAAGCGCAAGTTCATCGTCGCCGATTGCCCGGGGCATGAACAATATACGCGCAATATGTTCACCGGGGCCTCGACGGCGGACCTGGCCGTCATCCTGATCGACGCGCGCAAGGGTGTGCTGGTACAGACGCGGCGGCACAGCTATTTGTGCAACCTGATCGGCATCAAAAATATTGTGCTGGCCGTCAATAAGATGGACCTGATCGATTATGATCAGGCCAAATATGACGCCATTGTCGCCGACTACGCCGCCTTCGCCGCCGAAATCGGGATCAAGAGCTTCACCGCAATGCCAATCTCGGGCTTCAAGGGCGACAATATCACGGCCAACAGCGAGAACACGCCGTGGTACGCAGGCAAACCGCTGATCGAACATCTGGAAACGGTAGAGCTCGACAACACCACCGACCAGGCAAAACCGTTCCGCCTTCCGGTGCAATGGGTCAACCGGCCGAATCTCGACTTCCGTGGGTTTTCCGGGCTGATTTCGACCGGTTCGGTCAAGCCTGGCGACGCAATCCGTGTGCTGCCTTCGGGCAAGACATCGACTGTCACCAAGGTTGTGACGCTCGACGGCGATCTGGATGAAGCCGTTGCTAGTCAATCGGTTACAGTCTGTCTTGCAGATGAAATCGATTGTTCGCGCGGCAGCGTTATCGCTACCGCCGACAATCCATCCGAGGCGTCGGACCAGTTTGAAGCCACCATCGTCTGGATGGATGACGACGCGCTGCATGTTGGTCGGTCCTATTGGCTGAAACTGGGCACGCAGATGGTATCCGCAACCGTCCAGCAGCCCAAATATACCGTCAACGTGAATGATCCTGCGGGAATTGGGTCGCATCTGGCGGCAAAGACGCTGGAGCTCAACGCGATTGGCGTCGCCGAACTGGCAACCGACAAGCCGATTGTTTTCGAACCCTATGCCGAAAGCCGCGCGCTAGGTGGCTTCATTCTGATCGACAAGATCACCAACCGCACCGTTGGTGCCGGGATGCTCCACTTCAGTCTGCGTCGTGCGCAAAATGTCCATTGGCAGGCGACTGACATTGGTCGCGACGAACATGCTGCGCTGAAAAACCAGAAAGCGCGCGTGCTTTGGTTCACAGGGCTTTCGGGTTCGGGCAAATCGACCATCGCCAATGAGGTGGAGAAGTCGCTGAACCTGATGAACCGGCACACCTTCCTGCTCGACGGGGACAATGTGCGCCACGGCCTCAACAAGGACCTCGGCTTTACCGAGGCCGACCGTATCGAGAATATCCGCCGCGTGGGTGAAGTGGCCAAGCTGATGGCCGATGCGGGGCTGATCGTGCTCACCGCGTTCATCAGCCCTTTCCGGGCGGAACGCGACATGGTGCGGGCGATGCTGCCCGAAGGCGAGTTTATCGAGATATTCGTCGATACGCCCTTGGAAGTGGCCGAGGCTCGTGACGTGAAGGGTCTTTACAAAAAGGCCCGTTCGGGTGCGCTCAAAAACTTCACTGGGATCGACAGCCCCTATGAAGCGCCGCTAAACCCTGAAATACGTGTTAACACGGTTGAGATGACGCCTGCCGAGGCTGCCGAGCATATCATCCGCGCTATCATGCCGCTGAAATAAGGGACAAAGCGATGAACGACGCCGAACTCGCCGCCCATCTTGCGCATGTCGCGGGCAAATTATTGCTTGAAGTGCGCGCCTCTGGCCTGTTGTCGCTGAAGGCGCTGGGCAAGGCGGGGGATCAGACCGCCAACCAGTTCCTTTGCCACGCAATCCGCGAACAACGGCCCGATGACGGGCTGTTGTCCGAAGAGGAAAAGGACGATGCCGGACGCCTGTCCAAATCGCGCGTGTGGATTATCGATCCCGTCGATGGCACCCGCGAATATGGCGAGGAACGTACTGACTGGGCTGTACATGTCGCGCTTGCCGTCGATGGCGTGCCGACCGTTGGCGCGGTCGCCCTGCCTGGACTTGGACTTATTCTGCGCACTGACCAGCCGCAGCCGTTACCAGCCGCTGCCAACACGCCACGGATGGTAGTCAGCCGCACCCGCCCCGCAGCCGAAGCCGTTGCCGTCGCAGAGAAAATCGGTGCAGACCTTGTCCCAATGGGCAGCGCTGGAGCAAAAGCGATGGCGATCATCCGTGGAGAGGCTGAAATCTATCTGCACACCGGCGGGCAATATGAATGGGACAGCTGCGCCCCAGCCGCCGTCGCCGCCGCGCACGGCCTGCACATCAGCCGCGTCGATGGCAGTCCGCTGATCTACAATCAGGCCGATGTCTACATGCCCGACTTGCTGATCTGCCGGAAAGAATGGGTCGATCCGGTCTTTGCAGCGATGAAGGCCTAGGGTCAGGACCTATTAAATGCGCATTTATTAGGCCCTGACCCTAAACTGCTTTGTCCAACATTGGCAGGGTCTGCCGGTGTACTGGTTCATTTGCTGCCATTCTTTTTGACCCGCCCAGCGAATAGCAAGCTCGTAAAGGAGTTTGTAACCATGCCGATCACTGGAAACACCGAAACCACGTTCAATCCGAACGCACCCGACGTCGGTAGCGAAACGCCCGGCGCAATAGTTCCGACAAAGGCAATACTTCTCGCCAATGGCAATACGTTGCTGGGATGGGATGTGGTCACGCCCCTCGGCGGCGTTTCGGCGTGGATGCAAATCTTTGACGCTCAGGGTAACCCGGTTGGCCCTGCATTTGCTGCGCCGACGGAAATGGGAGATGCCCGTTTGTTTCTGGACGCAGTTGCAACGTCCGACGGTGGATTCTTTGCGCAGATTTCGCTGTCTGGCGAGGGTGTGCAGTTTGTCCGTTATGACAGCGCTGGCAATGTTGTCGGGCAGTCGCTGCAATATGCTTCGCAGGGCGCCACCTTCGAAATGCAAGCTTTGCCTGACGGACGTCTAGCGGTGTTTGCCGTCGACCTGTTTGAAACGCCCAATGGTGATGGCACATTCGCGTATGACCATAAGGCCGTTTTGAGAATTTTTGACGGCACTGGTCAGATCGTCAGCGAAACGATTGTCAACGCCAATGTTCAGAACACCGGCGGACCGATCAATGCCGACATCGAAGTCTTGCCGAACGGTAATATCGTGGTGACGTGGGTTGAGCCGGTTTTGGTGGAATATGACACTCCAACTCTTCACGCGCAGGTTTTCGACAGCTCTGGCGTGGGTATAACCGCCGCGTTTGAAGTCGATCAGGCGAGTTCATTCTATGGCTTCACGACGAGCAATGTAGAACCCGTCATGGCGGCTTTTTCCGATGGTTCTTTTGTCATGTTGTGGAATGACATAAGCGGAACAACATTTCAGTTGTTCAATGCCGATGGCTCGCCCCAAGGCCTGAAAACTGCATTGGGTGCCAATATCGGTGTAGCCGCCGATTTTGCCATAAGCGTTACTGCGCTGCCTGACATGACCTTTGTTGTTGCGCGTGCTGAGGGGCAGTGGGTGAATGGCGACCAGAGCGGAACCGCGATTGTAGCAAGGCAATTTGGGCGTGACGGAGCAGCGATAGGTGACCCCGTTACCCTGAATGTCAGCGGGGCAGGCGACCAATCACATCTGCAGCTGGAAGCGCGGCCCGGCGGTGGGTTCTCGGCGCTTTGGCTTGACCACCGCGACCTGACCGAATTGTCGGGCTCCTATGACCCCGACCTCAATCTCGACGTCTGGCGTCGGCGCGACTTTACCACCGGCACCGTGATCAATAGCGCGCCGGCTGCGCAGGATGGTTCAGCTTCGGGCGCGGAAGATGGCACGCTGAGCGGGCAGGCGGTTGCCACCGACGCCAATAATGACGCGCTTACCTATAGCCTGGTCAATGGCCCGACGCACGGCACGCTGACCTTTAACGCAAATGGCAGCTACAGCTATACGCCCGATGCCAATTATGCCGGGGCGGACAGCTTTACCTTCCGCACCAATGACGGGTCCGCAAACAGCAATATCGCGACGATTACGCTGTCGGTTGCCGCCGTCAACGACGCGCCCATTGTTGCCGCTGCACTTGCCAATCAGGCCTTTGCCGAAGACAGTGCCGTCAGCTTTGCTCTGCCAGCGGGCAGCTTTACCGATGTCGATGATGCAACGCTCACATTGTCGGCGACGCTCGCCGACGGTTCCGCGCTCCCTGCATGGCTGGCATTCAATCCTGCCACAGGCAGCTTCACCGGCACCCCGCCTGCCGATTTCAACAGCAGCCTGTCGATCCGTGTGACCGCAACCGACAGTGGCGGTCTGACTGCCGCGTCAACCTTTGCGCTCGACATCACTGCCGTAAATGACACACCCACTGACATCGCGCTGTCAGGTGCAAATGTGGTGGAAAATGCCGCAGCGGGCATAGTCGTCGGCACTGCTACCGCAACCGACCGTGACAATGGCGACACGCTGCGTTTCAGTCTGGCCAATGACGCAGGTGGGCGTTTCGCGATTGATGCGGTGACGGGTGCCGTCACGGTCGCAACCGGCGCGGTACTGGATTTTGAAGCAGCAGCGTCGCACGGCATCGTTATCCGCGTGACCGATGCGGCGGGTGCGAGCTATGACGAAAGCTTCACCATCACGGTCAGCAACGCCAATGAGGCACCCGATAGCCTAAGCCGCACGACGGGCGGATCGGTTGCTGAAAACAGCGCAAGCGGCGCCGTTGTCGCGCAGTTTGCGGCAACTGACCCAGACGCCAGCGCAACTCTGTCCTACGGTCTGGTTGACAATGCCGGTGGCCGCTTCGCGATCAACACAACGACTGGCCAGTTGACAGTTGCCAATGGCGCACTGCTCGATTTCGAGGCGGCGAGCAGCCACAATGTGACCGTGCGGGTTACCGATCAGGGGGGGCTCAGCCGTGACCTGACCACGACTATCGCAGTTACCGATGTGATCGAAAATGGTCCGCTGAACCCCATCGAAGGTACCGATCGCAGCGATTTCCTGTTTGGCAGCAATGGCGATGACGAAATCAATGCCGGACGCGGATCGGACATCATCTTTGCCCGCGATGGTAACGATGTTGTCGATGCGGGTCTGGGCGACGATTTTGTCGATGGGGGCTCTGGAAATGACTTCATCTTTGGCGGGCAGGGACGCGACTTCGTGCTGGGTGGTGATGGCAATGACGAGATTGATGGTGGGATCGGCGCCGATCTGCTGTTCGGCAATGCCGGGGATGATCGCCTGATCGGCGGCTGGGGTGACGACAGCATCGATGGCGGTGCCGGCAATGACACCATCATCGGCGGGACCGGTGAAGATATATTGTCGGGTGGCAGCGGTGCTGACCGTTTCGTCTTTGAAGTCGCCAGCGACAGTGGCGTCGGTAAAGGCAATCGTGACCGCATCCTCGATTTCACGCGAGGCTCCGACCTGATTGATCTGTCGGCGATTGATGCGAACAGCGCGGCTGCAGGCAATCAGAGTTTCAGCTTTATCGGTAATTCGGCATTCCACAATGTCGCCGGAGAGTTGCGTTACGCCAATGGCATATTGTCCGGCGACATCAACGGCGACGGCGTTGCCGATTTCCAGATCCAGATTTCTGCAGGCAATGGTTTGCCGCCGCCAATTGCGGCGAGCGACATCATCCTGTGACGTGTCGGCCCCTGAGCCGGCACTGCCGCGCGCGCTAGCGTATCCCCTTCCTGTGACGCGCGCGGCCTATTTTTTTACGGAAAGCATCTAGGGCCCAGACCCTGATGCAAGACGCGCTCTTTGTATTTGTCCTGGCATCATCGACCATCGGCTATACGACACCAGCAATTGCTGGTCGCCTAACGGTGTTGCCGCTTCCTGAAGACGTGCATTATGCCATCAGGAAAAGCAGCACGCGGTCTTTAAAAAGATGGATTGCCTGGGACCGAACGACGCTGGATGTGATAGATCCGGAGAGCGGCCGCACACCGATGATGACGGCTTTGATCAACGAAAAGCACAATCATTTCAAGATTTGGCTTGAATCGGGCGCGCAGCTGGACGTGACGGACGGCGCTGGCAATAGCGCGCTTCAAGTGGCGGCGCCGATCAACGAGCCTTGGCAGGTCCTTGCCTTGTTGCAGGCAGGAGCCAACCCCAGACTGCGCAACAGTCAGAGCCAGGCCTTACAGCGCAATCTTTTCATGACACCCAGGAACTCGCTCAATTCCGACACCTGCAAGGGGATGGATGCGGCTGTCTTGTGGCTGAGGGATCATGGGCTTGAATCCCAGCCAAAGAACTAGGGTCAGTTGACCTGCCGCTCGCGCCCTTCCCAATAGGGTGCGCGTAGATCCTTGCGCAGGATTTTGCCCGAAGCGTTGCGCGGCAAAGCGGGGATAATGTCCACCGATTTGGGCACCTTGAAGGCCGCGATCCGTTCCCGCGCCCAACCGATGACCGACTCCGGATCAATGGTGCAGCCCGCTTTCGGCGCGCATACCGCCTTTACCGCCTCACCCCATTTGTCGTCGGGAACACCAATTACGGCGACTTCTGCAATATCAGGATGGCCGAAAATCGCGCTTTCGACCTCGGCGGGATAGACATTTTCGCCGCCGGTGATGATCATGTCCTTCACCCGGTCGTGGATGAACAGATAGCCATCTTCGTCGAGATATCCGGCGTCTCCGGTTTTGATCCAGCCACCCTCGGCCATGGTGCCTTTGGTCGCCTCTGGCAAATTCCAATAACCCACCATATTGTTCGAAGAACGCGTCCACAGCTCGCCGACTTCGCCGCTTGGAACATCATTGCCCGACGCGTCCACTATGCGCAATTCGACGCCCGGTAGAGGCTTTCCGGCACTGCGCATCCGAACATTGCCATCGGGGTCATGGTCCTCCGGCGGCAGCATACAGATCGTACCGGTGGTCTCGGTCATACCATAGACTTGGATGAACTCGCTTTTGAACATGTGAATGCACTGACGCAGCAATTCGAGCGGAATCGGCGCGGCACCGTAAAGGATATATTTCAAGCGGCTATAATCAACGGTTGCACAGCGCGGATGTTGCAACAGGATCAACAAGGCCGCAGGAACAATAAACAACCGGGTAACGCCGCCCGTCTCTACCGCATCAAAAAAGCCGTCGGGCGTGAATTCGGCCAAAATATAAGCAGGCAAGCCCGACGCCACAGCCATGACGCCAAGCCCCGTCCCACCGATATGCGCGCAGGGCATGGCGACCAGCACAACTTCGTCCTCCTCCCACTTCGTGTAAGGCATGTCGGCTTCGTTGGCGTTTTTGCGCAATCCGAACAGATTGTGATTGGAAAGCACCGCGCCCTTGGGATTGCCTGTCGTTCCAGATGTATAGAGCTGCAAAGCCGCATCATCCGGCCCAGCGGCGTC
>Ga0209812_10001860_pt1 | contig 13533 bp, 11 predicted proteins | sample JI71714BDNA_FD_187502 | JGI IMG/M metagenome (GOLD analysis project Ga0209812, IMG submission 187502) | Wastewater effluent complex algal communities from Wisconsin, to seasonally profile nutrient transformation and Carbon sequestration -... | ecosystem: Engineered > WWTP > Effluent > Algae...
TTCCCTTCGTCGACATGCCGCTGGGCGCGACCGAGGACCGGGTGATCGGCTCCCTCGATCTGGAACGCGCGCTGCGATCGGGCGAGAAGGCGTTTGAACCCGGCCTGCTCGCCAAAGCCCATCGCGGGTTCCTGTATATCGACGAGATCAACCTCCTCGAAGACCATCTGGTCGATCTGCTGCTGGATGTGGCGGCCTCGGGCGAAAACGTGGTCGAGCGTGAAGGCCTGTCGGTGCGCCACCCGGCCAAGTTCGTGCTGATCGGCAGCGGCAACCCGGAAGAGGGCGAACTGCGCCCGCAATTGCTCGACCGCTTCGGCCTGTCGGTCGAGGTTCGCAGCCCCAAGGATATCGAGGTGCGGATCGAGATCATGCGCCTCGTCGCCGCGAATGAAGCCGACCCCGAAGCTTTCGCCGCACGCTGGGCGGGTGAGGACGAGAAGATCCTCAAGCGCGTGGCCAAGGGCAAGGCGCGCCTGCCCAAGCTGGTCGCGGGCGAGGATGTGCTGCGCGATGCCGCCGAACTGTGTCTCGCGGTGGGCGCAGACGGTTTGCGCGGTGAACTCACCCTGATGCGCGCCGCCCGCGCCCTCGCGGCACTCGACGGCGCGAAAAGCGTTACCCGCAAGCATCTGATCGCGATTGCGCCCTCGGCCCTGCGCCACCGGTTGCGGCGCGATGTGCTCGACGAAACCGGCTCCACCGTGCGCATCACCCGGGCGATTGCCGAGCTGTTTGGATGACACCCGCCCTTGCCGACTCGCACGCCGATCCGCTGGATGATGCGGTGCTGGCGGCGCGATTGTTCGCTCTGGCACCTGCGACGTTCAAAGGCATGGTTCTGCGCGGCAGCAGCCCTGCGCGTGATGCGCTGGTGGCGGCTCTGGGCGAGGCGGTCACGCTGCGGCGGATGCCCGGCCATGTCGATGACGAGCGGCTGCTGGGCGGGATCGATCTGGCCGCCAGCCTTTCGGCAGGCAGGCCCATTCGCCAGACCGGGTTGATAGAGGAAGCGCGCGGCGGCGCCTTGATCGCGGGCATGGCCGAGCGGCTGGATGGCAGCATTGCCGGACGGCTCGCTCAGGCTCTCGACGAAGGCACCACCGCGCTGGTGCTGCTCGACGATGCGACCGATCCCGAGGAAGCCCCGCCCGCCAGCCTCACCGAACGCCTCGCCTTTGCCTGCGATCTGTCGGCATCGCGGCGCTGGCAGGGGGTGGAACTGGCGCCGGCGGCAGGCGCGCTGGCACAGGTAGCCGCGCTGGACGATGCCGCCTTGCGCGCACTCGCGGCAACGGCGGAGGCGCTGGGGGTGGATAGCCTGAGAGCGCTGATCTTTGCAGGCGAGACAGCACGCGGACTGGCCGCTCTGGAGGGGCGCAACGCGGCGCAGCAGGCCGATCTGGCAGGGGCGGTGCGCCTGATCCTCGCCCCGCGTGCCACCCGTCTGCCGCCGCAGGAGCAGGACGCCCCGCCCGACGACACGCCGCCCCCGCCCCCTGACGGCCAGCAGGACAACACCGAGGACGCCGACCGCCAGCAGCAGGAACCTGATCTGTCCGACGTGCTGGTCGAGGCGGCCAAGGCGGCGATCCCGGCGGATCTGCTCGCCGGCCTCGCCCAAGGCAAGGCGCCGCGCCGTTCCTCCAGCAGCGGCACCGGACAGAAGCGCAAGGCAGCCACCCGCGGCAAGCCCCTGGGTGCGCGGCCCGGAATGCCGCGCGGCGGGGCCAAGCTGGCGCTGATCGACAGCCTGCGCGCCGCTGTGCCTTGGCAAGCGGTCCGCCGTAGGGAAGCAGGCGCGGATGCGAACTCGTCGATCCTGATGCGCAAGGAAGACCTGCGCATCCGCCGGTTCGAGGAACGCGCCGCCCGCGTCACGATCTTCGCGGTCGATGCGAGCGGATCGGCAGCGGCAGCGCGGCTGGCCGAGGCCAAGGGCGCGGTCGAACTGATGCTGGGCCAGGCCTATGTCACCCGCTCCGAAGTCGCACTGGTCGCTTTTCGCGGCACCACGGCTGAACTGCTTCTGCCCCCCACGCGTTCACTAACCCGCGCCCGCCGCACACTGGCGGAATTGCCCGGAGGAGGAGGCACCCCGCTCGCGCTCGGCCTCAACGTTGCCCGCGAGGTGGCCGAAGCAGTGATTGCACGCGGGCGCAGCGCTGCGCTGGTGATCCTGACCGATGGCAGAGCGAACATCGCCGCCGATGGCTCGCCGGGTCGCGCTCAGGCGAAAGAGGATGCCGAGGCTGCTGCCAGGGCAATCTACGCACGCGGGATCGATGCGCTGGTGGTCGACATTTCCGCCCGTCCCGGCCCAGAAGGCGCAGCGCTCGCCAATGCGCTGGGCGGCCGCTTCCTCGCCCTGCCCCGCGCCGATGCACGGATGCTGCAAGCCGCCATCAACGCGGTCCAGCCGATGGGCAAGGCTGCGTGAGCAGGCTCGACTGGAACCGCGAAGGCCTGATCTGGCCGCACCGTGACGCGAGCGAATTTGTGCAGCTGGGCCGCGCCCGCTGGCATGTCCAGAAGATGGGCTCCGGCCCGCCGCTGCTGCTGCTCCATGGCACCGGCGCTTCGGTCCATTCGTGGCGCGGGCTGATGCCACTGCTGGCGCAGAACCACACCGTCATCGCCCCCGATCTGCCGCGCCACGCCTTTACCACCGGCCATGATGCCTACGCCATGAGCCTTCCGGCGATGGCGGGCGAAGTGGCCGGGCTGCTGAAGACGCTCGACATCCAGCCGGCCGCGATCATCGGCCATTCGGCCGGCGCGGCAATCGCGCTGCAAATGGCGCTGGATCATGACTATGGCGGGCCGATTATCGGTCTCAATTCCGCGCTGCGCCCTTTCCCCGGCGCGCTGGCGCAGATATTCCCTGCGGTCGCCAAGGCATTGTTCATCAACCCGCTGGTGCCGCGCATCTTTACCGGCAGCATCGATCTGGTCGGCGGCGCGGGCAAGTTCCTGTGGCGCTCGACCCATTCGCACATCGATGCGGAGGGTATCGCCTGTTACCGGACATTGCTGAAGCATCCCGATCACGCTGGCGGCGCGCTGGCGATGATGGCGAACTGGGACTTGCCGACCTTGCGCACCCGCATGGGCGATGCGCGCAATCCGGTGTTGCTGATCCACGGCGCCAAGGATCCCGCCATCCCGCTCGACTGGGCGCGTGACGCGCATGGCTGGCTCGTAAATGCATGGCTGGACGTGCTGCCCGGTCTGGGCCACCTTGCCCATGAGGAAGCGCCCGAACAGGCCGCCGCGCTGATCGCCACCTTTCTCGCCGAACAAGGTCAGGAGACGCGCCATGGGTAGCGGGGCATTCGGATGGATCGAGCTGGTGTTCTTCTATGGCATCGCGGTCGGCATTGGCGTGTGGCAGTGGCTCAAGATGGACCGGATGCTGAAGAAAACCCGCGCGGAAAAAGCCGCCAGGGAAGCCGCCAAACGCGAGAATGAACCGCCTGCCGCCTAGCTTGGCGTCACTGGACAAATCACGTCAGGCGCGCCGCCGCCGCGATTTTCCGCCGATCCGCTGGTGCCGTCGCGGGCATCCTGTGAATTTCCTTTGGCAGCCGAACGCTTTTCGGCCATGGGGCGATCTTTCGTCAGGCCCAGTCGTGCGCCTGAAATACTCGGATGTCGTTCTTCGGAAATTTCATTGGAAAACGCTGTTTTCATGGATGCTCAGACAGGAAGTCTTGTAAACGATCTGAAGTCTTCACCAGCTTCGCGGCGCGTGAATTTGCTATCGATCGCAGGATTGCCCGAACTGGTTCTGGGGTTTTCATTCCTGCTGGTAGCCATGGTGTTTTCATGGCGCTTTGATTTGCAGTTCGTGACCCCGGGAAGCGGCGCACTGGAATTCACCGGCATGAGCTATGCTGTGCCGCTTTCGCTCATTGCTGTCCTTGCTCTCTATCTTGTTTTGACAAAGCAGATCAAGCGGCTGGCCTATTATTGCCTCGCTGCGGTCGCTTACGCCGCGATCCTGATCTCGCATTTCAATGTCAAACTGTGGATGAGCCTGATCAATCCTGCCTTGTGGGACGATTTCTACTGGAAAACCGATCAGGCCCTGCAGCCGCTGACCAATACGGCTTTCGCGGTGCATAATGTGGTCGAGGCGACTTTGCCGGTGGGCGACCACCTGTATCTTTTCGCCTTTCTGGCCATGTTCGCAGGCAGCATCATTGTCCATTCGGCCCGGTGTTTCATCGTGTTCCGCAAGGTTATCTTTTCGGCCATGCTGGTGCATGTCCTCGGCGCGCTGAGCTATCTGGTGATGCCCGCGGTCGGCCCGTTCATATACGAACAGGGCGTCAACGCGCTCGAAACGGCGCGGCAGGAGCATATGTATGCCGGCTATCAGGCGCTGGTGGCGGGCGGACGGCCCTGGATCGCCAGTCAGGGAAGCCAGTTCATGTTTGCTGCCGTGGCCGCGATGCCCTCGCTTCACGTCGCCTCGTCGGCGGTTTTCGTGTTTTACGCTTGGAAGCATGCACGCTGGTTGGGGGTGGTCTATTTGCCCCTGTTCGTTTTCATCATCTTCGAAGCCGTGGCGACGCGCTGGCATTACTGGATCGATGTCGCCGCAGGGCTGGCGCTGACCGCGCTGGCGATTGCCATCACGACGGCCGTCTTCCGATCGCTGGGCGCGCAGGAAGAGGCGCACCTCGGCTGATCTGGCCTCCCGGCTTAACGCTTTCGTCGGGGCATCCTGTAGGGCAGCATGAATTGCACGAGCGGTGAGGAAAACCGCCGCATGTCGAGGCTTTCCTGCACGGCGACCACGTCCTCGCCCGCAAACCGCGAGGCAAGCTCGCTGCGGGCATAAAACGGCGTATCCTCCCACGTCCGGCGCACTTCAGCCACGCCGATGTCGGACCGGGTGCGGCGTTCGACCCGCCACTTGCTGGAGGGCAATTGCGCGATCGGGGGCAGATCGACCGGCTCGGGCATGCCATCTGCGCCGAACCGCAGGGCGCTTGCAAACAGCGAACCGTCACCGCGCTCGCCCTCGTAACAGACCAGCGCGCCGTCTTTCAGATGCGCGCGCGACCAGTGCCAGGTGTTGAAGCCGGCTTCGAGCGGTTCGGCCCCGCGGTTGTGATCGAGATAGGCTTTGCCGCTCCACGAAATGCCGGGCGAATCCATCTCCACCTCGATCCGCGCGCGCGGCGCGAGGCAATGCCAGATATGGTTCTCCTGACTGTCGAGCGCGAAAGCCGTGCGGTTCAGCGCCTCGGGGTAAACCCGCACACGCCCGCGCACCGGGCGCTGCCACGGTACGAACAGACGGGTATCGCCTTCGACGATGTCGATGGTGAGCGCATCATTCTCCCAGCGCACCGCGCTCGGCCCGATCACCAGATTGCTGGCATCGCGCTCCACCGCACCCGACGTGCGCTCGGTCATGGCCCAGCGTGCGGCAGGGCCATAGAGGGCGACATTCAGCGCCGAATGGTTGAGCGGATCGCCCCTGCCCGAACGCTTGTAATAGGGTGAGAACACGCTCCCGAGGAACGCGATGATTGTCAGCCCGTGCTGCCCGTCGTCACTGATCGCGTCGACATACCACCAGCTGTAACCGCCGGCCGGGATGTCCTCATCGAAGCGAGGTCCTTCACGATTACCCGCGCTGCCAACTGCCCGGACAAGGCTGCCATGGGCACCCCAGCCGCCGGATGGGTCGCCCCGCCCGTGCAATAGAGACCGGGCAGCCGGGTTTTCGGCCCCTGCCGCTGGAAAGAGGCCGCCCAGCCGTGCGACGCTCTGCCATAAAGGGCGCCGCCCGTGGCCGGGAACAGCCCCTCCCAGTCCTGCGGGGTCATGAGCTGATGCGGCATGTGATCCGGCCGGAGATCTTCCAGCTGCAGGCCGCAGCGTTTCAGCGTGGCCATCATGGCTTGCGTGCATCGGGCTCTCTCCTCGGGCGTATAGGTGTGAACGTCTCCGTTGGCGGGGGCGTTGACGATGATTTGCAGGCGCTCGCGCGTGCCGGGCGGCGGGCCGGGATCGGCCTCGCGCGCGCCGCGGTCGATAGCGCAAACATAGACGGTCGGTTCGGACGGGGTGGAGCCTGCGCCGATCTCCCGGAATTCTCGGGCGTAATCGCGCGAGAAAAACACGTTGTGATGGGTGAGGTCGAAGCCTTCCGTCCGGGCGTGGGCATACCACACCAGCGCGGAGAGCGAGCGTTTGGCCCGCGGGATCGCAGGCACTGCGCGGGTCGCCGCCTCGCCCAGACGCCCAGTCGCCAGCGCTGCCGGATCGCCGTTGCAGATCACGATATCGGCCGGGATCACCTCGCCCGACGCAAGCCGCACGCCGCTGGTGCGTCCGCTTGCGGTCAGCACCTCGGCGACAGCGGCATTGGTCCGCACCCGCGCGCCCTGCCTTTCGGCGAGGCTGGCGATAGCCTTGGCAAGCGCATGGATGCCGCCTTCGATCAGCCACACCCCGCGCGCCTCGACATGGGCGATCAGCATCAAAGTGGCAGGCGCACTGAACGGGGACGAGCCGCAATAGGTGGCATAACGCCCGAACAATTGCTGCAGGCGGGCGTCCTTGAAATGGCCGCCCAGCGCGTTCCACATCCCGTCGAACGGACGCATCGCCAGCATATCGCCCATCTTCCACGGCCCGATCCGCCACATCATCGGCAGCGGCGTGGAGGCCTTGTCGCCGCGCAGGAACGGGTCTTCGAGCACTTCGAAGATCCGCTGCGCCTCGGCGGTGAAACTGCGATAGCCATGTGCCGCCTCGGCCCCGGCAAAAGCGCCGACGGCATCGATGCTGCGTTCGCGATCGGCATAAAGATCAAGGTGGCCGCTATCGTCCCAGGCATGGCGGGCGATCACTTCGGCGCGGGCGACTTTGACGTGGTCTTCCAGCCGTGTTCCGCAGGCCGCGAACACCTCGTCGAAGACTTCGCGGTATGTGAAGACGGTCGGCCCGCCGTCAATCTCAGCCCCGTCAACGCTGACGCGCCGCGCCTTGCCACCGACCCAGGCCTCTTTCTCCAGCACGGTGACGTCGGCCCCGCGCGCGGCGAGCAAGGCGGCGCTGGTCAGCCCGCCTATTCCTGCTCCGATCACGACGACTCGCGCGTCCACCGTCCTTGCTCCCGTCAACCCGGCGAATATCATTGACCTTACGCGCGTCTCTGTCCAATTATTTAGACATATGACATGTGAAACATCCGGACAGTGAGCCAATGGGCCAATTTCAAGCTCGGCTATGTCGCGCGCCGAAACCGGGTGTTTGCCAGTCCCCGCTTCCAGTATTGGGCGGCGCGCCTGCCCCTGATCAGATGGATCGCCCGCAGCCGCGCTGATGCCGCTTTCGATCTGCTGGCGGGCTTTGCCTATTCGCAGGTGCTACGCGCCTATGTCGAAGGCGGGCTGTTCGATGTACTGAAGGATGGCCCCCTTGACGCCGCCAATATCGCGACCCGCCTCAGCCTTTCGGAAAGCGCCGCTCTGACCCTGCTGCGCGCAGGCCGCCCGCTGATGCTGTCCGAAGAACCCGCCCCCGATCACTGGATGCTGGGCGAACAAGGCGCTGTATTCGCGAGCAATCCGGGCGTTCAGGCGATGGTGCGCCATCACCGCCTGCTCTATGCCGACCTCGCCGATCCGCTGGCATTGCTGCGGGCTGACCGGGCCGAACCGACCGCGCTGTCGCGCTTCTGGACCTATGCTGGCGCACTCCACGGCGCGACCGAGCGCGGGGCCGATACGGCCGAATATTCGCAGCTCATGGCCGCCTCCCAGCACTTTGTCGCGGACGAGGTGCTCGCCTCGGTGCCATTCCGCGATGTGGAGCGGTTGCTGGATGTCGGCGGCGGGCATGGCGCGTTCCTGAAGGCGATCGGCACAGCCCATCCGCATCTCAAGCTCGGCCTGTTCGATCTGCCCGAGGTGGTGGCCCATGGCGGACAAGTGCTGGCCGATTCGGTCGGCGCGTCCCGAGTCGCGACTCACCCGGGGAATTTCTTCAAGGATTCCATCCCTCAAGGCTATGACATGGTCTCGCTGATCCGCATTCTGCACGATCACGATGATACCCCTGCACAAAGCTTGCTCGCCAATATCCACGCCAGTTTGACCCCCGGCGCCCGGCTACTGATTGCCGAACCGATGGCGCAGATTCGCGGTGCCGAGCCGATGGGGGAGGCGTTTTTCGGGCTGTACCTGTGGGCCATGGGCTCAGGCCGCCCGCGCAGCCCCGCCGAGATCACCGCCATGTGCCGCGCAGCGGGATTCGCACGCACTCAAGTCGTCGCGACAGCACAACCGGTTAACGCAAGCGTGATCATCGCTCACGCCTGAGGGAAACTTGTCCAAAAAATTTGACAGTTCATGGCGTAAGGCGTAGCCAACAGTCGGGAGAACGCAGCAGCCGAGTTTTCGACTCGGTTAATGCATCGCAAGACTCTCGGAGAGAACGACACAATGAACACCCTGGCCGTCATCCTTGAAGCACCGGAGCGCCTCGCTCTCCGCGCGCTCGAGATGAAGCCGGTGGAAGCTTCTGATGTGCTCGTTGAAATCGCCTACAGCGGCATCAGCACCGGCACGGAAAAACTGTTGTTTACCGGACGGATGCCGCCCTTCCCGGGCCTCGGCTACCCGCTGGTGCCGGGCTACGAATCGGTTGGCCGGATCGTCGATGCAGGCGAAGAAGCGCGCGGCCGGATCGGAGACTGGGTGTTTGTTCCCGGTGCCAATTGCTACACCGATGCACGCGGACTTTTCGGCGGTACCGCCAAACGCGTGATCGTTCCTTCGGCCCGCGCTCTGCCGATCCCCGAACATCTCGGCGAATCCGGTGTGCTATGCGCATTGGCCGCGACCGCGCTCCACGCGATCAAGGGCGGATTTGCCCGCCGCGAGGCGCTGCCCGATCTCATCATCGGCCACGGCGTGCTGGGCCGTCTGCTCGCCCGTCTGACGCTGGCTCTGGGCGGCACGGCTCCAACCGTGTGGGAAACCAACGTCGCACGCCGCACCGGCGCGGAAGGCTACAATGTCATCGACCCGTCGACCGACGAGCGCCGCGATTACCATGCGATCTACGATGCCAGCGGCGACGCGGGCCTGATTGATGATCTCATCATGCGGCTCGCCAAGGGCGGCGAGATCGTGCTGGCGGGCTTCTATTCCGAGCGGGTGAGCTTCGCCTTCCCCGCCGCCTTCATGCGGGAAGCGCATTTCCGGGTCGCCGCAGAATGGCAGCCCGGCGATCTGGCTGAAACCCGCGCATTGATCGAATGTGGGAGGCTCGATCTGAAGGGCCTCGTCACCAACCGGCGACCGGCAGGCGAGGCGCTCGACGCCTATCCGCAGGCCTTCACCGACCCTGATTGCCTGAAAATGGTTCTCGATTGGAGCGAATGCTGATGTCTGTGCTCGATACCCGAACCCTTGAAGACCAAGCCGCTGCCCTGCGTGAAGAGGCGGGTCACGAACCCGATCCGGTCCACACCGGCGAAGTGAAAAGCGAAACCCAGGTCATCGCGATTTACGGCAAGGGCGGTTCGGGCAAGAGCTTCGCGCTCTCCAACCTCAGCTACATGATGGCCCAGCAGGGCAAGCGCGTGCTGCTGATCGGTTGCGATCCCAAGTCCGACACCACCAGCCTGTTGTTCGGCGGCAAGTCCTGCCCGACCATCATCGAAACATCGTCGGCCAAAAAGCTTGCCGGCGAGGAAGTCCGCATCGAGGACGTCTGCTTCCAGCGTGACGGCGTGTTCGCGATGGAGCTCGGCGGCCCGGAAGTGGGTCGCGGTTGCGGCGGTCGCGGGATCATCCACGGTTTCGAACTGCTCGAAAAGCTCGGTTTCCATGACTGGGGCTTCGATTACGTGCTACTCGATTTCCTCGGCGACGTGGTGTGCGGCGGCTTCGGCCTGCCGATCGCCCGCGACATGTGCCAGAAGGTGATCGTGGTCGGATCGAACGACCTGCAATCGCTCTACGTGGCGAACAATGTCTGTCAGGCGGTGGAATATTTCCGCAAGATGGGCGGCAATGTCGGCGTGGCCGGCATGATCGTGAACAAGGATGACGGCACGGGCGAGGCCAAGGCCTTTGCCGAAGCTGTCGGCATTCCGGTGCTCACCGCGATCCCCGCGAACGAGGACATCCGCCGCAAGAGCGCCAATTACCAGATCATCGGCATCCCCGGCGGCGAATGGGCGAGCCTGTTCGAAGAACTCGCGATCAACGTCGCTGAAGCGCCGCCGTTGCGCCCCACTCCACTTTCGCAGGACGGTTTGCTCGGCCTGTTCAGCCCCGACCAGACTGGCGGCAATGTCGAACTGGTCCCCGCGACGCAGGCCGATATGCGCGGCGGTGTCTACGAGACCAAGCCCACCCTCGAAGTGATCTACGACGAGGCGTGAGCATGAGCGACGCTTTCCCCCCCAACGCCACGCGCGCACCTGACCGGATCGAGCTTGGCTCGGCCCCGACCGAAGGCGGCTGCGCGTCGAAGGACACCATGTCCGAGGCTGCACGCGCTGCGGGCAAGAGCGAGATCCTCGATCAATATGCGGCTGACTATCCGGTCGGCCCGCATGACCAGCCGCAATCGATGTGCCCTGCCTTCGGTTCGCTTCGGGTGGGCCTGAGAATGCGGCGCACTGCGACCGTGCTCTCGGGCTCGGCCTGTTGCGTCTATGGCCTCACCTTCACCTCGCACTTCTACGGTGCGCGGCGGACTGTGGGCTACGTGCCGTTCTCCAGCGAAACGCTCGTCACGGGCAAGCTGTTCGAGGACATCAAGGAAGCGGTCGAAGGCCTCGCCGATCCTGAAAACTACGACGCGATTGTCGTGACCAACCTGTGCGTCCCCACCGCCAGCGGCGTGCCGCTACGCCTGCTGGGCAAGGCGATCAACGGCGTGCGGATCATCGGCATCGACGTGCCGGGCTTCGGCATCCCGACCCACGCGGAAGCCAAGGACGTGCTCGCAGGAGCGATGCTCGCCTACGCCCGCGAAGAAGTGATGGCCGGCCCGGTTGCCGCCCCGCGCGAACGCTCCGACCTGCCGAGCGTCGCCTTGCTGGGCGAAATGTTCCCGGCAGATCCGGTGGTGATCGGGCAGATGCTCGCGCCGCTTGGTCTGGCCGCTGGCCCCGTGGTGCCGACCCGTGAATGGCGCGAGCTTTATGCCGCGCTCGATTGCTCGGTCGTCGCTGCGATCCACCCCTTCTACACCGCCAGCATCCGCGAATTCGAAGCCGCAGGCCGCCCGGTCATCGGCTCGGCCCCCGTCGGCGCTGACGGGACGGCTGCGTGGCTCCAAGCCATCGGCGACACGATGGGCCTGCCGCAGGCCAAGGTCGACGCCGTCAAGGACGCAATGATCGCCGCCTGCCGCGGTGCCATCGCCAAGATGCCGGTCAAGGGCCGGATCACGGTTTCGGGCTATGAAGGCTCCGAACTGCTGGTCGCCCGCCTGCTGATCGAAAGCGGAGCTGACGTGCCCTATGTCGGCTCGGCCTGCCCGCGCACCAAGTGGTCGGACGCCGACCGCGAATGGCTCGAAGCGCGCGGCGTGCAGGTGCAGTTCCGCGCCAGCCTTGAACAGGACATCGCTGCGGTCGACGAATACCGCCCCGATCTCGCCATCGGCACCACGCCGGTGGTGCAGCACGCCAAATCGCGCGCGATCCCGTCACTCTACTTCACCAACCTCATCTCGGCCCGTCCACTGATGGGGCCGGCTGGCGCTGGCAGCCTCGCCACCGTGATCAACGCCGCGATGGGCAACAAGGCGCGCTTCGATGCGATGCGCGACTTCTTTGAAGGGGTCGGCACAGAACATGCCGCTGGCGTCTGGGAAGAGCTCCCCGTCGACCGACCCAAGTTCCGCAAGAAATATGCGGCCCTCAACGAAGCGGCGCGCAAGGCGTCCGAGGCGGTGGGATCATGACGCTCGTTCTCGACCATGATCGGGCTGGCGGATATTGGGGCGCCACTTACGTCTTCACCGCGGTGAAGGGCTTGCAGGTCATCATCGACGGCCCCGTCGGCTGCGAGAACCTGCCCGTCACCAGCGTGCTCCACTACACCGACGCCCTGCCCCCGCATGAACTTCCCATCGTCGTCACCGGCCTTGGCGAGGAAGAGCTGGGCAAGACCGGCACCGAAGGCGCGATGAAGCGCGCTTGGAAGACGCTTGACCCTGAGCTGCCCGCCGTGGTTGTCACCGGCTCGATCGCCGAGATGATCGGCGGCGGTGTGACGCCGGAAGGCACCAACATCAAGCGCTTCCTGCCGCGCACCATCGATGAGGATCAATGGCAATCGGCTGACCGCGCCCTGACCTGGCTTTGGACCGAATTCGGGCCGAAGAAGATGCCCGCCCCGCGCGAGCGCAAGGAAGGCGAGAAGCCCCGCGTCAACATCATCGGCCCCAGCTATGGCATGTTCAACATGCCCTCTGACTTGGCCGAGATCCGTCGTCTGATCGAAGGTATCGGCGCAGAGGTGGGTGTTGTCTTCCCGCTCGGCACGCACCTTGCCGACATTTCGAAGCTCGGCTCGGCTGACGCGAACGTGTGCCTCTACCGCGAGTTTGGCCGCAATCTGTGCGAGACGCTCGAAAGACCCTATTTCCAGGCGCCAATCGGCCTCACCCAGACCACCAAGTTTCTGCGCGCGCTGGCAGCGGAGCTGGGCCTCGATCCGGAACCGTTCATCGAGCGCGAGAAGCACACCACCATCAAGCCGCTTTGGGACTTGTGGCGTTCCGTAACACAGGATTTCTTCGGCACGGCCAGCTTCGGCATTGTCGCCAACGAGACCTATGCCCGCGGCATCCGCCAGTTCCTCGAAGGCGACATGGGTCTGCCCTGCGCCATGGCGTTTTCGCGCTGCGCCGGGGTCAAGCCGATCAACGAACAGGTGCGCGAAGCCATCCGCGCAAATCCTCCGCTGGTGATGTTCGGCAGCTACAACGAACGGATGTACATGGCCGAATGCGGCGCGCGCGGGATGTATATCCCCGCCAGCTTCCCCGGCGCTGCGATCCGCCGCCACACCGGCACGCCCTTCATGGGATATTCGGGCGCGACCTTTCTGGTGCAGGAAGTGTGCAATGCGCTGTTCGATGCGTTGTTCCACATCTTGCCGCTCGGCACCGAAATGGACAAGGTCGAAGCAACGCCGGCGCGGGGCGAAGCCCAATTGATGTGGGACAATGACGCCAAGGCCAAGCTCGACGATCTTGTCGAAGCCCAGCCGGTCTTGATCCGGATTTCCGCCGCCAAGCGCCTGCGCGACGCTGCCGAGCGGACCGCGCGTAGCCGCGGCGCCGAAACAGTTACAGCAGACTGCCTCGCAGAGGCGCTGCTTGAAGGCGCGGGAGCATGACGATGATGCTTGCCCGCCCCAACCCTTTGTCGCTGCTGCGGTTCGTTACCGCGACGGCACAAGCCCATGCCCCCTTCGAGGGGGCTCTCCAATCCACGTGGGGGATCACGCGGGGATGCCGACGGGAGCTTTC